>ERZ1034844.130-NODE-130-length-42707-cov-38.149020_pt1 | contig 42707 bp, 39 predicted proteins | sample MGYA00520594_ERZ1034844 | MGnify/ENA primary metagenome ERZ1034844 (study PRJEB33766, sample SAMN09781733) | gut metagenome | biome: gut microbiome | host: Homo sapiens | place: Madagascar | study: EMG produced TPA metagenomics assembly of the PRJNA485056 data... | reverse complement strand
AAATAAATAATGTATTTTTATTTTCATTTATTTTTCACCACAAATGCCATGAGAAAATCAAGTTTGAACAAACAAAAAAAATGATGAAAATTGAAACAGATATTGCAAGATATTTAATAAAAAATTTCTTGTCTAAATTTTGTGAAATTAAACAAGAATCAATTTTTTCTTCACGCGTTTTTATCAGCCTTTCATCAAATGTTTTCACATCTTATTATATGGTGTGAAATTTGCAATCATGCAAGAGGAAGTGTGCCAATTATTTTTGCTCTTTTTGCACGTGCATAGATATTGAGATGAATGCCATCAACGTCAACATCAATGTCACACTCAACACCTGGGTCATCAAGTTCAAGATATTGGACAAGAACATTTTTTATGTCACTTTCAATGAGTCTTTTGAGTTTTGTTGGGTCTTGTCTTTTGTCGACCGTAAGAATTTTTTTTAGTCTGTCTGCTCCGTCCATATTCTCTCCTATATAATCTTTTTCAAACCTCGACGAATAACGCCAGAAAGTCCTCGATATCTGTTTGTGCAATCATAAATCTTTCTTGTTCCGTTATGCAAGTTTTCGCAGAGGAGCGTGAAAGCACGCCCCGCTGGCGTTCGCCCCACAAGCCCGCCAAAATTCAAAAGCGTGCTAACTGCATCATCTTCTGGAATAACGCCCAGCAAGTTCACTCCAAGCATTTCGGAAATTTGATTTTCGTCAAGCATATTGCCTTCAAGTTGCATATCGCCACGCATTCTGTTGACAACAATATACTTTTCTTCAAGATGAAAGTTTGCCAAAATCCCCAAAACTTTGTCTGCATCTCGAATGCTTGAAATGTGTGGCGTGACAACAATAATAGCCTCGTGTGCGGGATATACTGCCCTCATAAATCCTTCCTCAACACCCGCTGGGCAATCAATCAAAATGTAGTCAAATGAAACATCAAGCGTGTCGACAATATCTTTGATGTTTTCCTTGGTTATTTTACCCGAATTATATGTATGGTTTGATGCCAAAATATAGAGAGAAGGAAAACGAGGGTCTTGAACCAACGCTTGTTTGACTCTGCATTTGTTTTTGACAACATCCAAAATGTCATAGACAACATTATCTTCAAGTCCCATCACAACATCAAGATTGTTTAGTCCAATGTCAACATCAATAATGACAACGCGAAAGCCAAATTTTGCCAGCGTTGCACCAAGGTTGGCACAAACTGTTGTTTTTCCAACACCGCCCTTGCCACTTGTTAGGACAATTTTTCTTGCCATAAAAACTCCTTGAAACAAGTGTAAATTTTTATATAAAAAAACAAAAGGAACAATTTGGTATTTTTTGTTCCTTTTTTGCTTTTTTTAACAAATTAAAACTCTTTTAGTATATCGCCAAGTTGAGAACTATCCGAAAGAAGTTTGCCGCACCCCAAAACCGCACAAATGTCTGGGTCTTCAATGATGCGAACTGGAAGTTTGAGTCTTTTCCTCATAAAGTCTTCAAGCCCAGAAATCTTTGACACGCCACCGCAGAAGAATATTCCACCACGACTTAAATCCGAGCAAACATCGGGAGAGCACATATTGATTGTCGACTCAATCGCATAGGCAATTTTTTCGAAAGCATCAATAATCCCCTCTTTGACGACATCAGCAACAACAATAATGGGTTTTGGTGCTTGTGTCCTTGAATCAACGCCCAAGACTTCAATGTTTTGAATATCTCTTTCATAGAGCGAACCAATTTCTTCTTTTATTTGTTTTGCTGCTTGTGGACTTATGAATGCTTGATAGTTTTCTTCAACCGCAGCCATAATCTTGTTGTCACAAACCTCGCCTCCAACGCCGATTGTGCAACCTTTGAGAATGGTGTTCATATTGACTGTCGCAATATCAGTTTTTCCATGTCCAATATCCACAATGAGATATGTGGTTGGTGTGTGAACAAATTTACCTCCCCCAAGCGCACTTGTTATCACGCCAGGAACAAGTTTTACACTTGCGATGCCTGCTTTGTAGCACACTCTTGCATATGTTTCTTTTTGCTCATCTGAAAGAGCACATGGGACACAAACAACCGCATCAATGGTTTTTGAAAAAATTGATTTTGGCTTTATTTTTTGAAGAAAATATTTGAGTAGTGTCGCCGCGTATTCTTCGCTTTTTATTTCGCCTTGAGAAATTGGTGAAAAAACAACAGTTTGGTCGCTTGTTTTGCCTTCCATTTCTCTTGCTTCATTTCCATAAGCCTTGATTTGTTCACTGCCAAAAACTTTTGAAAGTGCAATGAGTGTTGGTTCACACAAAACCAACCCGCAATCTTTTTCAAATATTCTTGTTTGACTTGAGCCCATATCAATGGCAATTTTTATTGAATTCATATTTTCTCCTTATGGTAAAACAACCGCACTTGTTTCAATTTTTGCGCCAGCACGCTCCACGACGAATGTCACGCTTGCGCCTTTGCCTGCACGCAAGCAATTATAATACAAATCGTAAACATTGTTTATATCATATGTTTTTTTATTATAAGTCATTTGCAAAATAACATCATTTTTGAGAAGTGTCAAAGAGCCAATCGCACTATATGGATTTGTTTTGATCAACACCCCTTCGCCCGAATATGCACCGCTGATATATTTGCTGAAAACTTTGTCTTGGCAAGTTATCGCAGGAATTGGGTCAACATAATCACGCCTGTTTTCATAACTCTCAACAACCCCATCAATAATCTTTAAGATTGGATAAATCGGAACTGCAAAATTAATTTCTGCAACATAATTATCATTTTTGTCTTCAACCATGCTGCAAGAATTAATTCCAACAACATAACCTTTTGAATCAATGAGTGGTCCTCCAGAATTTCCGGAATTAATCGTTGCTTGATGTTGAATCAGATATTCATAAATGCGAGTTGTTGTCACATCTCCATTTGCCGCACCAACACGATTTAGTCCGTTGACTCGTCCAAAAGTTGTTGTGTTTTGAAGATTCATTTCGATTGGTGTGCCAATTGCAATCACTTCGTCGCCAATTTTTAACTTGTCGCCAGCAGAACAAGCAAAACTCCTATCCTTCATTTTTGCATAGCGAATGTCCGTGTATGATGACTTTATGATTGCAAGGTCAAGGTCGTCATTTGCCCACAACAATTCACTCTTATATCCTTTTTGTTGATCGCCATTAAGAAAAGTGTAGATTTCATAAATTGGATTGCTTTTGCTTTGTGCAATAACATGGTAATTTGTCACAATATATCCGCCAGCATGAACGCAAACACCACTGCCAAGTGAAAAAGAGTCTGAATTTGTCTTGCTGACAACTTTGATTGAAACAACCGCATCTTGATAGGCTTGAGCAACAGCGGCAACATCTGCTCCGTCAGAAATTTCAATTTGAGTGCCTTGCGCCATTGGGTGCTGAAATCCGCCGCCCAAATAATAGGCGATAAACAAGCCTCCAATACAACCAATCGCCAAGCAAAATATAACAATCATAACATTTCTGAAAATTGATGTTTGTCGCATTTGCGCCTCCACTATTCTTATTTTATTTTATCCATATTGGTTTGTCAAATATTCTAACACCATGCAAAAAAAAGGACATAGTATCTATGTCCTAAAACTGCAAAAGCAAACACCGTCAAAAATCAAGCAATGCAGAGCTCACATTCTCAAAACTTGGGAGTCTGACAATCAAATGTTCAACTTTGAGAATTCGCAGAAACGCAGCAATGTGCTTTTTCGACTGTCTAGATTACTTCCAAATATTTTTTAAATACCTTCTTGAAATCAGCACCCATTTTCATTCCTTCAGATATTTCAAATGTTGCGTCACCTTCAACAACAGTTTTCATAATGACACTGTCGCCCAAAATATCACAAGAAATGTCTTTGACAACGCTCGTTTTTGTTTTGTCGAGTGCAACAGCAAGTTTTATGATTGTTCCAAGTTTTCTGACCGCATCAAGATCATCTTCGGTGACGATGTCTTTGTATTTTACCCAATCAGACAAGTTGAAATTATCCAAATTTTGACAAACTGATGCAAATGCGGCAATCAAAATTTCTCTTTGTGAAACACCATTAATGTTTGAATTCAAAATGATTTCAAAACTATTTTTTTCACTATTTTCAAATCTGATTCTTCTTCCACTGTCATACAACGATGCAGCAATGCGAAGAGGTTTGACATAGTATCTGTGAAGTTTATGAATGACTTTGAGTTGTTTGAATAGCATTATTGACAAAGCGTAAACTTGACTTGCATTTGTCATTTCTTGGTCACGAAACGCTCTTATGTTTTCGATTGAGAAGCCCATCATATCAGAAAGTGGTTTGTCGTTGATTTCAGGAACAATATTATTATAAATCAACCCTTCTTTTTTGCCATAAGCAGAAATCGACATATTTTCAATGTGCAAATATTCAAACAAAGTTTTTGCAATCGCAAGGCCACAAAGAACAACGTCTGCGCGCTCTGAAGAAACACCTTTGAGTTTCTTTGTTTTGTCAACATCCAAAGTTTTAACAAAGTTGTTCACTGCATGGAAACTATCGGCACTCAAAATATAGTTGTTTTCAATATCCAAAGAATATCTTGATGTTTTTCTTGAAAGATATCCAATGCTTTTGAACATTGTGCCAGAACCAATAAATTGAATTTCTGGGTCAAGATTTGCAAGAAATTCAACTTTTTTGAGTTGTTTTTCAACAAAACTCTCAACTTTTTCGCATTTTTCAGAAATATTATCAACTTTTTCAAACTCGTCTGCAAGGCTAGTTGCCCCAAATGGCAAACATACTTGGTTGAGAATTGTGCGTCTGTTGTATTGAATTATGTTGGTTGTGTTGTTTGCAATTTCAATGATAATTCCTTTTGGAATGTCAACAGTGTTGACAACCCCAGCATATGTTGCACGCATTTCATCTTCAACTGTGAGCAAGTTCATTGTGAACCCGCAAGAGTTGTATACCTCGTCCAAAAAACTATTTTGGTTTTTTGCCTCGCGAACAAGACTTGTTGCAACGCAAACAATCTTTGCAACACCTCGTCTGTCACAAAGTTTTCTAAACATTTTCAAAATTCCAATGCATTCAGATATTGTTGTTGGTTTCAAAACACCACTTGTCTGAATGTCTTTTCCAACCTTGATTTGTTCTTCAAGCTCATCAACAACGTCAAAATATCCGCCGTCTTTTGTGTTGAGAAGAATCAAACGCAAAGCACTATTTCCAAGTTCAATTAATGCAACTTTTTCCATATCATCCTCAAAATTTTCCTAATCAATTTTTATTGCTTCAACTGGGCAAGTGTTTTCACAAGCACCACATTTCACACAAATGTTTGGGTCAATAACAGGTTTTGAATCAGCCCCAAATTTGATTGCTTCAACTGGGCAAACTGAAACACACGCTCCGCAACTAATACATTTGTTCTTGTCAATCATAGTTTCACCTCTACTAATGCAAGTATAATAGCATATAGCAAAAAGTTTGTCCACTATTTTTTGTTTTTTATAAGCATAAAAAAGGTTATGAACTGCCAAATTGCAATGGCAATCAAAAACGCGCCAAAAATGATGCGAACAATGTTTCTTGGAATGAGATTTGTTATGCTCGCACCAACCACTGAAAACAGCACTCCTGGCATAATTATCCACATTAAGTTTTTTGTTTGTATGAAACCATTTTTTGAGTGAATAATTATTGCGACAATAGCAGTTGGAATGAACGCAAGAAGATTGATGCCTTGCGCAACTGTTTGAGGAATGCCCAAAAGTATTGTGAGAGCGGGAATCATGATTGTGCCGCCACCAAGCCCCATACCCGAAATTACGCCTGAAAAAAGACCGATGAGGATAAGCCACAAAATCACCATGGCAGCACCATTTTGATACCTGCTGCGAGCATGAGCACAGCAAAGGCAAGCATAATCCATTTTGACTTGATTTTTTTGAGAAAAATTGCCCCAAACACGCCACCAAAAAGCACTCCAATCCCGCACAAACCAAGGCTAAACATATCAATATTATTGTTTAAAAGATAGACAACACTGCTGACAATGCTGAGTGGCAACATCACGACAAGTGCTGTGGAATGAGCTTCTTTTGTTTTGAGTGAGTAGAGTTTTTCAAGCATTGGCACGCAAAACATGCCTCCTCCGCCTCCCAAAAATCCATTTATCAGACCAATAAAAATGCCCGCAAGAACAATCCACAAAATGTTGAAATCAAGTCTTTTTTTGTTCATGATATTATTATTGTTTTTTCAGCCCAAATTATTTGATTTTATTAAGATATTATTATATAATGGCAAAGTTAAATTTATATTAAAGGTGAAATATGGGACAACAAAAAAACAAATTTACAAAAATATTTTTTCCAATTATCTGCTTGGTGATTTTTGCATGCACACCTTTGTGCTTTGCACTTTCATCAAAAGTCCAAAATGTTTTTGCAGCAACAAGTGATATTGTTGAAGTTTCAATATCAAACAAAGACTTTGATAGTTCTTCATCAAGCTCTCTGCAATCAAGTCCAAGTGGTTGGAACAAAATTGAAACATCTGACGGCGTGAAAAGCGGCATCATTTCTGTTGACGAAACAGATTTTTCAAACAACAAAAACACTTACGGTCTTGAAATTGGACAAAACCCAGGTCGTGGCGGGACTGTTGCAAGCGACAAACATATCCTTATGGTTAACGCACAAAAAAATTATGTAAAAGCAGGATTTGAGTCAAGCTCTTCGACTTCTTTGGAAGCAAATTCTTTCTATGTTGTTGCAATAAACACAAAAACAACTTCATCAAGTTTTGCTTCTCTCTATGTTGACGGCTTGGTTGACAACTATGATGCAACAAACAGTTTTTCAGAAGTCAACTTTCAACAATGGACAAAAAACTACTTTTTCATCAGAACTGGCGCCACAAAAAAAGATATCAAAATCCAAATGTATCTTGGTTCAAAAAACACACCTTCGACGTCGGCTGTTTTCTTTGACAACATCGAATTTTTTAGAACTTCAGAAAGCTCATATGAAAACTTGCTCACTCAACAAGTTGCTGAAAATGCGACTCGCCCACTCGAAGCAAAAACATATCGTGAAATCAACCTCGTTGACGACTATGTTGACATCACTTCAAAAATTGGCAATGCAAACTTCAACGACCCTTCCACTTCGGTTCTCTCACCAATTTTTGACACCTCGGCAAAATTTGTTGATGTAAGAGATAATTCAAAGTATTCAAATCTCTCATCAAACAACTCATTTGCATTTATGATTAAGAATGAACAAAAATCTTATTCATGTTATGAACTTAAAGACATTGTTGTTCCAGCCTACGGCGTTTATGCAGTTTCAGTTGATGCAAAAATCATTGAAGCAATCTCATCATCAAACGCAACACTCAAACTTGTTGAAAGCGACGAAATCAAAAAAGATTATCCTTCATATGAACCAAAGTCTGCCGAACTCACAATTTCATCAAACACAAATGCTGTGAAAAATGATTTCAATACCTACACTTTCTTTATCAAAGGAAACGGACTTAAAGAAACAAAATTCTCTCTTCAAGTTTCAATTGGAACAAAGGACTCAAAAGCAACTGGCGAAATCGCACTTGATGACATCAAATTCTTCAGCATGACATCAAAAGAATATGATGGTGCAACTGGAAGTTTCCAAAAAACAATTGATCTCAATTTGTCATCTGCTTCTCCTCTTATCGCAAATGGACATTTCAACAATTATACAGTTTCGACACCGGTTGAATTTGTTGCCGGCAAGCCCGCTTATGCTTTCCCTTATGAAGTGGAAAAATGGACACATGAAGTTGACCCAAATGTTTCAAAAACCGATATTGCTTTTGGTGTTATAAACACACAATCAAAATTGTATGATGCAACAAAGATTGGCACTGCAAACCCACAAAACCCCGACTTTAACATTGTTGACCCAGACACCCATGAAGCAAACGCAAACTCAAACAACATTCTCATGTTCAAGAATTTGGCATCAACCTATCAATCCGCTTCTCTCTCTTCAATCTCGCTCGAGGCATCTTCGACCTATGAACTCACATTTGATTGCAAGACAGAGCTCAATGCAGGAGCACTCTCTTTCTCCGTCCTTTCAGACAGCAAAACAATATCAAAATTTTCTGAAATTAACACAAATGGCGATTGGAAAAAATACAAAGTTGCAATCAGAACAAATGCCGCTTCAACCAACATTGACATCAAATTTAATTTTGGAACACAAACGCAAAACGCAATTGGATTTGGATTTGTTGACAATGTCAGACTTGTCAAGAAAACTTTGACAGATGAACAATTCTTGGCTCTTGAGAATCAAAACAACACAAAAATTGTTGACTTCAAAAATGGCAACTGGAAAATTGTTTCTGACACACAAAATACTTTTGGTGTTTGGGAACTGCTCACCTCTTCAAGTTCGCTTTGTGACGGAGCATTCGCTGGCGTAATAAGCGCAAAAGAAAACGCTTTTGGCGTCGTTGGTAAAAACGAAGACAACAATATGCTCATTGTTTCAAACACAGAAAAAGGAACATCAAGCATCACAACAAAAAATGATTTCCATTTCACAAAAGACAAATTCTACAAAATTTCACTCAACATTCTCACTCAACGTATGCAAACACTCACAAGTGAAGATGGCAAAGAATTGACATTTGGTGCAAGTTTGAAACTTTCTGGTTTTGACACAACTCTCAAAAACATTGTCACAAACGGAGAATTCAAAACATACACATTCCTTCTCAAAGCAACAGAAGATGGCGATCAAGGTCTCACACTCACAGTTTCAAGTCCAACATCTCAAACTCTTGGAACAGCAATCATTGACAATTTGGTTGTGACAGAACTCGACCAAGCGGAATATGACGAAGCAGTTGCACTCAAGGAATCCAAAAAACAAGCAAACGTCGCAGTTGTTGAAACATCAAGCAAAGACGACAAAACAGACGACAAAACAGACGAAGCAAATGAAACAAACAAACTTTCAAACAAAGAAATCTGGCTTCTCGTCCCATCAATCATATTTGGTGTTGCAGTGATTGGCGCAATTCTTGCTTTCACACTTCGACACATCAAAATCAAAAAGTTTGAAAAATCAACTCAAGCAACCTACAACCGCAAATCTTCTCTTGAACGCGAAAAAGCAAAAATTGAGGCAAAGAAAAACATTGACAAACAAATTGCTGAGCAAGTTGAACTGCAAAAGATTGTTGAAAATGAACTTGCAACACTTGAAGAAAACTATCAAAAAGATTTGCAAGAGTTTAGATCACATGGAAACTCAAAATCAAGCAAGATGGAAAAAGAATTCAAATCTTATATGAACGAAAAATCAAAACTTGATGCAACTTTGAATTCAATCAAAGAAAAGATCAAACAACTTGAAAACCCTGAACTTCTCGTTCTTGAAGAAAAGAAAATCTATCTCAAATATCAAAAAGAACAAGAAAGAGTTGATCGTCACATCAAACGTGAAACCAAAAAACTCAACAAAGACAAAAAGAAACAAAAATAAGTTGAATAAAAAAGAAGAGAACAACACATCTCTTCTTTTTTTGTTATTTTACAAAGCGGCGTCTTCTTCACTTTCGTTGTCAAGCGTTATTCTTCCGACTGACACTTCGTAGGCAACTCTGTCTTCGACATTGCCGTCTTCGAGTTTCTTTTGATACACCCTGCTTTGGATTCGTCCAACAAGGCTCACTTTGTCGCCAACCGTGGCATCTTTAATAAACCTCGCATTTCTGCCCCACGCGATGCAAGGAAGATAGTCAGATTTGTTGTAGGCGCGATTTACTGCAATCAACACATCGCAAATTTCGCGCTTAAATGGCGTCGTTCGATAAATCGGATTTTTGCAAATAAACCCATTGATTTCAATTATGTTTGTTGGCATATCTTTTTGTTCTGTTGTCACTTCGCGAACAAAAACAGTAAGCATCAAATGACTTCGTGTTTCATCGCTTTTGTTATAACTTCGAAATTGTCCTTTGATTGAAATGACATTGCCAACCTGAATTAAATTTCCAGTCATAAGTTTTTCTGAAATGGTGATTGGAATGATGTCGATGTTTTGACTGAGTCTTTCAACCTCCAAATCAATCTCATAAAATGCTTCGCCGAATGTTTCATGAGAAAACTTTGGCTCTGTTGCCACTTTCCCCGTCAAAAACACCCTGTTGTTATTCATTTGTTCATAATTCATATTTTCCCTCCTGGTTTTCTCTTTTTATGCGTTTTTTGTTTGAGTCCCATCACGGCGAATTGAGTAATTTGATTTATAAATCAAGTTGCCAACGCTCGTCACCTCATAACCTTTCTTTTGAAGTCTGTCAAGCATGATTGGAAGCGCTTCGGTGATGTGGTCGGAATTGTTGTGGCAAAGAATGATTGAACCATTTTTCACACGTGATACAACTCGTTTGCAAATCTCGTCCGCTTTTATTCCTTTCCAGTCAAGCGTGTCGACATCCCATTGAATTGGAATGAGGTTCATATCCTCACAAACTTTCATTGCGGTGTTGTTGTATGACCCAAATGGAAATCTGAACACCTCAACTTTTTTGTTTGTTATTCCTTCAATGGTTTTGATTGACCCTTCAAGTTCTTGTCGCATTTGCACCTCAGAAAGTTTTGCAAAGTCGGGGTGCGAGTTTGAGTGACTCCCAATTTCAAATCCGTTTTCATCAATCTTTTTAACCAAATCGCTGTGTTCTTCCGCCCAAAAACTCACCAAGAAAAATGTTGCATTAACTTTGTATTCTTTGAGAATGCTCATAATCTTTTCGGTTTTGTCGGCACCCCACGCAGCATCAAATGATATTGCGACCTTTTTTTCTTCGGTTTCAACGCAGTAAACAGGCACTTTTTTTGCTGGATAGCCAAAATAAACCTGTGCCGCATTCACTCCGTCAATGCTGATTGAGAGCAGGCAAGCCACAATGATAACGAAGATTGTGAATTTTATTGTCCTTGATTTAACGACTAGAAACGGCATGAAAACCTCACTTTTAATGTTATTTGAAATGTTTATACATTCAAATGCTAAAAATACAATTTTTTGTTTTGTTATGTCGAAAAATATTCAACGTCTAATTTAATATATTTTTGATATTTCCAAATATGACAAAAGCAAAACAAAAAACGGGGCTATGTGCCTCGTTTTTTGCTTGAATACTTGAATTTGCTATCTGTTATAAGAATATACTTCTTCAATCTTTTGTTTGACTTTTTGAGTGCCTTTTGTGTATCGCCCTTCAACGTCGAGCGAACGCGTTGCAACCGACACAAGTCCATTTGTTGTGAGAACTGCAATAATTTTATTGGTGTTATAAATTTGTCCAAACAAGACTTCTTTTCCGTTTTCCCCAAGCGCAATCGTTCGAAGTCCTTTTCTATTTCTTGGCAAAACATCAAACTCACTGCACGAAACTCTTTTTGCAAAACCCTTGTTTGTCATCACAACCAAGGAGTCTTCCGCACTCACTTGCCCCGCACAAACAACTTCGTCTTTTGCTTCAAGACTCATTCCAATAACACCTGCTGAAATTCTGCCTTGTGTTGGAATGTCAGTCTTTGACATATTGAGAACCATGCCACTCTTTGAGAGCATAATCACCGACCCGTCTTTTGTCTTGATTTCTGCTGACAAAACTTTGTCGCCATCTTTGAGTTTGACGACTTGATAGAAGCCTTTGCTGATGACAAGGTCGTCAAAGTTTGATAGTTTGACCATTCCAAATTTTGTCATAAACAACACTTGCAAATCTTCTGTTTTTTCTGGTATTTCAAGGATTGACACAATTTTGTCATTCACATCAGCATTTGACTCAATATTTTTTATTGATGTTCCCTTGTCACGCCATTTTGCTTCTGGGATTTTTTGCACATCAGTTTTGATGCAATTTCCATTTTCTGTTATCATCAAAATTTTTTTCTTTGATTTTGTTGAAACAAGCACAGTGTGAATGTCGTTCGCACTTGAAGTGTCAGTGATTTCTTTTTGAGCCATTGAGTAATTTTTTGCTGCAATGTTTTTGACATTGTTTGCCGCCGTCACACCAATATAAACATCTTTTTGATATGCTGTTTCGTCTTCTTCTTTGAGTTGTTTGATTTCAAGAGTCTTGATTATCTCGCTTCTTCTTGGAACTGAATACTTCTTCTTGATTTCAAGAAGTTCATTTTTAACGATCTCAAATTGCAATTTCTTTGAAGCAAGGATTTCAGAAAGTCGTTTGATGAGCTCTTTGAGTTCTTTGAGTTCAAGTTCAAGTTTTTCAACTTCAAGATTTACAAGTCGAGCAAGACGCATATCAAGAATTGCCTGCGCTTGGCGTTCAGAAAGCAAAAATCTGTCTTTGAGCCTGCTCTTTGCCTCAGCCGTGGTTGAAGACTTTTTGATGATTTTGATAACTTCATCAATATTCTTGATTGCAATCAGAAGTCCTTCAACAATATGAGCCCTGTCTTTTGCCGCATCATAATCGAATTTTGTGCGTTTATAGATGACTTCGCGTTGATATTCAACATAGTATGAAATGATGTCGAGAAGTCCCATAAGTTTTGGTTTTCCGCCAGCAATTGCAAACATATTTATGCTGAAAGATGTTTGGAGATTTGTTGATTTATAAAGATATTCCAAAACTTCTTTTGGATTTGCTTCTTTTTTTAGGCGAATGACAGCACGCATTCCTTCTCTATCGCTTTCATCACGAATTTCAGAGATGTCAGCGAGTGGATTTTTCCCGTCATTTTTGAGTTCAGCAATCTTTTGCAAAATTGCCGCTTTGTTTTGTTGATAAGGAATTTCGGTGAACACGAGTTCGCGTTTGTCGCCCTTTGATTCAAGGTGGCATTTTGCTCGAATTATTAGTTTGCCTTTTCCTGTGCGATAAGCATTAACGATTTCATCTCCCGCAGTGATTTGAGCACCGGTTGGAAAATCTGGCGCAGGAATATATTTCATCATCTGTTCAAGTGTGATTTTGTTGTTGTCAATATATGCCACTGTTCCGTCAATCACTTCGCCCAAATTGTGAGGAGGAATGTTTGTTGCAAGACCAACAGCAATTCCGTATGCTCCGTTGACCAAAAGGTTTGGAAAACGCCCCGGCAAAATATCTGGTTCTTTCAATGTGTCGTCAAAGTTAAGCCCCCAACGAATTGTATTTTTTTCAATATCACGCAAAAGTTCCATTGCAAGAGGTTGAAGTTTTGCTTCGGTATATCTCATTGCAGCGGCACCATCGCCATCAACTGAGCCAAAGTTTCCGTGACCCCAAATGAGAGGCGCACTCATTGAGAAATCTTGCGACATTCTGACCATTGCGTCATAAACAGAACTATCGCCATGAGGGTGATATTTACCCATGCAATCACCAACAATACGCGCAGACTTTCTGAAAGGTTTGTCTGGTGTGACACCGAGTTCAAGCATGGAATAGAGAATTCTTCTTTGAACAGGTTTGAGTCCGTCTTCAACACGAGGAAGTGCACGGTCAAGCACGACGTGTTCGGTGTATGGAATCATTGAATCGTGCAAAACTTCGTCAATGCTTTTTTCAAACAAACCGTCACTCCCGCGAGGTGGCAAAGACATGACACTTTTTGTGTCAGCGGTTTGAGACTCTTCAATAATTTCTTCGTTTTTGAACTCATTGCTCATGTCTTCGTCCTCCTGTTTGGTTTGTTTGTCTGATTTAACGACTTTTTGACTTGCTTTTTGTTGCTCGCGTTTTTGTTCTTCAAACTCCGCGACTTGCTCTTTTTCTTTCTCTTCTCGCTCAAGCGTCTGCTCTCGACTCTCTTTTGGCGGCCTCGATGGCTTTTGTTCATGAGAGAGCGTGCTTTCGCTTTGTTTGAGCCTTGCATCAAGGTCGAAAAGCAGTTGCGAAAAATCAATTTGACCTTCAATTTTTTGCGATGAAACATTTTCGCTATGTTCTTCTTCCTGCGTCATGGAAGAAAGAAGTTCATCATAGCGAACTTGCCCTGGCAAAACATTATTTGGTTTGTGTTGATTTTCTTTTTCGTCCAATTATCTATCGACTTCCTTTATAAATGTGTCTTCACGATTAAAATTGCAATGTTCATTCAAATATTCTTTTCTTGCATCAATGTCATCACCCATAAGTGTTGTCACCATGCGCTCTGCCTCTGCAACATCATCAATCGTCACGCGAAGGAGTGAGCGCTTGTTTGGGTCCATGGTCGTGTCCCAAAGTTGTTCGGGGTTCATTTCACCAAGTCCTTTGAAGCGTTGAATTTGATACCCTTTCCCAGCGCGTTTGATCGCATCAGGAAGTTCGGCATCTGAATAAACATATTCTGAATAGTCTTTTTTATAAATACGATAAAGTGGTGGCAATCCAATATAAACGTGTCCGTCTGTCACCAAACTCTTCATATAACGGAAGAAGAATGTGAGAAGAATTGCACGAATATGGAAGCCATCTTGGTCAGCATCGGAAAGAATGATAACTTTGTTATAACGAAGGTTTGAAATGTCAAAATCTTCGCCAATTCCAGTTTCGAGTGCTGAAATTATTGTCCTCACTTCTTCGTTTGCAAGAACTTGGTCAAGTCTTTTCTTTTCCGCATTAAGCGGTTTTCCGCGAAGTGGCAAAATTGCTTGGAACGACCTGTCGCGCGCTTGCTTTGCGCTTCCGCCCGCCGAATCACCCTCAACAATAAAGAGTTCGGTTGTGTCGTTCTTTCGCGTTGTGCATGCAGCAAGTTTTCCAACCAAGTTATAGTTGTCAATGCTGTTCTTTTGACGTGTTATTTCTTTTGCTTTGCGTGCTGCTTCTCTTGTTTTTGCTGCACCCTTGGCTTTGTTTATGATGATTTCTGCAATCTTGATGTTTTCTTTTTTGTCAAAAAACTTTTGAAGTTCGGTTGACACCAAAGCATCAACTTCGGTTTTGGCTTCTGGGTTTCCGAGTTTTGTTTTTGTTTGACCTTCAAACTGAACATTCCTCATTTTGATTGAAAGCATAACCGTGATGCCTTCGCGGAAGTCTTCGCCCAAAAGGTTTTGTTCTTTCTCTTTGAGAAGTCCATTCTTTCTCGCAACATCATTCATGGTTTTTGTGAACGCACTCTTAAAGCCTGTTTCATGCATTCCACCTTCTGTTGTTGGAATGTTGTTTACATATGAAAAAGAGTTTTCGGTGTATGAATCTGTGTAGATGACCGCCGCTTCAAGTTTGAGAACTTTGCTCTCTGCTTCCATGAGAATTGGCTCTTTGAAAAGTGGTGTTTTGCCTTGAATCATATATAAAGCAAAGTCTTTGACACCGCCCTCAAAATGAAAATCTTCCGCTTTGTTTTGTCTTTCGTCCGTGAGCGAAATCATGACACCTTTGTTGAGGTAAGCAAGTTCTCTCAATCTTTTTGCGATTGTCGCATAGTCAAACACAATTGTTTCAAAAACAGAACTATCCGGCATGAAAGTCACTTTTGTTCCAGAATGAGTCGAAACACCAATCTCTTTGAGTGGACAAACAGGAATTCCGCTGTGCCATTTTCCGTTTTCGTCCTTGAAACTCGAAAACTCCATGTAATATTTTTTCTTATCCTTGTTGACTGTCACTTTGAGCCAACTCGAAAGTGCATTGGTGACTGACGCACCAACGCCGTGCAAACCACCTGAATAACTATAATTGTCGTTGTTGAATTTTCCGCCAGCATGGAGTTGCGTAAAAACAACCTCAACACCAGATTTTTTCAGTGTTGGGTGAATATCAACCGGAATTCCTCTTCCGTCATCTTCAACAGTCACAGAACCATCAACATGGAGAGTTATTGAAATTCTTTTTCCATATCCATTTGCAACCTCATCCATTGAGTTGTCAACAATTTCCCACAAAAGATGATGAAGTCCTTTCACACTCGTTGTTCCAATATACATTCCGGGACGAAGTCTAACCGCTTCAAGTCCTTCAAGAACAACGATGTCTTTCGATTTGTAATTCTCAGCCATACGTTCTCCAAAAAATAATCAATCTTTTTTATTATATCATAACAAACCAAATTAAAACAAGATTTTGCGAAACTTTTTATAATAAAAAATTTGCAAAAAGTTCATTGTTCCGAAACATTCCAAAATCTTTATTGAGTTCCAAGAGAAAACAAAATGTTGCAGTCTAACCCCCGACCACCCACCACTCAATGTGCAAAATCATGGGGTGTTTTTCTATCAAAACTTATTACTATGGTTTTATGAGTGTTGTGATTTTTATGCTGCACGGTTTTGGATTTCTTGCTACGACTTTATCTCCGCCGCGAAATGACATATACTAAGCGGTTAATTCTTCATATAATTAAAGTTTAAATCCAAGAGTTATGGCATTCTTTGCCTTAACTCTTCTTATTAGCGAAATTGTATGAAACAGAAAAGTTTGTCAAGAGTTTGAGTGCAACCGCACTCAAATGCATTTACTCTTGACAAATTCTTTTTGTTTCATGCAACACAAAAAACAAAAAGACAAAAGAAATGGTTTTGAGCCAAAATTTCACAAAACCCTTTTGTCTATTGCTTTTTGTTGACCCCTTGCCCCGCTCCGCCAAGGGCGCCGGGGCTTGGGGCTTGCGTCGCCCCAAAGGTTTTTTCGTTCTTTTTTGACTCCAAAAAAGAACAATAGGTGTTTTGTATAAAAATTTGACTTTGTGAATAATTATTCATTTTTGTTTATAAAAATAAATCTCTTACAATATGCATACAATAACAACATGGAAAACAAAAAATCAAAATCAATCGTTCTCACTGGTGGTGGAACAGCGGGTCACGTCATGCCAAACCTTGCACTCGTTCCAGAACTCAAAAAACACTTTGACAAAATTTATTATTTTGGGACTGCGACTGGCATTGAAAAAGAAATCCTGAAATCACATCCCGAAATTGAATTTGTTGAGATTCCTGCAGTTAAGTTTCGAAGGACTTTTTCCTTTGACTTGTTCTTATTGCCATTCAAACTCATCTCGTCAATTCGCAAAACAAAAAAAATATTAAAAGAGTTAAAACCAGACATAATTTTCTCAAAAGGCGGTTATGTTGCGATTCCTGTTGCAATTTCGGGCAAAAAATTGAAAATTCCTGTCATTTCACACGAATCTGATTTTTCGATGGGACTTGCAAACAAAATCATCTATCACTACGCATCAGTGATGTGCACAAGTTTTGAGATGCAACAAAAAAAATCAAAAATGATTTGCACGGGCTCACCTGTTCGTCCAGAAATCACAGCGGGACGCGGAAAAGTTCAAAAACAAAAACTTGGGTTTGATTCTCGTCCAGTGATTTTGGTGTTTGGCGGTTCAATCGGAGCAATGGCAATAAACCAACTTGTTTGGAACAATATTCAAACACTTTCAAAAAAATATAACATCGCTCATATTGTTGGGCGAGGCAACCAAAACAAAAGCATAAATATTCAAAATTACAAGCAGTTTGAGTTTGTTTCAAACATACAAGATTTTTTTGCCATGAGTGATATTGCGGTTTGTCGAAGTGGTGCGAACACTCTTTTTGAACTCATCGCCACACGCCTTCCCGCCCTTCTTATTCCTTTGCCGAAACTCGAAAGTCGTGGCGACCAAATCGACAACTCAAAATACTTTGAAAAACTTGGCTATTTCAGAGTGCTTGAACAAGAGAACGCAACAAATCAAAAATTCGTCAAAGAAATTGAAATCACATTAAACAAAAAAGACATACTCAAAAAAAATATGTCAAATTCAAAAGAAAGTTCAGCAAATCAGAAGATTGTTGACATCATAATTTCAAACATCAAAACATAACGAACTTGAACGCATCAACCAGTCCATAACCCTCTTCATTCTTATTGAAAGATATTGGTCTGCAACTTGCAACAAGTTTTTGCTTGACTTGATATGGTGTTGCTCGCGGATATTTCTGCAAAATCAAAGCACATAATCCCGCAATCATTGGAGTGGCAACGCTTGTGCCGCTCATTTTCCCATACATCTTTTTGTCCTGCGTGCAAGATGTAATATCAACGGAAGGCGCAAGACAATCAGGTTTAAACTTTGAAAACGCTGGCCCTCGCGAAGAAAATTTGGCAATTTTAAAATTCTTTGTGTCGTAGTGCCCATCAAACACACGCCTGTCATCAAGCCCGCCGACCGTGATTATTTTTGTGCTGACTCCTGGCGACTTGATTGTCTGATATTCGGGTCCAGAGTTTCCCGCCGCCGCAACAACAACAATCCCCTTGCCAACAAGCATTTCAGCACCTTTTGCGATTGGGTCATTAACCATCATTGGCTCACTTCCAAAGCTCATACACACAACGCGAATGTTATATTCCAAATGGTGGTCATAAACCCACTGCATGGCAGAAAGAATGGTCATTGCTCCACTTTCGCCATCACTCGAAAGTGCTTTGAGGGCAACAATGTTTGATGCCGGTGCAACACCTTCATATTTCCCACCGCTCGCAAGACCATTGCCACTTCCAACACCGCAAACAAAAGTCCCATGGCCGTTGTCGTCATGCATGGTTTGATTGTCTGTCACAAAGTTTTCAAAATGAAGGACGCGGTTTTTGCCAAACACAAAGTCCATGTGTGGAGCAAGCCCTGTGTCGATATAACAAATTGTCACACCCTCACCGCGAAATCCCGCGTTATGAACTTCGTCCACCCTCATAATTTTTCGCGAAACATCAATCATTGCTTGAACACTTGCCGCACGCGAAACATACTCAACAATTTTGAGCGCTGAAATTTTTTGCAAAGAACTTGGCAAAATATTCACACCAACCGCACCAATAAACGGAAAAACATCTATTGACGAAATGCCGAGAATTTTCTTGTTTTTCACAAAATAATTTTCAAGCTGATATGGACTTCTTGAATAAATCAGGCAGTCAACATTTTCTTTGCTTGAAAGTGTGAACACGCTTTCATATAAACTTGGGTCAATCTTTTGTTTCATTTGAGTCCTTGCAAAATAGAATTAATATGATTTTTTTGTTCCTCACTCATGTAAGGCGCCATCATATTAAATGTGTTTGATAGTTTTTCAAAATCAAATGTTCCAGCCATTTTTTGTTTTGCAACTTCTTTGATTAGTTCTTCTTGAAGTTCGTTCTGCGACAGGTTTTTGTGCGAGTCATAGAAGTTTTGAAAATCCTTAGGTGGCTCTGTTTGTGAGTTTCTTGATGTGTCTTTTGGTGCCTCTTCAAACTTCATTTGTGCAAAATCTTTCAAATTTTTTGACATTTAATACCTCAAAACTAACTAGTTTAATATATGCGCGCATATATTTATTAGTGAAAGGAAACGCTATGAATTTATCAAAATTATTAAAAGGATTTATGGGGCAAAAACAATCCGATTCTTCCGCACCTCGCCCCGCACCACAAAATTATAATCTTTCTGAAAACTACTATCCAAAAGAAGCGTTTGACACGCCAAAGCAGCCACAAACGCAAGCTTCTGCAACACAATTTGTGCCAAATTTTGCACCCGATTCTTCACCTATGCAACAAGTGACACAGCAACAAGCCCCCGCAAGTGGTGGCGGACTCGACATTCAAAGTTTGTTGCCGCTTCTTGCTGGGATGAACGGCGGAGGTGGCAGCGGGCTTAATATTGCGAGTTTGCTTGGAGGGAACAAGTCTGGCGCAAGTTCAGGAAATCCGCTCTCTCTTGTTTCATCAATTTTGGGCAATAACAAAAAGGACGACAAAGATGTCGACCTAAACAAAAATTCAAAGCAAAGCATTGAGAGTTTCAAAAAAATATCTGACCTTGACGATTAAAACATTTTTCGGAAAACTGTGACGAGATTTGCAAATATTATTGCGTCATCAAAGTTTTTGAGATTGAGTCCCGTATGTTTTTTTACTTTATCAAGACGATATGTCAAAGTGTTGCGATGCATAAAGCCATTTTTTGATGCTTGAGAAATGTTGAGATTATTGTCAAAGAAAATTTTTATTGTTGACATAATTTCTTCATCTCTCAAAATATTTAATATATTTTCATTTGAAAAAATGGTTATAAACTGCATTTTTTGTCTTTCAAGGGCAAAATCAACAATATTGCCAGTTGAGAACAACGCTCTCACATCGTCACACAAACTTCCAAGTTCCTCATCATTTGTCATTTTGTCCATCAGTCTTCAACCTGCCCATTATTAAACTTTATTGTTCTTGAACAAAGTCTGTTCGCAATTTCTTCACTTGTTGTCGCAATGAGACAAGTAACACCAGATTTGACAAACATATCATCAAAAAGTTTGATTAGTTTTTCTCTTTCATCGTTTTCAACTTGATCAAAAACATTATTTATCAATAGAACATCAAGTTTTCTGAACGACAAGCGAATCAGTGCAATCATATATTTTTCAAACAGACTGAGTTTTTTGATTTTTTCGTCTTTATATTTTGCAAGGTCGAACAAAATCAAAGCTTCATTGATTTTTTCCTCAATTTCATATTTTGTGAATCCTCTGTCTTTGAGAACAAATTCCAAGTTTTCTTTGACAGATTTTCTTTCCATAAAAACGGGAGTTTGAGGGAAATATCCCATTGAAATGTCGTTTTTGAAATCGAGTTTTTTGAGTGGAATGCCTTTTATATAGATTTCCCCACTATTGATGTCTTCAAGCTTGCAAAGAACACGAAGCATGCTTGTTTTGCCGCTGTCTTCCCCGCCAAGGAGTGCAACGCTCTCACCTTTTTGGATATCAAATGAAACATCATAGAGTGCATAAAACTCTTTCGTAAACTTCAAGCAAACATTTTTTACACTAATCATATCAACCTCGTTAAACTAAATTTTACACAAAAAAATCCAAAAGTCAACTGACAAAAAGTGTTCTTGCAAAATGAATTTATATATGATATAATATTTGTATGGGAAAAAATATATTTGGAGAAGAACTCCGAGCACTGTTTCGTGAAATATTCAAGCTTGAAGTCAAGACGGTTGCGTCTGATGTTGCTTTCCTTGGAAAAATGAAAAACACCAAACTCAACGAAGAGCGTCTTACTCTCAAAGAGCGAAAATGGCTTGAAAACATTGGCATTCTCACTCCCGACTCAAAAAATATGGTGAGTTATGACGACAGAACAATTTTCTCGCACATAATTTCAGCGGTATATGCTGGACTTTATGGACTTAACTTTGTTGATGTCACCGCTCACTGTCTTGAAACAATAAAAAAACAAAAAGGGTTGAGCGAAAAACAAAATCTTGTTGACCACCTTTCAGCAAAAGAGATACGCCAATTTTCTATCGCACTCTACACACTTTCAAATGAAATTCGACAACTCAAAAATGCTGGAAAACTTGAATACGCGACAATGTCAAATTTCTATTCAATTGCCGACCGTGCTTTTGTTGCTGGGCTCAATGCAAGACGAAATAGTGTGTTTGACAAAAATTCTGAATTTGTCACAAAAAATTCAAAGCATAAAGCATCAAACACTCTCAACAACATTGACGCCTCGCTTCAAATCGGCACATTCTCTCATAAACATATGCAACTTGCTGTTCAAGACGAAGAGTATTGCAAAAAACAAAAAGAACAATATCTTGCCAATCAAAATCAAATTCGAAGTTTGCTCAAAGAAAACGATTACAACTCAAACCAAACCAATCAAGTTCTTGCAACAATTGATGAGGGATATTACAAAACAAGATGTTTTCGACCCAGCAAACTCATGATTTCAAATTTAATCAGTCGCGATGACGCAATGCTGTCAGTCGACGACCTTGATGCACAAAACACAAAATTGATATTCGCAAAATTGTCACTCGAAAAATATTTGAAACGAACGGACAAAAACACACGCCTGTTATCAGACTTGCTTAACTGTGCATTCCGAAGCGGTTCAAGGGCACGCGAAGATTGCATTTTCAAACATCAAACATCTCCAGAGTTTTTTGCAAGTTTTGCAAGCGCTTTGATTTTGGATAAAGAAAAAAAGTTGAACAAAAATTTATAAACCACAATTAAAAAAACGATATGTTTTTTAACAAAATATGATGTCCAAAATAATGGACATCATATTTTTGTTTGCACTAAATTTGTTCTCCCACAAGAATTGCACTTGCCCACGCCCACGCGAGATTATATCCCCCGCACAAGCCATCAACATCAAGACATTCTCCAACGCAATATAGGTTTGGATGTTTTTTCGACATAAGGTTTTCATCAACTTCATCAAGTGAAATTCCACCAACTCGAACTTGCCCTTCTCCCAACGTCCCTTGAATATGAAATGCACAATTTTTTATTTGTTCAACAAGATCACAAATTTGTTTTTCTGCCACATTTTTGCAAAGTGTTGACGGCAAAATTCCACATCTTTTGAGAAACATTGCACCAAGAAGTCTATGAAACATTCCAACAAAAACGTTTTCGATTGGCTCATTTTTTTGCTTGTTTAGGCGGCGATTTAATTCATCTTTCAAAGCAGAATTTTCAAAAAATGGCGCAAAATCAACAAAAATTGTTGGATTTTTTATGTTTTTTCGAGAAATTATGCTCGAAATATCAAAAATACATATTCCCCCGAGTCCGTCTTGCTTGAATTGAAGTTCGCCAACCTCTTTATATAATTCACCCTCAATCGCAATCTTTATTTCAACTTTTGCACGAATTCCTGCAAGTCCCGCAATTTCTTCTTTTGGAGTTTTAAGTGAACAAAGTCCCTGTCTTTTTTCTGTCGAAGAAATGCCCAATTTAGTCAAAAACTCATTTGAGATATTTCCAGAAGAAATGACAACTTTGTCAAAAATTTCATTTTGAATTTCAAATTTTTCGTCACGAATTTTTATGTCAAAAACTGGGCTATTTGTTTTTATGACAACTCCAACTCTTTGACACTCATAACGCAATACGTCAAGCACAGAACTTGCAAGGTTGCTTGCCGGATACATTCTCCCCTCTTCATCCCAGTTATAACACAAACCCAAATTTTTAAAAAAGTTCAATATGTCATCAAGTCCAACTTTTGTGAATACTCGCTCAACGAACTGGGGATTATTATATTTTTTTGGCGATAAATTTTTGTTGCAGAAATTGCACCTGCCATTCCCCGTTTGCAAAATCTTTTTACCAATGCGGTCGTCCTTCTCAAACAAGACGACCTCACCGTTTTCCGCTGACATTATTGCGGCGACAAGTCCACTTGCACCGCCACCTATTATTGCAATTTTTTGTTTCATCATATAGTGAGTTTAAGTCAAATAATGTTTGCGGTCAAGAAAAAACTTTGTTTTGTTTGTGTTTTCTTTTATTTGCGTATAAAATAACTTTTGAGGTAGTTATGAAAAAGACAAAAATTGTTTGCACAATTGGACCTGCTTGCGATGACAAAGATAGTTTGATTTCTCTCATGAAAGCGGGCATGAATGTTGCAAGAATTAATATGAGTCATGGCTCGCATGAAAGCCATCAAAAAACAATAAACAACATCCTGGCCGCTCGCAACGAACTTGGATTGCCACTTGCCCTCATGCTCGACACAAAAGGTCCCGAAATTCGTTTGGGCGAACTTCCAAAGCGTGGCATTGAACTTGTTGCGGGAGATATCTTTACGCTAACAAAAAAACAAATTCTTGGAACAAAAAAGATTGCATCAGTTTCGTATCCACAACTGATTGATGATGTTGAAGTTGGCAACAAAATTTTTGCGAATAATGGCATGCTTGTTCTTCGTGTGATAAAAAAGAACGAAGAAAGTATCGACACCAAAGTTTTGTTTGGTGGCAAACTCACGACTCACAAAGGAATCAATGTCCCTGGAATAAAAATTCGCAGAGATTTTTTGAGTGAAGCGGATAAATCGGATTTGCTTTTTGCAATAAAGAATGATGCCGACTACATCGCTGCTTCGTTTGTGTCAAACAAAGAAGACTTGTTTGAAATGAAAGAATTTTTGAACCAAAACGGAGCAAAGGACATAAAAATAATTGCAAAAATTGAAAATGGCGAGGGCGTCAAAAAAATTGACGAAATCATCGCGAACTCGGACGGAATTATGGTTGCACGCGGAGACTTGGGCGTTGAAATACCACTTGAAAAAATTCCACATATTCAAAAGAAAATCATCAAATCTTGCATCAGTGAAGGAAAAATCTCAATTGTTGCCACTGAAATGCTCGAATCAATGACGAACTCCCTTCGACCAACTCGTGCTGAAGTGAGCGATGTCGCAAACGCAATTTATGAATGCGCAACAGCAACCATGCTTTCGGGCGAAACTGCGGTTGGAATAAATCCCCTTCGCGTTGTTAAAACAATGTCAAAAATTATTATGGAGACCGAAAACAATATTGCATACAACACAAAATTTTTGCGACACACCTACAAGACCCTTTCCATTTCTGATTCGGTTGCAAGTTCGACCTGCAAAAACCTTGTATCTCTCGGGTCCCCTGCTTGCTGTGTTTATACAGAAACTGGAACCACTGCTGAACTTATATCACGCTATCGTGTCAAAAACCGAATACTTGCCCTGACATCAAATCAAAAGACATTTAATCAACTCGCACTTTGCTGGAATACGACCGCGATTTTAACAAAAACGCTCGAAAATGAATATGAAATGATAGAAAATGCAAAATCCATTTGCAGATCTTTGCATTTGGGGAAAACAAATGATATAATAGTTATGGTTGTTGGAACACCAAAACAAACTGGCAAAACCAATACTATAAAAATTCTAAATTTATAGGAGGAAATTATGTCAAACAAATCTGAAGACGAAGTTGTGATTGAAGCAAAACCACAAACTTCAAAGAAAACAAAATTTGATGCAAAATCATTGTTCTCACTCAAAAACATTCCAGTATTCCTTTCACTCGTTGCAATGTTTTTTATGCTGCTTGGGGCATTCATTCTGATTTGTGGAGGGACAAAAGGAGTTCTTGCAATGACAGGGATTGCCACAATAATCAATATTGGTGCAATTGGAACATTGGTTGCATACTTCATTTGTGAAAAACGAGTTTCATTTGAAGTTCTACATATTGTTGTTGCACTTTCACTTTTTGCAAACATAATCACAATTTTCTAAAAAAGATTAATACACAACAAATTTTGGTTGTGTATTTTTTATGCTTTGTATTAATATATATGTATAATAATTTTGCATTCATCAAAGGAGTTTTTATGCCAAGTGGTTCACATGGAGGCGGTGGCGGAAGTCACGGCGGCGGTTTTGGAGGAGGTTCACATTTCGGAGGCGGACACAGAAGTTCCGGTTCGTCAAGACGAGGGCCCACACCATTAAGAATTTGGTTCTTTGGACATCGATATTATGTCCCAGCGGAAAAGACAAGTGCTTTGCGCGGACTTTTCACGGCGTTTTTTGTTCTTATTTTGTTTGGGTTTATGTCGACCCTTGGACTTATTGCAGCAAAACACCAAGTCAAAAAAATTGAAGACGACAACGCCTACTATATCAACATGATAAATTACGCGACCACTCACCCAGACTATCAAATAACTGGAAAAATAACTGGGAAGTTCCGAAATGATAATTGCGGAAAATGGTATCTGACCTACTCACTTCAAACATCTGACGGGAAAACCCTTGATGGATATACGTTCTCGGTTTATTCAATCAATGAAATTGAGCAATTTGTTGTTGGTGATGACATTTTGCTTGCTGTTGATTCAATCCCTGTGACAATGCGAACAGATTCGATCAACATGGATTATATCAATATTCCAATTGAAAATGACGGCGAATATGTCGGAGCAAAAAATTCAAAAAGAACTGCATTGATTATGACCATTGCTTGCTTTGGTGCGAGTGTTGTTGTTGCAGTGCTCACATTCATCAAAGCAAAGAAAAGCATGAAACTCAACGAACTTGAAAAAGAAAATGCATCTTCTCCTGCCCAAAATGAGAGCGTGAAAAGATGCAAATATTGTGGCTCAAAACAAAATCCAGACGACACAAAATGTCCAAATTGTGGGGCTAGTTTTGTTGACTAGGTTTTAGGTAAGTCAAAACAACCGTCCCATATTTCTTTTGACAAACAATATTATATCCAGAAAAATCAATTCGGTTTTCAAAATAGCTTTCACACACAACTGTTCCATTTGTGGATAGTTGTGCGTTTTCTTTTATGAGCTTCAAAGCACTTGCATATGCCTTTGTATGTTCGTATGGTGGATCAACATAAATTATATCAAATTGTTTTTTGTTGGTTTTTAAAAACTTTTTGTAATCAACCAGCTCAACATCACAACTCTCTCCAATCAATTTCAAATTGCTTCGAATGAGATTTATGCTTGTCGGATTGTTGTCGCAAATTGTGACTTCCGCTCCGCGTGAAAGCGCTTCAATTCCGATTGCCCCACTGCCACCAAACAAATCCAAAAAACGAGCGCCTTCAATTTCAAATTGCATTTTTGTGAAAAACGCCTGCTTGACAATGTCAAGCGTTGGTCGCACATCTTCTGTTTTTGGTGCCAGCAAATTTCTTCCCTTGTGTTTTCCTGAAATGATTCTCATGTGGGAATTATATATCACAAAAAAGTTTTTTTCAACAAAATTTAGTGTTTCCTCAAGTTTTTGAAACCGGTTAGCACTTCGTATGGAATAACACCCAACTTTTCCGCCCAAACATTTGCATCATCAAACACAACGACATCGTCACCCTCTTCGCACAAAACATTTGTCACATCACAAATTAACATATCCATGCAGACACCCAAAATCTCACATTTTTGATTGTTAATTTTGACAAATGCTTGATTTGTTAGTTTTTTTGGGATGCCGTCAGCATATCCATAGAATATGGTTGCAGTGCGGCGAGGAAATGAAGCGGTTTTACACGGGAAATATCCCGTCATTTCATATGGCAAAACTTCATTGATTTGCAAAATTTTTGATGTCACGCGCAAGACTTTTTGAACAGGCAAATCACTTGAATATCCATATAGTGCCAAACCCGCTCTGACCATGTCAACATGAAATGAAAACTCTTCACAAATTGCCCCACTCCCGCCGACATGAATAAGAGGCTTAAACATTTTGTCAATGACACTCACAAATAATTCAAAAGTTTTTTTCTGTTTCTCAAAATATGATTTATCTTCTTTTATTGAACAAAAATGAGTAAAAACTCCACAAAATTCAAGATTTTTTGAGTTTTTTAATAAATTTTGCATCAAATTAAACTCTTTTATTGTTTTGACGCCCAGTCTGTTCATGCCAGAATTGATTTTGATATGAATTTTCAAATGAAAAGAATTTTGCTTGCAAATCTCTTCCATTTTTTGCAACTCAGAAAATGAAAAAACACTCAACTCAACATTGTTGTCCTGATATTTTTGCAAGTCACAAAATTCACTTTTGCCAACCATCAGAATTCGATTCTGTGCCCCAACACACCGAATTGTTATTGCCTCGCCAATTGTTGCAACTCCAAAAAAATCAACATCTTTTTTTAACGCTTCACAAACCTTTTTTATCCCATGACCATATGCATCAGCCTTGACCATGGCACACACTTTTTTGCCACAACTTTTCTTTATGCATTGATAGTTGTTGCAAAGTGCTTCAATATTTATTTCTCTCATACTATGAGATTATTCAAATGAAGAATTTTTGGTTAAAAAAAGACCAGGTTTTTGGTCTTTTAATTAAATTCAACTGTAAACGTGCTGCCCTCATTTTCTTTGCTTTTGACATTGATTTTATAACCATGATAATCCAAAATTTCTTTCACAATTGTCAAACCCACACCGCTGCCTGCTGTTGTATGTTGTGAATTTGTTGAGCGGAAATGCCTTTGGAATATTTGAGGCAAATCTTTTTCAGATATTCCCATTCCGTGGTCAATAACTTCAAGGATTGCGTGATTATTTTCCTTTTTTAAATTCACTTGAATGTTTTTGTTGTCTTTTGAATAGTTGATTGCATTATTTATCAAATTCAAAATCACTTGTTCAATGCGCTGTTTGTCTGCATTAATTTTGATGTTTTTTGCAATTCTAAAATTGAATTTATAGCCTTCTTTTTCATAACGCGTTTTGTAGTTGTCTTCAAGTCCTTTCAAGCTTTCGCTCAAATCAAATTCTGTCTTGTTGAACACCATTGTTTTTGCTTGCAACTTTGAAAGGTCAATCATGTCTTTAACCAAGTTTTCAAGTCTGTCTGTCTGCTCACTAATAACTTGCAAATGTTCTTTTCTTTTCACTGGGTCATCTCCAGAGAAATCTTGCAAAAGTTCTGTGTATGAACGAATCATCGTAAGCGGTGTTCGAAGCTCGTGAGAAACATTTTGAATGACATCTTTTTGTATCTCTTCACTTTTTTTGATTTCAGAAATAGAATAATTCAAAGTTGAAGAAAGTTGTGCCACTTCAGTGTAGTCAAAGCTATCGAATTCAACACCAAGATTTCCACTCGCAAGAGTCGCTGCTTTTTCAGAAAGTTTTGTTATAGGCCTAGATATATCTTTTGCAAGAACAAACCAAACCCCCAATGTCACAAGCAAACTCACAAGACTAACAATGAGCAAAACAAATGTCATAACTCGTGGAGTTTGATCAACAACAGAAACAACTCCACAAGTGTAGAAATATACATTGTTTCCGTCAATCTTTTCAACTCTGCCGCAATTAAAAGTTTCCGTGCCATCTTCTTCAAGATAATATCTCGTTGAACTTTCTCTGCGAAGATTTTGAGCCATATCTTTGAGTTTTTGATTGAATGCTCCTTCCGTGTTGTTTCTCAATGTTGAAAATCTTATGTCAATGCTGTCGCCAAGTTTTGAATAAATAACAATCGAACAGTTGTTTTTGTTTGAATAATTTTTTAGAGTTGTCAAATCGCCATTTTCATAGAGCGACACAACTTGTTCATCAATTTTAGCCAAATCTTTTGACGTTATATTTCGATAAATGTTTGCATAAAGAAAAAATTGCAAAAGCCACACCAACAAAAGAATTATTGCGAGAAGTGACAAAAATCGCAAAAACAACTTAAACTTTATTCCATGCACATCAATAAGTTTACGCTTCAAATTTATAACCTTCTCCTCTGACTGTCTTAATTTTGTCGCCACAAGACTTCAAATCTTTGCGAAGCATTTTTATGTGAGTGTCGATTGTTCGAGGATCTTTGCGATAATCGTCACCCCAAATTGCTTCAAGCATTTGCTCACGAGATACATATTTTGTTCTGTTTTGAACGAGCAAAAGAAGTAAGTCGTATTCTTTGTTTGTCAATTCAACCTGTTCCTCATCAACAAACACCATGTGAGCCGACAAGTCAATTTTGAGATTATCAAAAATTAAAATGTCATGAAGGTTTGTTGCGTGTGAACGTTTTAACAACGCTTTTATTCTCGCGATAACTTCTTTGGGAGAAAAAGGTTTGACAATATAATCGTCAACACCAAGTTCAAAACCTTTGAGCTTGTCATATTCTTCAACTTTTGCACTGCACAAAATGATTGGAACATCTTTGATTTTTTTGATTTCTTCAACCGCCTCATATCCACTCATTTTTGGCATCATGATATCCATGATGATGCAATCATAGAAATTGACTTTTGCTTTTTCAAACGCTTCAAGCCCATCGTATGCAACATCAGTTTCAAATCCCGAGTATTCACAATATTCCTTGATGACATTAACAATGTTTTTCTCGTCATCAACAATAAGAATTTTTGCCATATCAAACCTCATTTACATTTTACAACAAATTTTTCATTTTTTCAAACAAATAAAACAATAAAAAAATTCGTCCAAGAAGAACGAATTTGGCTGTGGTGGCAGGATGTGTTGCAGCGGATGAAATCCGCAAACTCGCAACGCGTTAGCGTGCGCACCGAAGCATTGCGTGGGTTCGTGAGCCTTGCTCACTCAATGCTCTGCATTGAAAATCCTGCCATAAAAAAATTCGTCCGCAAGGAACGAATTTGGCTGGGGTGGCAGGATTTGAACCTACGCATGCGGGAGTCAAAGTCCCGTGCCTTACCGCTTGGCTACACCCCATCGGTGTAATGAAGTTTTAGTGGCTGGGGTACTAGGATTCGAACCTAGGAATGTGGGAGTCAGAGTCCCATGCCTTACCGCTTGGCGACACCCCAAAATAACCTTTCGGTTGGGGTGAGTAAGGGGTTTCGAACCCATGACCTCCAGAGCCACAATCTGGCGCTCTACCAACTGAGCTATACCCACCACACTTGGATTATTCAATTGATTTGAACGCACCAATGGTGCGTCTGGAGGGATTCGAACCCCCGACCTTTGCCTTAGAAGGGCACTGCTCTATCCAGCTGAGCTACAAACGCATTCCTTCGATTTTTTTTGCAGGTTCGAATTCCTGCATTTTTAGGCTGAGCCTACTGGTGGACCAGCAGGGGCTCGAACCCTGGACCCCCTGATTAAGAGTCAGATGCTCTACCAACTGAGCTACTGGTCCATGCTTTGTTCCTAAAAATTAATGGAGCGGGTGAAGGGAATCGGACCCTCGCAACCAGCTTGGAAGGCTGGTGTTCTACCACTGAACTACACCCGCATTATTGCGAACATTGAAATATTAGCACAACACGACTTTTGTGTCAAGAATAATTTGAAACATTTTGAAAAAGATTATTATAAAATACAACCGCCCAAAATCGGCGGTTGTATTGACAATATTAATATTGTATTCCCCAAAGGACGAGGTGTTTTGCAGGCTTGCCACAGACAACGCATTTGTCATCAATATGTTCATGCCCTTCCAATATGCAACGAGATTTTGTGCCACGGATTTCTTTCATTTTGAGTTCACAAGCCTCATCCCCGCACCACATTGCTTTGATGAAGCCTGGGTGTGCGTTCATGATTTGCTCAACTTCTTGGAGATTATGAGCGGTGTATGTTTGAGCATCGCGACGTGCTTTTGCTCTTTCAAACATATCTTTTTGGATTGTGTCAAGAAGCGTTTTGATTTCACTTGCAATGTCCGCGTTTTTATCGACATTGATTTTTTCACTTGTGTCACGGCGTGCAAGAGTTATAAATCCTTTTTCCAAATCGCGCTTTCCAATTTCAACACGCACTGGAATTCCGTTGACTTCGTGTTCGGCAAACTTAAATCCTGGTGAGCGATCAGAATTGTCAACAAAAACAGAAACATTATTTTTGAGCAAATCGCCATATACTTTGTCACAAAGTTCCTTGATTTCATCGGTGTCGCCGATTGGAACAATAACAACTTGACGTGGTGCAATTTTTGGAGGAAGAACAAGACCTTGGTCGTCACTGTGAACCATGATTAGTCCGCCAATCATTCTTGTTGTGACACCCCACGAAGTTTGATAAGCATACTCCCATTCGTTTTGACGGTTTAGAAACTTTATGTCATAAGCTTTTGAAAATTTTTGACCAAAATAGTGACTTGTCCCACTTTGAAGTGCAACACCATTCCACATGAGCGCTTCCACAGTCAACGTATATTCCGCACCAGCAAATTTTTCTTTTTCGGTTTTTAGACCTGTGACAACTGGAATTGCAAGGTAGTCTTCAAAAAAAGTCTTGTAAACATCAAGCATACGTCTTGTCTCTTCTTCTGCTTCACGTGCTGTTTCGTGAACAGTGTGACCTTCCTGCCACAAAAACTCTCTTGTGCGAAGAAAGGGTCTTGTTTCTTTTTCCCAACGAACAACATTAACCCATTGGTTATAGAGTTTTGGCAAATCACGATAAGATTTCACTTTGAGAGCGTAGTAGTCAGAAAACATGGTTTCGCTCGTTGGACGAACAATAAGTCGTTCTTCAAGTTTGTTTGAGCCACCTTCTGTCACCCACGCACCTTCCGGTGCAAACCCTTCAATGAGTTCGCCTTCTTTTTTCATAAGATTTTCTGGAATAAACATCGGCATATAAACATTTTGATGTCCCGTTTGCTTAAACATCTTATCCAAATTTTTTTGTATCTCTTCCCAAATTGCATAACCATTTGGTTCCAAAATCATGCAACCCTTGACGCTTGAATACTCTGCAAGTTTTGCCGCTTTGACAACATCGGTATACCATCTTGCAAAATCGACATCACGAGATGTGATTGCTTTATTCTTAAAATCAGCCATAATGCACTTCCTTTCTAATATGTTAAATAATATAACAAAATAAACTTTTATTTGCAAGAAAATATTTGAGATAAAAATTGGTTTTTGTTAAAATAATAATATGATTTCAACTGATAAATTTTTGGCACAAATTATTGATAACGGTGCCAACGGATATGGGATTGCAAAACAAGACGGACTTGTGTGCTTTGTCCCTTTTTCAATTTCTGGAGAAAAAGTCTTGATTCACACAAAAAAGTTCGGAAAAAATTTTTGTGAATGTGTGCTTGATGAGGTTGTTTCTCCCTCACCACGTCGCGTGACTCCACAATGCCCATATTTTGAAAAATGCGGAGGTTGTGTTCTTCAGCACATGGACCAAAATTCACAACTTGAATACAAGACAAACCAAGTTAAAACAATTTTGCAACGGGCATTAAAAAAAGACTTGTCAACAAATTTTTGCATCTCAAAGAATTCATATCACTACCGCAACAAACTAAGTTTCACAATCGTCAACAACAAACTGTGCTTTGCTGATGTTGATGGCAACTTCTTTCCAGTTCAAAACTGCCCACTGTTCGTTTGTGACTTAACTCAAATTATTGAAGTCGTGAACAAATATTTGAGCACGACAAAAAATAATTTTCGAGCATTTCATGTTCGACTTTTGGACAATGGTTTTCAATTTACTTTTGTTTCAAACTCATATGAATTTCCAAAGTCAAAGCAGTTAATTGATGCTTTTTTGCAAAAAAATATCAAATTTTCATTAAATTTGTGCAAAAATACGCAAAAAAATAGTTCAAATATAACAGATGATTTGATTTGCCTATATGGCGAAGAAAATCAGCGTTATGACATTTTGGGACTTCAAAGCCTTGTTTCCCCTGCCGCATTTTTGCAAGTCAATAAAGATGTTCAGAACAAAATTTATGAGGATATTGCAAACATAATTCCCAAAGACGCAAAAGTTATCAATGCTTATGGTGGAACAGGAATTCTTGCGGGAATAATCGCAAGGCAAGCAAATGTTGTGTATTCGGTTGAACTGAACCGTGAGGCAAGTCAAAATTGTCGCGAACTTGCACACCATAATAACATTTCAAATCTTGTTCCAATTTGTGGCGACTGCAAAAACGAAATACCAAAAATTTTGCAAAATGACAAAATCACTCATATCGTTTTTGACCCACCAAGAAACGGAATAAACAAAACCATTCTTGAACTTGTGGCAAGTTTGGAGATTGAAAACATCATTTATCTTTCATGCAATCCATCAACTCTTGCGCGCGACCTTGAGATGCTTTGTCCAAAATATGATATTATGTTCGTTCAACCATACGACATGTTTCCTCAAACTCATCATGTTGAAACTTTGGTAGCTTTGAGATTAAAAACAAAAAAATAGGAGAAAAAATGGAAAATATTATTGAGATTTCAAACCTTGATAAAAGTTTTGGTGAAATTCACGCGGTCAATGATTTGTCGTTTCATGTTCGACGTGGCGAACTTTTTGCTTTTCTTGGTGTAAACGGCGCGGGCAAATCAACAACCATTTCAATCATGTGTGGCACGCTTGCAAAGGACAAAGGCAAAATATTGATTGACGGATTTGACATCGACCACGACACAGCAAAAATCTCTCGTGAACTTGGAGTGGTTTTTCAAACATCAGTTCTCGACAACAAACTAACTGTTCTCGAAAATCTTGTTTCTCGTGCAGCACTATATGGGATTTATGGAAAAGAAGCAAAAGCACGAATTGAAGAACTATCACAAATGCTCGAATTTTCTGACTTGTTGAAAAGAACGGTCGGCAAACTTTCTGGCGGTCAAAAAAGACGCATTGATGTTGCACGTGCTCTCATTCACCACCCCAAAATTCTCATTCTTGACGAACCTACAACTGGTCTTGACCCTCAAACACGTCAAACATTATGGCATGTGATTGAAAGGTTGCGTAAAAGTGAAAACATGACCGTGTTTCTCACAACACACTATATGGAAGAAAGTGCTGACGCAGATTATGTCGTCATTCTTGACTCGGGAAAAATTTCCGCCGAAGGAACACCGCTTGAACTGAAAAATAAATATACTGGAGATTACATCACTCTTTATAACCCCGACCAAACAAAACTTCTCGACCTTGGCATCTCTTTTCAAAAAATTTCAGACACAACTTGTCGCATTGAAGTAAAAGACACACAAGAAGCACGAGATTTGATTGCACAATACAAAGATATATTTGTTGATTTTGAAGTGACAAAAGGCAAAATGGACGATGTGTTTTTGGCTGTCACCGGCAAAAAACTTTTGGGAGAGGCAAAATGAAAACTTTTTTATCAATGACAAAAAGAAATATAAAATGATTTTTCAAAGACAAAGGAATGTTTTTTACATCGCTCATCACTCCCGTCATTTTGCTCGTTTTGTATTCAACATTTCTTGCAAAAGTTTATCGTGATAGCTTCACATCTGCCCTGCCTGACGGCATTGTTGTTTCGGAGAAACTTATTGGCGGAATGGTTGGTGGCGAACTCTTTTCTTCACTCCTTGCAGTTTGTTGTGTGACAGTTGCTTTTTGTTCAAATTTACTCATGGTTCAAGACAAAGTGAGCGGGGTCAGAAAAGATTTTGACATTTCCCCAACAAAAAAATCAACACTCGCAATATCCTATTATATCTCATCTCTGCTCACAACTCTCATCATCAGTTTGGTCGCAACTTTTGCAAGTTTTGCCTATATTGCAATTCAAGGTTGGTTTCTTTCGTTTGGCGATGTCATGCTGATTCTTCTTGACGTGTTTATGCTCACAATGTTCGGCACTGCGCTCTCGTCAGTGATCAATTTCTTCCTTTCAACAAATGGTCAAGCAAGTGCAGTTGGAACAATTGTTTCGGCGGGTTATGGGTTTGTTTGTGGCGCATATATGCCAATCGCAAGCTTTGGTAAAGTTTTGCAAAACATTCTCGCTTTTCTTCCAGGAACATATGGCACATCACTAATTCGCCAACATTCACTGCGTGGAGTCTTTGCCGAAATGTCAAATCAAGGCTTCCCACCCGAAGTGATTGAAAAAATCAAAGACAGTGTCGACTGCAACATATATTTCTTTGGCTCGCAAGTGTCACAAGGCGTTATGTATGCAATTCTTCTCGGCTCAATCGCCCTGCTCATTTCCGCCTATGTTTTAATCAATTTCCTACACAAAAAGAAGGCCCACTAGCCTTCTTTTATTTTATGCCATCTTTTCCAAATTGTCTGATAACCTTTAAGTACACTATTGCACTTGTCTTCAGTTGGGCGGCGACCCCGTCTTGTATCAAGACAAGCACACGTTTAAATGCCATTTTTGATAAATTTAATGGGAAATTTTTAATTTAAGTAACTAGTATCAAAATTTATTGGCGGACAGCTTTGGACATCAAATAATTTCATCATTAAGTAATCTAAAGACTGATCTTCGGTAATAATTGTAAATTTATTCGAACCCAACATGTCCATTATATCATTAATGTAATTATGTAAGCATTTTAAATTGATCAACATTTCTGGTACTGGCAATGGATAATTCGCTTTTAGGTTATTAAAAGAATCTTCCTTAATTGCTTCTTTATCAAAATGAAATAAAACTTTATCTCGCCATTTTTGAGCAATATCAGTTACCTTTGTCTTTTGATTGTCTGGTATTATAACCCCATTATCTTTTTTCCCAGTTATATTATTATTGATTAAGTTATCAATAGAAACAATTATATTGTCTAACTTTATCAAATACCAATCTTCCTTTTGGTTATTCTCAATAAGTTTTGATATATTATATTTACTTCGATTATCAAAGAGAGAAGTGTATAGTCCAACAAAATTTGAATGCAATGCACGACTTATTGGAATTAAAGCGGAATTATAAAGTTTAAAATTTTGTCCAACACAATCTTTCCAATCAACAATTCTTTCCATTAAATAATAATCTTGAATTGCTTCAATAATTTTATGGTCATAAATTCTAATTTCTTGTAAAAATTCTTCTTTGTTCATAATCTCCTTCATTTTTATGTTTAATTTTCTTCACTATTTAAATCAAATGACTTTCTTATAGTTTTCCCATTATATTGATTACAAATCCATTCCCATCTAACAATTCTTTTAGTTAGACTAAGACATTCTATAGGATTTCTAATAAAACAAATTTCGATATCATTATCCGTTTGACATGTAATTGCTAAAATATAGTTATCTTTATATTGATTTGCTGTTGTATATTCATTATTAGTAATTGAAATTGGTTCTCCGAAATAATCAACACTTTTTACCTCATATAATTCTTTTTCTCCACTTGTAGTAATAACTTCAATGTCATAACCTAAATTTTGTTCAGACACATCAATAACTGAATGATTATTTTTTATGGTTTCCAAAACGCCTAAAACATTCTTTTCAACACTTCGCCATTTTTTGATGGTTTTTGTTTTTGATTTTTGAATTGATGGCAACACAATAGGGGTAGGTCTTATATTTTGTATACTTACATTTTCTTTACAACTTAATCCGAATTTCTTTATAAAATTTTGATAATCATTTAGTGAGTCAAGTTTACTTGTTGACAATTCAATAAAGTCGGGGTTCACATCATCATAACTAGATATATCTTTAATTGGAACAATTTTGTTTTTTGATGTGAAAATTTTAGCATTACAAAAAACATTATTTAATGTATTTGATAATCCGAATTTTGTTTGTTTGATAGTTTTATTAAGAATTTCAGCCCTAGTTAACTCACTACAATCAACTGAAGACATTGCTTTTAAAGAATCTTCCAATGTAAGTTCTTTTACTCCAATGGCTTGTGCAAATTTGGTAAGGTATGGCATGTTATAAGAGTCAACTATTGGAATATAATTTAACTGTTTACATATTTTCTCAAAGTCATCTATTTCTATATCAAGAGGTTTTGTGCAAGAATTTACAAACAGTCCTTTTTTTATATTTACTATTAAGTGTTCCATTATTATATCATTTGCATTTTTACCTCTAATTGATGATAATGGATCTTGCTTAATATAACTTAGAATATTTAAAATTTCGTAAGGATCTTCCTTATCTTTATATATTTGTGAAATAAGTGATGATATTAACTGAACACATTCATCAATTGCTTTATTTGTTTCTTCATCAATAACCACTTGTGTCCTTGAGGGGTCAGTTGAAAAATCGCCATTAACTTTAAATGGAATAATTAATTTGTTTTTTGTTGGCATAAATGAATGTATAACACTTTCATTTGAATTAGCTGGAATTACTTTATTTCCATACAATTTAAATGCAATAGATACGTTTTCAGATATCTTTTTATCTTCAAAAATCAACCAATCATTCGTTTCGCTTTTATTTGATTCCAATGTAATTTTTCTTAAATTATTAGATAGTTTAATATGTTTTGAATTATAATAAAGCAAATTAGAATTCCCAATAATAACTTTTTGCACATTATTTAAAAACAACAAGCAACTTTCCTCAAACTCTGTAACTTCATTGTCAAATGACGAGTTGGTTGTTTTAAATATAAATACGGTATTATATCTTTTTAGTAATTGCTTTATATCATCATCATACTTACTATTTTGAAATTCGTGGGGAATACGTATTAGCGGTACATTTAATGATGTATTTAAACATTCTTTAGTTTTTAGACGTGAAAATAAAATTTTAAATCCGCCACTTACTAGATATACTTCGTCAGAATAATTTACAACAGATTTAAAGCCAATCCCTCTAAACCCAATAGTAGATGCTTTACGTTTTTTTGTAGACGAACCGCTTCGACATAAAGAAATGACATCTGCATCATTAAATGGTCGTCCATTATTTGCGACAATCAATGTGTCTATATCTAATCTATTTATAAAAAATTCACTAGCTCCCGCATCATCAGCATTTTGTAGAAGCTCTATCAACGATCTACCAGAATAACTTTCTGCTATATATTTTTCCATACTTGCAAGATCAGAAAGAAGAATTGGAGAATTAATTGACTCATCTATAAAACTTTTTCTAATATCTTCTAATAGTTGCATATTCACTCCTTTATTCATTTTTTGATACAAAGAGTCTTGCCGATGTTGCTCTTGTAATAGCATTGCAAAAATCTACCCGTATTCTTATAGTATCATAACCATTGAAATTTTTCGCAGCATAGTACTGCGAGTAAGAACAAAGTAATTTATTGTCCTCATACAAATTGATTTTAAAATATATACAATCCTCATCTCTTTTTAAAAATATTTTTTTACCACTATCTTGACTAACAAATTCAACAAATGTTGTTAATGAACCATTATTTGTGTTCCCAGAATAAGCAACCGATAAAGGTTTTAAATTTAAAGAGTCAAAAGTATAATCTAATATTTCCGTATTTTTAACTAATTCTTGTTCTAAAATTTCTATATCCTTTAATTCCATAATCTTCTCCTAATCATTAAATGAAACAAAAAGTTTTGCACTTGTTGCTTTTTCCAATAGCTTTTTTACTTTATATAACCCATAGTTTATATTTACTGTATCATATCCCAAAAAACTATTAACCTCGTATGGTTCATTTGCAGATAAAAGCAAACCTTTTTCTCCGTAAAAGTTGATATGAAAGTATAATGTTTTTTCTTTATTCGGTGTAGAAATTTTATCACCTGAAAATTCGAGCCAAACATCTTGAATATTCATTTCTTCATCTCCATTATATGACAAAGACACTACATTTAAATTGCATTGATCAAATGTACTGGTTAAAATAGTTGTATTCTTTGCCAGTTCAATCTCCATTATCTCAATGTCTGTTAGATTTTTTGTTTCCATAATATTCTCCTCTCTTTGATTATAACATATATTTAACTCATTTGCATTGCAATATTGACAAAAACTTTATGAAATAAATTTCTTAAATTGATTGATGGTTTCAATTTGACATTATGGTAAAATTACAATTAGAGTATTAAAAAATTCTATTAATAATTTTAATTTAAATAACATGATGGATAACTAATTAAAAACCAAGAAAAAATAATATGATTTCGATTCTTTTGGTTTTTATAACAATATATTTTTAATATGATAAACTATATAATATTTTATATTTCAATACCAAACCTATCTTTATCAAAAAACAAAACAAACCCTGAGTTAAACCCAAGGTTCGTGTTATTCGTGTTTGGTGCGGGTAAAGGGACTCGAACCCCCACGATCTCTCACTAGATCCTAAGTCTAGCGCGTCTACCAATTCCGCCATACCCGCAAACATATTGTAGAATATATGTTTTGTGGGTTTTTGTCAAGTGTTTGAGTTATGAAAAAAGAGCAGTTCCCTGCCCTTTTGTTTTTTATGTTGATGCCCTTTTGTCGTTTATGTTATCCATGGCAATAACAAGTGCAACAACAAACGGCATATCTTCTTCGCTCGCCTCAACTCGAAATCTATCAAAAACATCAAATTCTCGTTTTATGGTCGCAATTCTTTCACCATTCTTCATGACTTCCAAATTCCAATTCATGAAGTTTCCGTCAATTGAGATTTCGTCTTCAGAATTTTCAACAATAAACTTTTTGCCTTTGACACGAATTTGATTTTTTAGAGTGCAAATTTTGTTTTTGTGTCCGTCAAAAATGAATGCTCGATGCAAGAACCAGTTGAACCATTTGTTTCGTACAACATAAAGAAGTTTTTTGTCCATATCATATATTTTTTTCTTGCGGGTTGGGCTAAAAAGTCTCAACTTTCCTTTAACCCTATAAACATCTTTCCCCGCTTCGTCTTTCACAGTTGAACTCCCCGTAAGAGAAAACACTTTGTTTCTAACAATAACAATCATATCAACCTCCAATAAATTTGCTTATGAGAACACCAGCAAGAGTTGCCACAAAAGCAATAATCATAATGATTCGCAGTGCAAGCATAATTTTTCTGCGTTTTTTGATTTTTGGATTATCTTCAATCTCGTTCGAAATTTCAACAACTTCGCCACTGCACTTATACTCAACCGCATTGCCGTCCGCACTTGACGCAAGTTTCCCTTCAAAGTTTGTGACATCGTTATCAAGCGGGATATTTGCTTCAAACGATATTGTTTGAGTTGACTTGCTATATCGCGTGTCAAAAATTCCAAACACACTTATAATCAAAAACACAATTCCCATCCAAAGCCAATGTCGACTTCCAAGTTCCAAATATCTTTTTATGACGACATTGACCGAGTCTTTTTCGGTTTGGCAACTATACTCAATATTTCCAAACGCATTTTTCTTTGCTTTGATGGGTTTGCCGTCAATCAGGATTGAGGGACTTGCGTTTCCCACATTTGTTAGTTTTAGATTAAACTGTTTCATTGCACACCCCCTTTAACAAGAAGTGCGATAAAGACAATCAGCAACAGCCCCAGCACAATGCTTGAAAAAACAATTCGTCCTGTGTGCTTCTTTTGTTTGTCAAATGCGAGCATAACGATTGACACCACAGACAACGCCATGGATATTGGGATAATATATAGTGCCGCATTAAAAAGTTTTGCAACTGGGAACCACTCCAAAACTTTTGTTGCTCTGCCAAACAACGACCAATAGTTTGGAATGATGACAAAAACCATGCCAAGTGAAACCATAATTCCCATCACCAAAATCAGCACTGTTAGTGCCGAACAAAACACAACCATAATTGATGAAAGTGCAGCCATGCAACCAACAATCAGTCCAACAATTGATATGTTGGAAAATATCACGCCAAAATGACTTAGATATATATTTGCCAGTTCTTTTGGTGGAACATCGCATTGTGGTTTTTCTTTCATCTGTCCTCCATATAATATATTATATCATAATATTTGAACTTTTCCAAACACTGAAAGGAAATTTATTTTTAATAAAAAAATTGCAAAACGTCCAAGAATTTCACATGTTTTTCTCGAAATTTTTGCAATTTTTTGTGTTTTTAAGAGTTTTTGATGTTATTTTCGTCATTTAGAGCAAGATGCAAATTATTCCGCCTTTCCCTTCATTGACAATTTTGCCAAGAGTTTTGCGTATTTTTCGTTGTGCTTCAACAGGCATTGCATTAACTTTTGTGTTGATGCCTTCATTCACAAGCATATGCAAACTTTTGCCAAACATGTTTGTTTCCCAGATTGATTGAGGATTGTTTTCAAACTCACTCATGAGATATTTGACAAGTTCTTCACTTTGTTGTTCTGTGCCAACAAGTGGATTAATTTCTGTTTCAATGTCAACTTTCATGATGTGAAGGCTCGGAGCAGATGCTTTGAGTTTGACTCCAAAGCGGCTGCCTTGACGAACAATTTTTGGATCTTCAAGGCTCATATCTTCAAGTTTTGGTGTGACAATTCCATAACCTTTTTCTTCAACATCAATGAGCGCTTGTTGAATTTTGTCATACTCTTGTTTTGCGTGAGCAAGTGTTTTGACATATGAAATGAGGTGGAAGTCGTCGCAAATGTCTTCGCCGCACTGACGAGAGAGAACTTTGTAGAAAAGTTCTGGCTTTGGTGTGACCGAAATCACAACTTTGCCTTCGCCCATTTTTATTTTTGAAAGCGTGGTTGGCTCAAAGTTTTCACTTGTCACAAAGCAAGCACTTGCCTTGTCGATTTGACCAATTTTTGTGACGCCTTCGCCAAAAGTTGAAACCTCGTTTGCAACCTCTTTTATGATGTCGTCCGAATAGTCAAGAGCACGCATCCAATCTGGCATATCAACTTCAATTGATTTGATTGGAAATTCGAGTAAGATTTTTTCAAAGATTTTGTCAATATCCCCTTCTGTCATTTCAAGAACATTGATTGCAAGCACGGGAACATCATATTTCTTTTCAAGGGAAGCAACAAGTTTTTTTGTTGAATCGTCTTTTGGTTTTGTTGTGTTGACGACAAGAACATGTGGTTTGCTTTTGCCACGAAGCTCTGCCATAACTCGCTCTTCGCTTTCAATGTAGGCGCTTCTTTCAATATCCCCAATGCTTCCGTCAGTTGTCATTGCAACTGCAATGGTTGAGTGTTCTTCAATAACTTTTTTTGTTCCGAGTTCTGCTGCCTCTTCAAAAGGCATTTCCTCTTCGCTCCAAGGTGTTTTGACAAGTCTTTGCTTTTCGCCTTCGGTGTGCCCAAGAGCACCAGAAACAAGATAGCCAACACAGTCAATCATGCGAACATTGAGTTCTGTGCTGTCATCAACTTTGATTTCGACCGCTTCATTTGGAACAAAGCGAGGTTGAGTTGTCATGATTGTTTTGCCATCAGCACTTTGTGGGAGTTCATCAACCGCCCTTTGTTGTTCGTTTTTGTCCTTGATGTTTGGGAGCACAAGTGTTTTCATAAATTTTGTTATAAATGTGCTTTTGCCACATCGAACAGGCCCAACAACGCCAACATATATGTCGCCGTTTGTTCGCCTAGAAATATCGTTATATAAATCGAATTTCTCCATACATACCTCCATGTGTAATCAAGGTAATGTATGCACAAAATCGTTTGTGTATGAATGAATAATAAAAAATGCCACGACTTGGTTTACGCGGCAAATTTTAACCAATTTCTTTTTCTTTTTGTTCTTTTTTTG
>ERZ1034844.129-NODE-129-length-42769-cov-17.072318_pt1 | contig 42769 bp, 36 predicted proteins | sample MGYA00520594_ERZ1034844 | MGnify/ENA primary metagenome ERZ1034844 (study PRJEB33766, sample SAMN09781733) | gut metagenome | biome: gut microbiome | host: Homo sapiens | place: Madagascar | study: EMG produced TPA metagenomics assembly of the PRJNA485056 data... | reverse complement strand
AGCTTCCAGAAGGCATTCTGTCCGTTCCGGGAGTCCTGTTTTCCTAAAACTTGCAGTAACCCAGTAGCCGCGGCAGTATATAAGAATAAGCTGACCGTAAGCAGACGTCGGTACTTAGCGAGGGTACTTTCCTCGCTTATGTACCGCTACGTCTGCGCCCGAGCGAAAGCGATGTCAGCGTTTCTTATATACTGCCACGGCTACGGCGACTTTAGACCAATTACTTCACTAACTTGCCAGTTATTTCCAGAACTTCTTCTTTTTACCGTCCTTGCCGTCTTTCTCTTTGCCATCGCCGGTTCCTGCTTCGGTTGCATTTTTAACTGCATTGAGGGAATCTCCGGTCAGGGCGTCGAACTGCTTCAGCAGTTCCTTAGCTTCCGGCTTCAGTTTATCCGGGGTCTGTACCACAAGGGTGACATAATGGTCACCGCGGACGTCCTTATTCCTCCAGGAAGGAACCCCTTTGCCGCGCAGGCGGATCTTGGTGTCGGTCTGGGTTCCGGCTTTCACGTCGTATACGACCTTGCCGTCTACGGTATCGATGAGTACTTCACCGCCGAGTGCCGCTACTGCGAAGGAGATGGGCACGGTGGAGAAGATATCGAAGTCCTGTCTCTGGAAGATCGGATGACGGCCTACGATCACTTCTACCAGTACATCGCCTCTGGGGCCGCCGTTCACACCGGGCTCGCCCAGGCCAGGCATACGAGTGGACTGACCGTTATCAATACCTGCGGGAATATCTACCGCATAACGTTTCTTCATAGGAATATATCCGGTACCACGGCAATCAGGACACTTCTCCTTGATCACTTTACCGGTACCCTGACAATCGGGACAGGTCTGTACATTACGTACCGTACCGAAGAAAGACTGCTGGGTAAATACGACCTGACCCTTACCGCCGCACTTGCTACAGGTCTCAGGACTGGTACCGGGCTTTGCACCGGAACCGTTACAGGTCTTACAGGTCTCTTTTACGGTGAGGTCGATCTCTTTCTTACAGCCGAAGACTGCCTCTTCAAAAGTGATATGCACGCTGGTACGGATATTGGCACCCTTCATGGGGCCGTTATTTCTGGCACCTCTGCTTCTGCCACCACCGAAAATATCTCCGAAGATATCTCCGAAAATGTCTCCGAAATCAGCACCGTTGAAATCAAATCCACCGGCACCGCCTGCACCACCGTCAAATGCCGCATGACCATACTGATCATACTGACGTCTCTTCTCGGGATCACTCAGCACGGCATAAGCCTCGGAAGCTTCTTTAAACTTCTGTTCCGCATCCTTGTCTCCGGGGTTCATGTCGGGATGGTATTTTTTCGCCAGTACACGGTATGCTTTTTTGATTGCAGCATCATCTGCATTTTTATCCACACCGAGGACTTCATAATAGTCTCTCTTCTGCTCTGCCATTTTTACACCTCTATCACATAAATTAAATCTATAAACGGTTATGCACAGGGCACGCTTTCGCATACCCTGTGCCACCTGTTATTCGCAATCACTGTTACACAGCATTTACTGTTATACCACGATTTGCTTTATTTGTGAAGTTTAATTATACTTCTCTGAAGTCTCCGTCGATGACATCATCATCTGCGGAAGAACCTGCGTTGCCGCCGGCCTGTGCATTCATGTCGGGACCTGCGCCCTGTGCACCGGCACCCTGCTGTGCCTGAGCAGCCTGCTCATACATCTTGGTGAATACGGACTGTGCACTCTGGGTCAGTTTCTCTTTGGCAGCCTTCAGTTCATCAACATCGCTGTCACCCATCTCCTGATCCTTGGTTCTCTCCAGAATAGCCTTTACAGCCTCCAGATCAGCCTGTACCTGAGTCTTGTCACTCTCGGGAACCTTGTCGCCTACTTCGTTCAGAGCCTTCTCGGTCTGGAATACGAAGGAATCTGCTTCGTTTCTTGCCTCGATTGCTTCCTTACGCTTCTTATCCTGTGCTTCGAATTCAGCTGCTTCCTTGACAGCCTTCTCGATATCGGAATCAGACATGTTGGAACCGGCGGTGATGGTAATGTGCTGTTCCTTACCGGTACCCAGATCCTTAGCGGATACATTTACGATACCGTTGGCATCGATATCGAAAGTAACCTCGATCTGAGGGATTCCTCTGGGAGCGGGAGCGATGCCGTCCAGACGGAACTGTCCGAGGGACTTGTTATCCTTAGCGAACTGACGCTCACCCTGTACTACGTTGATATCTACAGCAGTCTGGTTATCGGCTGCAGTGGAGAAGATCTGACTCTTCTTGGTAGGAATGGTAGTATTTCTCTCGATCAGTCTGGTAGCTACACCACCCATGGTCTCGATGGACAGGGACAGAGGAGTTACATCCAGCAGAAGGATATCGCCGGCACCTGCATCGCCTGCAAGCTTACCACCCTGGATAGAAGCACCGATTGCTACGCACTCATCAGGGTTCAGGGACTTACTGGGCTCTTTACCGGTCAGGGCTCTTACCTTATCCTGTACAGCAGGGATACGTGTAGAACCACCTACCAACAGTACCTGACCCAGATCGGAATAGTTCAGACCTGCATCCTTCATAGCGTTCTGTACGGGGATTGCAGTCTTGTCAACCAGATCTCTGGTCAGTTCATCGAACTTTGCACGAGTCAGGTTCATATCGAAGTGCTTGGGTCCCTCAGCGGTTGCAGTGATGAAAGGAAGGTTGATGTTGGTGGTCATTGCGCTGGACAGCTCTTTCTTAGCCTTCTCAGCTGCTTCCTTCAGTCTCTGCATAGCCATCTTATCACCGGACAGGTCTACGCCTTCTGCCTTCTTGAATTCATCCAGCATCCACTGAATGATCTTGTTATCAAAATCATCACCGCCAAGGTGGGTATCACCGTTGGTAGCCAGTACCTCGATGACACCGTCACCGATCTCAATGATAGATACATCAAAGGTACCACCACCAAGGTCGTATACCATGATCTTCTGCTCTTTCTCGTTGTCCAGACCATAAGCAAGTGCTGCTGCGGTAGGCTCGTTGATGATACGCTTTACATCCAGACCTGCGATCTTACCTGCATCCTTGGTAGCCTGACGCTGTGCGTCGTTGAAGTATGCGGGAACTGTGATCACTGCCTCGGTAACCTTCTCACCCAGATAGCTCTCTGCATCTGCTTTCAGTTTCTGCAGGATCATTGCGGAGATCTGTTGAGGAGAGTATTTCTTGCCATCGATGGTACGGCCGCGGTCGGTACCCATATCTCTCTTGATCGAAGAGATGGTCTTCTCTGCGTTGGTAACAGCCTGACGTTTTGCGGGCTCACCGACCAGTCTCTCACCGGTCTTGGTAAATGCTACCACAGAGGGTGTCGTTCTGGCGCCTTCGGTGTTAGCGATAACGGTGGGCTTACCACCTTCCATAACAGCTACACAGCTGTTGGTTGTACCTAAGTCAATACCAATAATCTTACTCATAATATTTTCCTCCTGTTTTACTCTTTGTTTGCTTTTTTATAGTTTTTATATCTAAAAATATGTGATAACCAAATTATTGAACAACTCCTACCATGCTGTGTCTTACGACCATGTCGTGATAGGTATAACCCTTTTGAAGTTCCTGTGCAACCACACCGGATTCATATTCATCGCTCTCCACCTGCATCACTGCGTTGTGAAGGTTGGGATCGAATTCCCGGCCTACTGCTTCGATGGGTTTTACGCCGATATTGTCAAGTTCCGTCATCAGCTGTTTGTAGATGCGGTTCATCCCGTCTACGAAAGGATCTTCCTTGCTTTCTTCGGGAACGGTTGCCAGACCTCTTTCAAAATTATCCACCACAGGAAGGATCTTCTCGATCACGCTCTTGGCGCCGGTATCGAACATTGCCTGTTTTTCTTTGTCTGTTCTCTTACGGAAGTTCTCGAACTCCGCCATCTGACGTTTTACTCTGTCTTCCAGCTGATCGATCTTTTCTTTATAAGCATCTGCTTTCTTATCCAGCTTTGCCTGTTTCTTTGCAGCCTTCTTATCGGCTCTGCTTACAGGTTCTTCCGTATCTTCCTCTTCCAGTTCGTCCTCTACCTCTGCAATCTCTTCTTCGGTATCGGATACTTCCTTTTCCATTTCATCCAGGTTTTCTAAATTTTCTTTTTCCTGTTCTGCCATTCTTACCTCATCCTTTCCGGATCTTATTCCTTCTTATACAGGTCATCCAACTGATTCTGCACTGTACGCAGGGTTCCGATGACCTTGTCGTAATCCATTCTCTTTGGTCCGATAATTCCTATCGTGCCCTTCATGCCTTCGCCTAATTCATAAGTGGCTGTGACAACACTGCAATCCTTCATGCCCTGTACCGGTGTCTCGTCTCCGATGTACACCTGAATACCGGTGCTGCCTTCGTCTGCCAGGGATTCCTGGATCAGACCGCCCAGCTGCTGTTTCTCTTCGAAGGCGTTGATCAGTTCGCTTGCTTTGGACTGATCTGCCAGTTCCGGATACCGGAAAATATTGTTGGCGCCGCTGGTATAGATCTCCAGGTCTTCGTCAGCCTTGATGGCATCTGCCACAGCATCGATCACCTCACTGACAATCTCACTGTGGATTCCGGCCTGCTGCTTCATCGCTGCGATCATTCCCAGATTGATCTCCTCCATGGATAATCCATTGAGGTGGGTGTTCAACAGGATGTTCAGCTTCAGTAATGTCTCATCATTCAGCTCCTGATTCACTGTCAGGATGTTGTTCTTGATCACATTGCCTTCGGCAACGATCACTGCCAGGATCTGTCCGGCATCCACTCTGGATAGCTGAATGAACTTTACCTTATTACGGTGTACCTGCGGTGCACTGATCATGGTAGCGTATTGTGTGTTCTGAGCCAGGGTCTTTACCACCTGCTTTAACAGGTTCTCCAGCTTATCCTGTCTCTCTAAGAGCATATCTTTCATCTCATTGACTTCATGCTCTCTGTCCGCCATCATGGTATCCACATAGAAGCGATATCCCTTATCGGAAGGAATCCTTCCCGCGGAAGTGTGCGGCTGTATAATGTATCCCATCTCTTCGAGATCTGCCATCTCATTCCGAATGGTTGCGGAACTCAGATTCAAATCTGTATATTTCGAAATGGTCCTGCTGCCGACCGGCTCACCCGTTTCCAAGTAGTTCCGGATAATGGCTTGCAATATAATTGTTTTTCTGTCGTCCAATTGCATTCCATCACTCCCTTTGGGATTATTAGCACTCAATCAAAAGGAGTGCTAACATCTTCTTACCATAAAGTATCACTATGGGATATTATTGTCAACAGCTTTTTCGGGAAATATTTCTAAATGTTTCTAAATAAAATATAAACTGCGAAGAAAAGTAACGAACTTTTGTCCGGCACATAATTTTCAAAATAACCGCCCCAAAAAACAGGGACAAACATGTCCATGAATGTAAACACTCACCACACATTTGTCCCTGTGTAATTACTATATTCTGTAACTGTTTCACACCGTATTTGCGAAACTGCATCTTCGGTGTCTCATTTTAGGAACGGGGTTACTTCATCACCAGCCCTGTCTCCAGATAGATGGGAAGCGCCCTCACATATACCATATATACTGCACTTCCGACAAGGATAAAAAAGCACAACGCCACGCCGGCATTCACCATCCACCTTGGAAATGTGTAAGTTTTGATTTTTACTTCAGAAAGCTTCTGAATCCCTTTTACCATATAATACATGAGCGGAACCAGCGCCGGAAGCAGATAGCGTCCCTGATGCTGATAATCCGTCGTATAGGCATAATAGACGGTCAAAAAGGCAGGCATCAGAATACAGTAGATCATATTTATATGGAAAAACCATTCTCTGCCGGTGATCTTACGGCGCCGCTTGTAACAGATCAGGTATAGGAGGTTTCCCACGCACCCCACTGTAAAAAATAATTTGTATGCACGGTACAGCCAGATACTTCCGTAGATCGACATGGAACCAAAGGCTGCCACAAAGCTGTGAAACAGACCGGAAATCGTATAGCGTTCCCGGAACATCTCCGTCACAGTGTATCCCATGGACTGATAGGTCTGCATCGTCAGGGGATTGACACTCGGCGCTGCGTACTTGATTGCCATTTCTTCACGGGTCTGCAGTCCTAATAAATCACCGTCCAGCACGATATAGCTGCGGATAAACCACCAGCCGATTCCGAGTAGCACCACACCGGCGATCAGACAGCCGTATTTCAACATGTTTTTCCAGTCATAAGAGTATTTCCCGTTTTCCTTTTTTTGCAAAAAGAATGCCAGGAACAGCAAAATACAGCTCACGATATATCCGTAGGCATTATAATAAGAAAGCGCGCAAAGAATAATGCCGCCACTCATCCACAGACTGTTACGGACATTGATCCCGTCCTGATAGACACAGACCAGTGCATACACCATCATGGCAGTCGACAGCATACAGCAGGAATCCGTATTCACATAAGTGTGTAAGAACAATCCTTCCGGGAGATACGTCACGGCAAAACAGAACATCCAGCGGAACCGGTCATCCCGGAACACTTTTTTCCCGATCAGGTAAACGACGCCTGCCATCAGCAGTCCAAATGTCACATTCACCAGACGAGCAGTATACAAAAGCGCTGCTTCGGATGCCGTAAACAAGCTTACGAAGCGCATCAGATATCCCTGTAGAATGTATGGGAACACATTATATAACGCATACGAGAACCCGTAAGAAGGGATCCTCACCTCTTCTTCCAGTCCGGTAGGAATCCTGCCGTATTTGCAGATAAACTGCGGAATCAGATACCTCGCATGTTCATCCGGGGGATTGCCGTATAACGGCGGTGTATTGGCAAGCGGCTGGAATAGTGCCATGGTCAGTGCAAGCGTAAGAAACCCCAGCAGGTACAATATTAAAATAGTCTTCTCCGACTTTTTTTGCATTCTGTCATCCTTTAGAAATATAATGTTTGGTAAAATTTTACAGACACAAAACCCCCAAAGTGGTGTTTTCAACTTTGGGGGCTCATAAGTTGCACTTGTTATTTGCGCATTTTACCGGCTTCGCATATTATATGTAGAAGCTGCCGGTGATCTCTTTGTTCATCACATAGTATACCATGTTCTCTTCCGGCTTTACATACAGTTCTACGCTGGTCAGATCAGCTGCTTTCTGCTTCAGGTCGTATTTCCATACATCCTTTGCAATCTTCAGCAGATCGTCCTGAGAATAAGATTTTCCGCCGAACTGAACACTGATCTCGCTCTTTAACTCTGCTTTCTTAGCTGCAGGCTTCTTAGTGTCTGCCTTCTTGGCAGGTGCCTTCTTAACGGTCTCCTTCTTGGCTGTGGGCTTCTTAGCCTCTGCCTTTACAGGGGTCTTTACTTCTGCTTTTACTTCTGCCTTTGCTGCAGATGCCTTGGTGGCTTCCTTCACAGCGGTCTTAGTTTCTGTCTTCACTGGAGTTGTCGGTGCTGCTTTCTTCACTTCTGCCTTAGGGGCTTCCACTTTAGCTGCTGTTACAGGTGCTACAGTTTTCTTCACTACTGCCATGTTACCGTCTCCCTTCTGTACGATTCATGTACAAAACAAATTTATTTTCATTCTCCTCCCAAGTGCCGTATTCCGGCGCTCGATAAGGGTAGTGTATTCCTTTTCCCTATAATTGTCAACTGTTAAGCGAATACGAGGAAATACAGTAATACAACGATACCCAGCACAATACGGTACCAGCCGAACACCTTGAAGTCATGCTTCTTGATATATCCCATCAGGAAACGAACCACGAACAGAGATACCAGGAAGGACACCACGGTACCGACTAACAGGCTTGCCAGTTCGATTCCCGTAAAGTCAAATCCAAACTTTACTACTTTCAAAAGGCTGGCGCCGAACATCACGGGAATGCCCAGGAAAAAGGTGAATTCTGCCGCCACGGTTCTGGAAATACCGATCACGATGGCACCCAGGATCGTAGCTCCGGAGCGGGAGGTTCCGGGCAGTGCCGCCGCTACCAGCTGGCACAGGCCGATGATCAGTGCATCTTTATAAGTAAGCTGGGATAATTTTGTGGTCACGGGAACACGATTTTTGTTCCAGTTTTCAATTACGATGAACAGTACGCCGACCAGTACCAGCATGACTGCCACCACGATCACCTGCACGGTAACCCCACTGCTGCCGATCTCTTTTTTGAACGCCTCGCCTACCGCGTCATCAAACAGAAGACCGTAAGCAACCGCAGGAATACATGCCACTACGATTTTTACCCACATCCAGAAGGCATCCATGCTCAGTGCAACATTGCCTACGGCAGGATCCTTTTTAGATCTCACGATACCACTTTTTTTCGTCTGCTGATTTTTTTTCAGGTAGAAAGGCCAAATCTTATTCCAGAAAATAACGACGACTGCTAAAATAGCGCCCAACTGGATCACGACATCAAACATATCGAAGAAGCCTTCGCTGGTCTGCTTGAAGGGGATCAGTCTTTCTACCAGAATCAGATGTCCGGTACTGCTGATGGGCAGCCATTCGGTAATGCCCTCTACGATACCGTAGATAATTGCCTTGATGATTTCTAACATTGTTTTCTCCTCTTATTTCCTTTTATTTTCTGCTTTCCGCCCGGCATTCTGTCTTTTCATTCATGCAGCGTAAATGCAGTAAAACCTTTTTGCAAAATCAAAGTTCTGCAAAGCGATTTTTCACTATTCCGACAAATATGCCAGCAGTTCTTCATAGCAGTTTTGCGCTTCCCTGTATCCTTCTTCATATAAAGTGATCAGCTTATCTTTGTCTTTCTCGATCCGTCCGACGTCACTCTTTTTCTGTGGGCGGATCACAAACGCCTGACCGTTTGCCTCCTGGCGTTCGATGTAATCGAGGCATGCATTGTAACGGATGTGTCGGTCTGCCATGAGTTCATATACTTTAGGATATTTCAGATATCTGAGCTTTATGAGTGCCAGCTGGGATGCTGACGCAGGCTGTCTGACATATCCGACTTCTTTTGTCATCACAACGATATTCTTGCGGTTGCCGTCCATGATGGATTTCTCCAGAGGAATCGCATCGCTGATGCCGCCGTCCAGATACAATTTCCCGTCAATTTTAACATTTCTGGCAACTAACGGCAGAGATGCCGAAGCACGTATTTTGTCAATATCCTTGCGAATATCGCGTACCCGCAGATATTCCGGCAGCCCGGTCTTAATGTTGGTCACCACACTGTATGCCTTCCCGGGATATTTTTCAAACGTCTCGAAATCATAAGGATACAGATAATCGGGAATCAGATGATAGCAGAAATCTACATTGAACAAATCTCCGCTTGTCAACAAACTCTCCACACTGCAATATCTTCTGGTATCCAGATAATCCACGCTGACGCTCAAAGCCCTTCCCTTTTGTCTCGACAGGTAGCTGCACATATGACATGCTCCGGCAGATACTCCGTAAATATGAGAGAAGTCAATTCCTTTTTCTGTAAAAAAATCCAGTACACCGGCAGTATATACGCCTTTCATACCGCCGCCTTCCAATATTAATCCGGTCTGATACATACGTGCTCCTTTCTTTTTGTTTCGTGCAGGCACGATTCGCTTTTGATGTGTCGCGTGACTCTAGATCGTTGCATACTCTGTCTTTACAAACTTGCGCAATGCTTCCAGCGATCTCTCTACTTTTTCGGTATCCACGCAGTATGCCATGCGGAAATATCCCGGTGCGCCGAAGGTATCTCCGGGGACAAGGATCAGGTCGTACTTTAATGCCTTCTGACTGAAAATCTTCGCATCCTCTTCCAGTGCCTTCGGGAAGATATAGAAGGTTCCGCCGGGCTTCACGCAGGTAAATCCTAAGGTTGTCAGCTCGTTATAGAGAATATTCATATTCGTCTCGTATACAGACAGATCCGCTGTCTTGTCCAGCACCTGTGCCACTGCCAGCTGGATGATCGAAGGAGGACAGTTGTGTCCGATCCCCCTGGAAATCTGTCCACACATATTGATCATGGTCTCAGCCTCTTCGCAGGCAGGATTGACTGCCACATACCCGATACGCTCTCCCGGCAGGGACAGGGATTTTGAGAAGGAATAGCACATGATCGTATTATCATAAAAATAAGAAACGCAAGGACTGTCAACCCCTTCAAACACGATCTCACGATACGGTTCATCAGAGATCAGGTAGATAATGTGTCCGTATTTTTCGGTTTTCTCTTTCAGCAGTTCTGCCAGTCTCTGCAGGGTCGGCGTGGAATATACTACACCGGAAGGATTGTTGGGGGTATTGATCAATACTGCCTTTACCTTTTCCGTCAGCATCTCCTCGAACGCGTCGAAATTGATCTGAAAGTTCTCCGGATTGGGTGGAACTACCTTGAGTACCGCTCCGGTCAGATCCACATAAGGATGGTATTCCGGGAAAAACGGTGCAAAGGTCAAAATCTCGTCTCCCGGCTCTGTCACCAGACGAAATGCGTGCGCCAATGCTCCGGCAGCACCGGATGCCATGAAAATATGCTCTTTGCGATAAGGCAGACCAAATCTTTTCTCCAGGTTTTCCGCAATGGCCTCTCTCACGCTTGTGATACCGAGGCTGGGGCTGTATCCGTGCAGTTCCAGAGGTTCCTTTGTCGCCAGCATATGAATCATGCGGTCGGTGAATTCTCTGGGTACCGGAACGGAAGGATTTCCCAGGCTGTAATCAAATACATTTTCGTACCCGATTTCCTGTCCTCTTGCCGTAGCGAATTCCGAAAGCTGTCTGATGACTGATTTTCCGGATAACATATCTTTGTATTTCTGGACTAACATATCATGCACTCCTATCTGCACTGTCGGCGCTGTTCATTTTCTAACGAATCTATAATCTTTCAAATTTTAGTTATTTCCCCAAGTCATTTCATTCCTTAATTTACTTTATTTCTATATAATGTTCCCTGTCCTTTTCCGTAGACATGCAGATTCTGTCTCTGCCGCAGCTTTTTGCCCGGTATAACAGGATATCTGCCCTGGAAGTGAAATCCCACTCTCTGTTATTACCTTCCGGGATTCTGGCAAACACACCCTGGCTCACAGATATGTATTTCCCACAATTGCTGCGCTCGTGGAGCATTTTTAACTTACGGACTTCCCGTAAAATATCCTCGGAGACTCTGCGGATCTCCTCTTTCGTCATTCCCGTGTACAGGATCATGAATTCGTCTCCGCCATATCTGGCGCAGAATACCTTCCCCGGAATCTGCTGTTTGCGCAGGACCCCGGCGATTGCCTTCAGACAGCGGTCTCCGGCAAGATGCCCGTAATAGTCATTATACTCCTTAAAGAAGTCGATATCCATCAATTCCACACCCATGAGTTCCTGTGTTTCATAGGCATGTTCAAAACAGTTGGTAAAATACTCGTGTAAAAAAGTTCTGTTTGCAAGCCCCGTCAGTTCGTCGTGCATTGCCAGATTTTCCAGTGCCGCATTGGAGGCCTGCATATTTGCCCAGTCCATGGTCACATTTTTCAGATGATCCTGCATCTCCATGACACTGATCAGCGCTTCCCTGTTCTCCTGCTGATATTTTTCATAAATTTCAAAATACCGTCTGGTATATTCCGTATACTCCTGCAGCTGCCCCTTTTTCAAAAGCAGGCTGCTTTTGAACGGGTAGAGATCGAGAAAAATATTATAATGGTCTTCGACATGCTTTTCATCGATCATCCGGAGCAGACTTTCTAACAGTCCCTCCTCCGGCATCAATGACAAAATCCCTGCCAGTATCACCAGGTTGTCTTTGATCTGTTCAAAAAATTCCGCATCTTCCAGTTTCGTCAGCAGCCTTGCGGAAACCTGTTTGGCTTCTTCCATTCTTCCCCTTAAGATTTCACAGGGAATCCGGTACATTTCCACCATAATCGCAGAATAGTAACTGTCGGGATCTTTTTGCAGGAGGGTCTGTATTTTCTCCCACAGCTGCAGTGCTTCTTCCATTTCCTGCTGATACATATAGCAGCAGCCGCATTCCACCATGCAGTTGATTTTATTGCAATTCAGGTAGTATGTTTTTTCCGATTTTTCATAGCAATCCAACGCGATGCGATAGTGTTGGATCGCTTCTTTGCGCTGGCGCATGCGCACTAACGTATAAGCTATGTTGCTCTCCGCCATGGCCTGAATATAATAAAAATGATATTTTTCGGCATACATGAGACAGTTATAATAAGAGCTCAGCGCCACCATCCGGTTATTTTTCCGGTCGGCCACCGCGCCCATCATGTTGTAGGTACTGGCAAGCAGTTCATACATCTGCGAGCTTTTCAGATAGCTGATGCTCTCCGAGAGACACTGCATCGTGTTCTCGAACTGGTCATTCTGCCAGTAATACTCCGCCAGATAATAAAGTCCCAGTCCGGCCAGCTTCTGTGAGCCGGTATCCGCGGCATATTCGAGTACTTTCTGACAGGTCTCGTTATCCAGGCATTTACCGTTCTCCCGGTACCGGATCGTTTCCTCTATGAAATTTTGCACGGTCTGTGGTAAACCCTTTAAATCCATGCTGCTTCCTTTCCGGTCGTTCCCCTGATTCCCTTTTTTACTGACATACAGACTTTGCTTCAAAGCAAAGATAACTATTCAAAGGAAAAAATCTCTGAATAGTTATCATCATACCACAATATTTTGTCACTTTACAAGATTGCTCCATTAAAAATACATTTTGCGCGGCAAAATTTCGTTTTTATTTAGATTCATCCTCTGCCCAGACCAGTGCGCATTTTACGGCACGGTGCCAGCCCTTTAAAAGAGTCTGCCTGTTTTCCGCATCCATCTGCGGTGCAAAGGAAGCGCCGATCTGCCAGTTTTCCCGGATCTCGTCCTTCGTCTTCCAATAGCCTACGGCAAGACCTGCCAGGTAGGCCGCACCCAATGCCGTAGTCTCAATGCAGGCCGGACGGCGTACCTGTGTATTCACGATATCTGCCTGGAAGCGCATAAGGAAGTCATTGGCACTGGCACCACCGTCCACTTTCAGGCTCTTCAATTCGATGCCGCTGTCTTTTTCCATAGCTTTCAGTACGTCGGCGGTCTGGTAAGCGATGGATTCCAGGGTGGCACGGATAAAGTGCTCCTTCGTGCAGCCTCTGGTGAGGCCTACGATCGTACCTCTCGCATACTGGTTCCAATAAGGTGCTCCCATACCTGCAAATGCCGGAACGATGTAGACCCCGGCGGTATCCGGTACGTGCTCCGCATATTCCTGCGATTGCGCTGAAGTTTTCAACATTCGCATGCTGTCACGAAGCCACTGGATCCCGGCTCCGGCTACGAACACACTGCCTTCCAGCGCATATTCCACATTTTTCGAGGTGCTGGCTGCAATGGTGGTCAGTAGTCCCGACTGGGAAGTGATCGCTTCATGCCCGGTATTCATTAACAAGAAGCAGCCGGTTCCGTAGGTATTCTTCACTTCTCCCTGCTCGAAACAGCATTGCCCGAACAGCGCCGCCTGCTGGTCTCCTGCCGCACCGGCGATGGGAATCTCACCGCCCAGCACGGAAGCATCTGTTTTCCCGTAGATTTCACTGGAACAATGGACTTCGGGAAGCAGGCTCTCCGGAATATTGAAACGCTTCAGAATCTCCTTGTCCCAGCAGAGGTTATGAATATCAAATAACATGGTACGGGAAGCATTGGTATAATCCGTCACATGCACCGCACCCTTGGTCAGGTTCCAGATCAGCCAGGTATCTACCGTACCAAAGAGCAGTTCACCGCGCTCTGCACGTTCTCTGGCTCCGGGGACATTGTTCAGGATCCAGGCGATCTTGGACGCACTGAAATAAGCATCCGGGATCAGGCCGGTCTTTTCGCGGATGATCTTGTCAAAACCGTCCTTTTTCAGTTCTTCGATTATGTCAGAAGTGCGGCGGCATTGCCATACGATAGCATTGTATACCGGTTCGCCGGTGTTTTTATCCCAGATGATGGTCGTCTCACGCTGGTTCGTAATGCCGATGGCTTCGATCTGGTCATCTGTGATACCTAAGACTGCCATGCTCTCAATGGCCACGCCCAACTGTGAAGACCAGATTTCCATGGGGTTATGCTCTACCCAGCCGGGCCGGGGATAGATCTGTGTGAATTCTTTCTGCGCCATGGAACAGATGTTGCCCTGTTTGTCGAACAGGATGCAGCGGGAACTGGTCGTTCCCTGATCCAGGGCCATGATGTAGGTCTTTTTCTGTGTGTTATGTATGTCTCCCATTGTGTTGTGTAACCTCCCGTATTGTTTTTATGCTTACCGCCCGTTTGCTTCCTTTTACCGCCTGTATCTTGTAGTACGGGCTCCCCGGCGGTGGTTTAACATTATCCGTGAAAAGACCGCGTAGCCACAATATCGACGCCCGTGTCAGCCACATTTTCCACGATGACATCTCCCACATGGATTGGGGCGGTTGCCGTGACCCCTGCCAACGCTTTCATACAGTCAGTAATCTTACCCTTGGGAATGTCCGAAGCTGTCTTCACGGATACGACCGTATCCGGATAGCCTGCCACGCGCACGGTTGAGGTGACGATACGGGTAGGGTTGGTCACTTCCTTCTCCCCATAGGCGGCACCTCTGGGGCAGCGATTGCCGGTGACAGTGACACTATTGTCAGATGTTATGTTCACAGTCAGGGCACAGCCCACCGGGCAACAGATACAGGTCAGTTCTCGTTGTGTTGTATCAATTAATTTCTTATCTTTATCTATCATACTCTTATTCTCCACTTTACAGCGTTTTTCCTTCCAATGCAGCGCGACCTGTGTGAAAGCTTTTGTGCATATACTGTCAGGATTGCCTGCCGACCAGTCAAGTATCAGCAAAATACTATTCCGTGCACCGGTTCTTCTCACGGATATACTCCACCGCGTAGTTGCCTGCCTTCTCCGCTTCCGCAGATACATGATCCACGAGTTCATGCACATGAAGTACATTTCCGCAGGCGAACACACCGGGGATGCTGCATTCGAGATTTTCTCCCACTACGGGACCGCCGGTCTTGCCATCCATCAAAGCCCCAAGTCCTCTCGTCAGTTCGTTCTCCGGAATCAGACCGCAGGATAATAACAAGGTATCGCAAGGCACATCCCATTCCGAACCGGGTACCGGTTTGCCGTTATCATCCACTTTTGTAAGGGTCACACCTTCCACACGGTCTTTGCCATGGATCTTAGCTACTGTAGTATTCAGGTATAAAGGAATATTGAAATCATCCAGACACTGTACAATATTTCGTTTCAGGCCACCGCTCTGTGGGCGGAGTTCTGCCACACACTGCACTTTTGCACCTTCCAATACCATACGTCTCGCCATGATCAGTCCGATATCTCCGGAACCGAGGATCACCACATTTTTACCGGGCATACGTCCTCTGATATTCACGTAATACTGGGCGGTTCCGGCGCTGTAGATCCCTGCGGGTCTGCTGCCGGGGATATTCAGTGCGCCACGGGAACGTTCTCTGCAGCCCATTGCCAGAATCACCGCCTCTGTCTCTATCTCCAATAAACCATCTTCTTTATTCATGGCAGTGACTTTTTTGCGTCCGTCGGGAAGCAATTCAATATTGGTCACCATGGTATTCAGCAGGTACGGGATCTGTGCCTCTGCCGCCATATCAATATATCGTTCCGCATATTCCGGTCCGGTCAGTTCTTCCTTAAAGGTATGCAGACCGAAGCCGTTGTGAATACACTGGTTCAGGATACCACCGAGTTCTCTGTCCCGTTCCAGGATCAGCACCTTTTCACAGCCTGCCTTTCTCGCTGACAATGCGGCTGCCAGTCCGGCAGGCCCGCCTCCGATGATGACAATGTCTTCTGTGCGTTTACTCATGGAGTGCCTCCTTTCCGACAGGTGCCTGCGATTGCTTCCATGTTCCGCCTTCTCCGGGTGCGGTTTCTTTGTTCTCTCCCACCAGGATTTCGGAACCGCTGCCTTCCTTGGTAATCTGTGCCGGATCCAGATGTAGTTCTCTCGACAAGATTTCCAAGGTCTTCGGTGAGCAGAATCCTGCCTGACATCTGCCCATGCCGGCTCTGGTGCGGCGTTTCACCCCGTCCAGTGTCGTAGCTCCTACGGGGCGGTGAATAGCTTCCAGAATCTCTCCCTCCGTCACCAGTTCACAACGGCAGATCACGTTGGCAAACGCAGGATTCTTCCGGATCAGTTCTTCCCGTTCTTTTTCCGAAGCCAGTGCCATGCTGGGAATGCCTTTTCTGGTATCGACAAAATCCGTTCTACGCTCTGCGGGATATTTCTTCTCCACGATCTCTGCCACATATTCACCGATGGCAGGAGCACTGGTCAGTCCCGGGGATTCGATGCCTGCCACGTCGATAAATCCGGGATGTCCTGCTGCTTCACCGATGAGGAAGTCTGATTTTTCATTCGGATCTTCGTGCACCAGATGTGCCCGGAGTCCCGCAAAAGAAGTAATCGTCTGTCTGCCGTCCAGAGAATCCACGCTGTTACTTCCCAGATGCAGTACCTTTGCCAGTCCCTCTGCCGTGGTATCTACATCTTCCTTATCCTGAATATCATCTGCCGTAGGACCTATCAGGAGATTGCCGTGTGCTGTAGGTGTAACGAGGATGCCTTTTCCCATCTTGGATGGGAGCTGGAAAATCGTGGAGTTCACCAGATTGCCGCAGTTTTTATCCATCAGACGGTATTCTCCGCGTCTCGGGACAATATGAATCTTGTCCTCACAGACCATATTGTGAATCTCGTCCGCATAGACACCGGCCGCATTGATCACTACCGGTGCGACGTACATCTCTCCGTCAGCCATCACCTGATACATCCTTGCAGCGTCCGGCGAACCGTTTTCATCCCATACCGGCTTCTGCTCTACCACAGACGTCACCTTGTGATCCCGGTAAAAGTCCACACCATTCTCCGCGGCATTCTCCGCCAGTGCAATATTCAGTCCGAAAGGACACACAATGCCGCCGGTGGGTGCATACAATGCTCCCACGATATCCCGGGACACTGCCGGTTCCATCGCCCAGACCTCCTCCGGAGACAGGATCTTCAATTCCTTTACCCCATTTTCTATGCCGCGTCTGTACAGTTCTTCCAGTCCGGACATGGCGTCTTCCTCGAAGCACAATACCAGGGAACCATTCCTGCGAAACGGGAAGCCCAGCTTCTTCGACAGTTCCTCCATCATTTCGTTGCCGCGGACATTTAATTTTGCCTTCAGGGTTCCCGGCACCGCATCATACCCCGCATGCACAATGCCGCTGTTTGCCTTGGAAGTGCCCTCGCAGACATCACTTTTCGCCTCCAGAACAGCAATTTTACGTTTTCCCTTCGCCAGTTCTCTGGCAATGGCGCAGCCGCTGACGCCGGCGCCGATGATGATCACATCATAACCTTTCATAACCACACCTGCCTTTTCGTTTTCTGCCGTAAATCTATGCTTTCATTTTACCATATTCACAACAAAAACTCGACAGGAACATGGAAAACAGTCTTCGAAAAATGTAGTAAAAACCGGGCAGTGATTCCTCACCGTCCGGTTTGTCATTTACAGTAATGTATTCAGATCCACAAAAGCGCCGCCCTTGATCTCCACGCACTTATCACTGTTCAACTGCAACCAAACGCTGCATGCATTGGGATTGTATACTTTCTCGTAATCTGCGGAGAACTGTAATCTCTTCGCTGCATCCATATAATCAATGATTTCAATATTGGTGGCGTACCAGATGTCATCTCTGCCGCCCATGTATTTGCAGAAGTTCTCGATCACATCCCAGTTGTCATTGTTGTCAAACTCATAGCTATGACCCCAGACATACATCAGTTTCAGATACTGTCTCTTCTGGAAATTCGCGAAGAATTCCGCATACTCCATCAGCTTCGGGTCATCGTGATGGCAGGTAGCATGCCACTCTAAAGGATCCTTCGGCAGTGCAAAATCCGGAACCGTCTCTACGACTCTGGCATAAGCCACGCCCAGCTGACGATACAGCTGCTTGATCTCCTCGCTGTAAGAACCGTTGGGATACGCATGTCCCCTGACGATCTGTCCTGTCCATTTCTCCAGACCTTTCCGATCCTCCAGCAGCTCCTGTGCCACTTCCACTAACGGGCATCTCTCGATGGTAGGGTGGGTCATGGTATGGGTTGCGATCTCATGTCCTGCATACAGCCCTTCCATTTCTTCAAAAGTCATGCGGGGGCGTTCTCCCACCTGCCCGTAATTCAGGTTGAACGTTCCCTTGATACCATATTGATTGAAAATATCGATCAGGCGTCTGTCCTGTACCTTACCGTCATCATAACTCATAGTCAGTGCTTTGGCTTTTCCGCCGGGGAAACAAGTATATACTTTCATCTTCTCCATCCTTTTCTACTGTAATTTCTATGATACCAGGGTCAAAAGGTCTGAGCCCACATGCGCTTGCTCATAAGTGGGTGAAAGACCTTGGGACCCACACAGATATCATCATATTACGACCGGAACGATTTTGCAACTGATAAGAATCCGGCATTAACTGTCTTTATCGTGCAGAACTTTCCATTGCCTTCCTCCCACTCATCCTTTAATATAGTAAAGTATACAACAATCACACGAATTTCAATGAGAAGGGAGCATATTTATGAAACAATTCAACTCCTTCCGTAATCGCCGGAACGGCTTTGAAGATTTAGGTTCCGACACTGCGGAAGCAGCAAAAACGAAAAAAAGCTGGTGGAAGGTACCATTCACCATTCTTGTGATTCTGGTAATCGCTATTTTTATTTTCAATTCCACCTATCAGATCCGCGAACAGGAGCAGGCGGTTCTGATCACCTTAGGACAGGCCAAAGCGGTTACGGATCCCGGACTACATTTTAAGATACCGTTCATCCAGCAGGTTCGCAAGGTCAATACCACGATTCAGGGATTTTCCCTGGGATATGATGTAGATTCCAATTCTTCGGAAACCGTTGATTCTCTCATGATCACTTCCGATTACAATTTTGTTAACGTCGATTTCTTCGTAGAGTATCGCTTCAGCGATCCGGTAAAAGCAGTCTATGCTTCCAAAGATCCCGTGCTGATCCTGCGTAACATCAGCCAGAGCTGTATCCGTACCGTGATCGGCAGTTATCCGGTGGACGATGTCCTGACTACCGGGAAAAATGAGATTCAGGCTGCTATCAAAGAAATGATCCTGGAGCGTCTGAGCGAACAGGATATCGGTATCCAGCTGGTAAATATCACGATCCAGGATTCCGAACCACCCACCTCCGAAGTCATGGAAGCCTTCAAGGCCGTAGAAACCGCCAAGCAGGGAAAAGAAACCGCTCTGAACAACGCCAATAAATACCGCAATGAGCAGCTCCCTCTGGCGCAGGCACAGGCCGACGGTATCATCAAGGACGCCGAGGCGCAGAAGACCGAGCGCATCAATGAGGCTACTGCACAGGTTGCACGTTTTAACGCTATGTACGAGGAATATATCAAGAACCCGACCGTTACCAAACAGCGTATGTTCTACGAGACCATGGAAGAAGTACTGCCTGACCTTAAGGTAGTCATTGAAAGCCCCAACGGTAATACACAGACTTTCTACCCTTTGGAATCTTTCACAGGTACTGCAACCGGTTCTTCCACGGAAAACAGTACCTCTGAAACTGCACAATAACCATTGTCTACAGAAAGGTAGTTTTAATCATATGAAAAAATTAAAAAATATATCTCTGATTCTATTGGTACTGGTACTGCTGATCATCGGCTCCTCCAGCATTGTCGTTACCAACGAAAACGAATACAGTCTGATCCGGCAGTTCGGTAAAGTAGACCATGTAGTGAGTACCGCAGGTGTTACTTTTAAGATTCCTTTTGTCCAGAGCGTTGATAAGCTTCCGAAGGAAATCCTGCTCTATGATTTGTCTTCCTCCGATGTCATCACCAGTGACAAAAAGACCATGATCTGTGACAGTTACATTCTATGGCAGATCAACGATCCTCTGAAATTTGCCCAGACCCTGAATTCCTCCATCTCGAATGCGGAGAGCCGTCTGGACACGATTGTATACAACTCTACCAAAAATATTATCAGCAGCACTACCCAGAACGACGTCATCTCCGGGCGTGACGGAGAGCTGGCGGCAGCCATCATGAAAAACATCGGAAATACCACCGAGCAATATGGTATCGAGTTGCTGTCTTTTGAGACCAAGCAGCTGGATCTGCCCAGTGACAACAAAGCTGCTGTGTACGAGCGTATGATCTCCGAACGTGAAAACATCTCCGCCACCTACACTGCAGAGGGAAGCTCCGAAGCACAGAAGATCCGCAATACCACAGATAAGGAAGTCAATGTCCTCCTGTCGGAAGCCAATAAAAATGCAGAAATTCTCATTGCCGAAGGGGAAGCAGAATATATGAAAATCCTGTCTGATGCTTATGCAGATACATCCAAGCAGGACTTCTATTCCTTCGTCAGAAGTCTGGATGCACTGAAGGCTTCCATGACCGGCGATAACAAGACCGTGATCCTGTCTCCGGATTCCCCGATTGCACAGATTTTCTACGGAAGATAACTTGAAAGCCGGCGTCTGCAATACTTTTGCAGGCGCCGGCTTTTTTATGCCAGAATCTCATCAATTCTACGTCTCTCTTCTTCACTGAATGCGGTAGCATGAATGATACCGATATTATCCAGGATCTGTGAAGGCTTGGATGCTCCGATCAGAACACTGGTAATATCCCCGTCCCGAAGGATCCAGGACAGTGCCATCTGTGCCAGGGTCTGTCCTCTCTGGGATGCCAGATCGTTCAGTGCACGTACCTTCTTCAATGTTTCTTCCACGATTGCCGCTTCTTTCAGGAACCTGCCGTCAGTACGGACACGGCTGTCCTCAGGAATACCGTGGAGATAACGGTCGGTCAGAAGTCCCTGTGCCAGAGGGCTGAAGGTAATGATACCGATGCCGTGAGCTGCCGCGTAATCTTTCAGACCATCCTTCTCAATATCTCTTGCAAACATGGAATATTTTCTCTGGTTGATAATGAATGGAGTGCCCAGCTCCTTGAACAGTTCTGCCGCTGCAATGGTCTGTTCTTTATTGTAATTGGAAATTCCCACATACAATGCCTTACCCGATCTTACAATGCCGTCCAGTGCACGCACGGTCTCCTCCAACGGTGTATTTGGATCCGGTCTGTGATGGTAGAAGATATCCACATAATCCAGTCCCATACGCTTCAGGCTCTGATCCAGACTGGCCACCAGGTATTTTTTGCTGCCCCAGTTGCCATAAGGTCCGGGCCACATATCATAACCGGCCTTCGTGGAAATGATCAGTTCATCACGATACACTCCCAGATCCTTTTTCAGGATACGGCCGAAATTCTCCTCCGCGCTGCCCGGTACCGGTCCATAATTGTTTGCCAGATCAAAATGTGTAATGCCATGGTCAAATGCTGTGTGGCACATGTCCTGCATATTGTCAAAATTGCCGTTGGAGCCGAAATTATGCCACAGCCCCAGAGATACCGCCGGAAGCAGCAATCCGCTGGCGCCGCAGCGGTTGTATTTCATTTCTTCATATCTTTTTTCATCTGCCTGATACATTTAAATACCTCCGTCTTTCCTTGCTTTCTTTATTATAAATTCATTGTGCTCCCATTTCTATGCATTTTTTATAGAATTAAGTGCAATATCTTACAAAGAAACTATTTCCTGCGAATCACAACCTTCAGTCGGCTGAAAAACAGATAATACACAATAAAAGCGATACTGGTCACCGTCCAGGTCAGCGGATAGCTGAATACAATGGTGAGAATGTCATTTTTCAGAGGTACGGCTGTCAAAATCCATACCACACGCAGTGCGCAGATCCCCAGGCAGCAGATGATCATGGGAAGCCAGCTGTCGCCGATACCGCGCAGAGTACCGGACAAAATCTCAATGGCAATATAGGTAAAATATGTAGGTACCAAAAAGTGCAGAATCTGTTCTCCAATCACTACTACCTGAGCATCCGTGGTAAACAGCTGATAACAGATCGATGCATAATTATAGAGGATCACAGACAACAGTACCGTCGCCCCGGCTGTAATTCCCATACAGGTACGGACACCCTTGTGTACACGATCCATTTTCCCTGCACCGTAATTCTGTCCGACAAAGGTTGTGATCGAGATACCGAAAGCATTGACGATCATCCAGAATAAACTGTCGATCTTGCTGTACGCCGTCCATGCCGCAACAGTATCCGTTCCGAGTGCATTCACGCTGGACTGGATCAGAATATTCGAAGAAGTATACATCACCGACTGTAATCCGGCAGGCAGTCCGATCCGGATGATTCTCCGAAACATCCGCCCGTCAAAGCGGATCTTTTTCAGTTCCAGACGATGCATATCCCGGGTCCGCATCAATACCCAGAGTACCAGCACGGCGCTGAGTGCCTGTGACAGGATTGTCGCCAGTGCAGCTCCCGCCACGCCCATGCGCAGCCCGATGACAAATGCAATATCCAGCACGATATTTGTCAGACAGCTGGCAATCAGGAAATACAACGGTCTCTTGGAATCTCCCACGGCGCGCAGGATGCCGGCTCCCATGTTGTAGATCAGATTCCCGATGACGCCCAGAAAATAGATCCGGATATAGGTCGTCGCCGGTCCCAAAATATCCTCAGGTGTAGCCATCGCGCGCAGTGCCCAGGGTGCCGCCGTGATACCCACGATCATCATTCCCACGCCTGCCACCAGACTGAACGCAATGGAGGTATGTACGGCATAGCCCACCATCTCGGCCCGTTTTGCTCCGTAATACTGGGAGATAATGACTGTGGCACCGCTGGACAGTCCCACGAAAAATCCCACCAGCAGCTGGATCAGTGTACCGGTGCCGCCACCTACTGCCGACAATGCTTCTTTCCCGACAAAACGTCCTACGATCACTGCATCCGCTGCATTATATAATTGTTGGAAAAAGGTGCCGAATAAAATCGGGAAAAAGAACAGGAGCAGCTGTTGCCAGATGACTCCCGTTACAATCTTGTTCTCTTTATCGTTTTCGACGCTTTTTGCTATCGTTTCTTCCTTAAAATTCTGCATTTTCTGTGTCTTTTCTTCCATAAATATACTTGGTACCTCTATAAATTACCTTCTTAAAATCACCTTTTATAATTGCTTTCTTACTGTAATGTCCTCTACAAATTTGATGCTTACTCTTACCATTCACTGCTTGTCTAATTTTGATAGTATCATTTCCACAGTTTCTTTTCAAGAGGGCAATCTTATCCACATCCGTATTTCGAAAAGCTTTTGTTTTTGTGAAAAAAAGACAGGAAAAACCCCGGGTGGTGGAAGCACCCGGGGTTCCTTGTCTGCACCCGGATGAGTCGCAGCATCCGGGCACAGCCCCATGTATATACCAAATTGAGGGATTAGATAAAAGCTAAGTTAATTACTCCACATCCTGCAGAGCTGCGAAGTCTTCTTCGCCGGTACGAACCTTTACTACCTTGTCTACATTGTAGACGAAGATCTTGCCGTCGCCGATATGTCCGGTGTACAGAGCCTTCTTGGCAGCCTCGATCACAGTTGCTACGGGGATCTTGCTGACTACGACTTCTACCTTTACCTTAGGCAGCAGGGTCGCATCCATCTCAACTCCACGATACATCTCGCCGGCACCCTTCTGGATACCACAGCCCATAACCTGCGTCATGGTCATACCGGTAACACCCAGATCGTTCAGAGCCTTCTTCAATACTTCGAATCTTGCAAGCTTTGCGATAATGACTACTTTGTAAATACCGGTTGTTGTTGCTAACGGTGTACTTGCTACTTTGACAGAAACGTCCTTCTGGAAGTCAGTTGCCTTCTCATAATCAGTTACACCCAGATCAGTGTTCTCATTGACATCCATAGTCATAGCGTTGGTATCCATAATACTGAATCCTGCATAAGCAGAAGGAAGGCCATGCTCACAAGCATCCAGACCGATGATCTCTTCTTCCTGAGAAACACGAAGTCCGAATATTTTCTTAATTACCAGGAACGCAATCGTAATTGTTACAGCAGTCCATGCTGCGGTTGCAAACATTCCTAAGAGCTGAATTCCCAACTGTCTGAAACCACCACCGTAGAAAAGTCCTTTTCCTGCGATCTGGTTTGCACCAAAGGTAATACCGTCACCGATTCCTCTTGCAAATGCAGGAGCCGTATCGGTAGCAAACAGACCTACTGCAATCGTACCCCAGATACCGTTCAGGCAATGTACTGCAACTGCACCTACCGGGTCATCTACATGAATCTTGTTGTCTAAAAGCCATACACCAAATACTACTAATACTCCGGACACTACACCGATCACAATCGCGCCAAAAGCATCTACTACATCACAGGGAGCGGTAATTGCTACCAGACCTGCCAGAGAAGCATTCAGGCACATAGATACATCAGGTTTGCCATACTTGATCCAAGTAAAGATCATACATACTACAGTTGCCACAGAAGGAGCAATCGTGGTAGTTACAAATACTGCACCCAACTCATCAATAGAAGTTGCTGCCGCACCGTTGAAACCATACCAGCCAAGCCACAGAATAAATACACCGAGACAGCCAATGGGAAGGTTATGTCCGGGGAACGCATTTACTTTGGTAACCTTACCATCCTTATCCTTCACGAACTTACCGATACGAGGACCAACCATTGCTGCACCGATTAATGCACAGATACCGCCAACCATATGAATGCAGTTGGAACCGGCAAAATCATGGAAGCCCATCTGTGCCAGCCAGCCGCCGCCCCATGTCCAGTGTGCCTCAATAGGATAAATCAATGCGGAAATAATTCCGGAATATACACAATAGGACAGGAACTTGGTTCTCTCTGCCATGGCACCGGATACAATGGTTGCTGTGGTTGCACAGAACACCAGGTTGAACACGAAGTTAGACCAATCAAAGTTTGCATAATTGGTAAAAATATCAAATCCGGGTTTCCCAATAAATCCAATCAAGTCTTCTCCCAAGAACAGGCCAAAACCGATCAGAATAAACATCACTGTACCGATACAGAAATCCATCAGATTCTTCATCAGGATATTACCGGCATTCTTGGCTCTGGTAAACCCTGTCTCCACCATTGCGAATCCGGCCTGCATCCAGAATACAAATGCTGCACCGATCAGGAACCAGACGCCATACACTTCACTGGTGATTGCGCTCATAATTTCTTCTGTCATAACATTTTCCTCCTCACTTTTCGTGAAATATCTTCCACAATACTTCACCTGTGTGCTGCGAGAATCACTCGTGTGATTTTCTCACGTAAAAAAATATGCGATACCATGGTCTCTCCTTCGAAGCCCCATTGCATCGCATCCTTTGGGTATAGCAGTTAAACTGTTTTCCACATACCCTTACGCTATTTTTGTCCGGCCACGCGCGTTGTGATACTGCCAAACAAAAAGGGCGCTACAGTTTTATTCTGTAGCGCCTTTGCTATGTTGAGAGTATAGCACCGTGTTTTTTTGGTGTCAACCATATTTTTACAATTTGTTTCATTTCTTTTTTCTTTCTGACTTTCTATCATCCACTGTCCGTCTGTCGTACAAAGGGTTCTGTACCTTTTGCCCGGATTTTGGCGTTTATCATAATTCCCGTACCAATCGCTCATATAATACGCCTTCCCACGTCACACGGTCTTCTCTGTGAAACCTCAGTTTTTCCGCCAAATGCAGGGATACGGTATTTTCCGGCATCACAAGCATTTGCACCCTCACAAAGCCCAGTTCACTTTTTCCGTATTGTAATAATGCTTCGCACACTTCCGTAGCATACGCGTGCCTTTGCCAGGGAACACCGATGACAAATCCAAGTTCCGGGGCTTCGTATCCTTCACGGTTAGAGAACCCGGCTCTGCCGATCACCTGTCCGGTCATCCGGTCGCAGATCGTCCAGACGCCGTAATTATAAAAATAATACATATTTTCCGTATAGTCCTTCAGATAGGCCTCTTCTTTCGCCCGCTCCGGATAGAGTCCTTCTGTGTACTTCGTCACAGAAGGATCCGCATAAATCTCATAAAGGGCATCCAGATCCTTCTCACAAGTCTCCCTGACAAGACACCTCTCTGTGGTCAGGATCTCCCAGGGAATGCCCACGTATCTGCGATAGACTTTTTCCAGATAATCAAAATCCAGTTCACTGATATTTTCGCAGGCATAACGGACACCGCTAAAATCCTGATCCCTGTTGTCCTCGTGGAGCCAGACAAGCACCGGGCAGCCCTGTTCCAAGAGTTCCTGCGCACGTGTACCGTTATCTACGATCCAGAGTTTTCCCTGCCCGCTTTCATACCCGGACATCATGCTATCCCGGACGCTTTTCTCTTCGAAACACTCTTTTCCCGACCCGTTTCTTTGTTGGGAAAATTCTCTTTCCTGTCTCTGTCTGCGAATCACATCCAGCAGGGCGTGCATCTGCGCACCATATTTTTTACTGTAGCTTTTTCGTTCCTCGTCCGATACACCTTCCGGATATATTTCTATTGACACCTGCTTCAAAAAATCCATCTGCAGCAATTCTCCTCTTTACGTTTTCCCGGGAATCCATTACAATAATATTTATATTTTATTCTATTTCTGTTGAAAAAGGAAGAAAGGAAATTATTATGGCAAAGAATCCTATTGTTACCATTACCATGAAAGACGGTGGTGTGATCAAATGTGAACTTTATCCCGAAGTTGCACCCGAATCCGTCAACAATTTTATCAGCCTGATCAATAAGCACTTTTACGATGGTCTGATCTTCCATCGTGTCATCCGCGGTTTCATGATTCAGGGCGGTTGTCCTGACGGCACCGGTATGGGAGGCCCCGGCTACAGCATCAAGGGTGAGTTCGCATCCAACGGCGTGACCAATGACCTGAAGCATACCGAAGGCGTTCTGTCCATGGCAAGAGCTATGCATCCCGATTCCGCAGGCAGCCAGTTCTTCATCATGCACAAGACCAGCCCTCATCTGGATGGTTCCTATGCCGCTTTCGGTAAAGTCATCGAGGGTATGGATGTGGTAAATAAGATTGCTGAGACCCGCACCGATTACAGCGATCGTCCTCTGGAGAATCAGGTAATGGAAAGCGTTACCGTAGATACTTTCGGGGTAGACTATCCGGAACCCGAGAAAATGTAACGATACCAAGAGACCAGATTGCAGGAGTGCAAGGCACGAGGCAATCCGGCATCGTTATAAAAAAAGACCTCCGCACATCAACTACTGATTTGCAGAGGTCTTTTTATATTATTTGCATATCTATTCTGAACCAAAACAATGATCCGATGATATGTGTCCGGAAGTTCTGTTGCCGTCATTAGTATTCCACATTCACACAATCTTCAACAGACACAGGCTCTTTCACTTCACCCTGCATATCCTCAGCGATTTCATAGGTAAAATCACTAAAATGGATATTTTCGGCATTTCGTGCATACAGCACACGCAGAGAGTCTTCCAGAATCATATTTCCCTCATTGGGACGCAGATCATGATAGATCTTCGGCCAGTCGGTCTTTTTCTCCAGACGGATATGGATTCCTGTGAAAGTGATATCCTTAATGTTTTTGGAATCGTCTCCGTAGATCAGGATACCGTTCTCGCCGACACAGTTAATATTCTGGAACCGGACGTTGCGGACATATCCGACATTTGTCTCGTTATTTCTCTTCACCGCGGTAATGGTGATCGGCTCTGCCTCTCCCCACCAATGCACTTTTGAGAACAGTCTGGTGTCGATATTGAGGTTGGAAAACGTTACGTTTTCAATGCATCCTTTATCGCGAAGCTGTAAGGAAATCGCACGGTTCGTCCGCTGGATACTACAGTTTGTGATCGAAATATTGCGGAAAGGTGCTTCACTCTCCGTACCGAACTTGATAGCGGCACTGGTGGAGATCATGGTGCAGTTATCCACTACAATATTTTCGCAGGGACCGTACTCCATGGCAGCCGCCGTATTCTTAAATACAATACAGTCATCTGCGCATTCAATATGACAGTTGGAGATTCTCACATTACTGCAGTGATCAGGATCAATGCCATCGCAGTTAGCCAGACGCAGATTATTGATAATACGGATTCCCTCAATCAGCACTTCCTTACATCCCACCAGATGAGTGGTCCAGAATGCACTGCCGGTCAGGGTTACCTGCTGAATCGTCAGATGCTTTACATTTTCCAGGAACAGCAAAGGTACTCTGGGATAAAAATAACCGTCAATATGCCATTTGGACACTTTTCCATAGAAGATCTTCTCATTGCCGTCAATCTTACCAAATCCGGTGATAGCCACATTCTCGGCATCCTTGCTGTATACAAAATTCAGTGTCGGCTTGCCATTGTAATCACAGGCATTGTAGGTCGGAGTGTCTACCTTACTGATCTGTGGGGTTCCCACTTTCAACATATCGAAATCTTCCAGATGGTCACTGGCTTTCAGGACAGCACCCATCTCCAGATGAAATTCTACATTTGATTTCAGAAAAATGGTTCCGCTCCGGAAGACATGTCCTCCCTGTAACAGGACCTTACCGCCGCCGGCCTGGCTGCATGCATCAATCGCTTTCTGGATGGCTGCTGCGTCATTCGTCACGCCATCACCTTTTGCACCGTATTCCAATACATCGTATATCATTTCTCTGCTCCTTTCTTAGCCCTTCAGGCCGGAAGTGGAAATTCCTTCTACCAGGTATCTCTGCAGGCAGAAGAAGATCAATACTGCAGGCAGGATAGACAAGGTTGCCATAGCGAACATAGCACCGTAGTCGGAAGAAGAACTGGGGTCACAGAACATTTTCAGTGCCAGGCTGACAGGATATTTCTCTGTCTTATTGACATACAATAATGCCCCAAGGAAATCATCCCATCTCCACATAAAGGAGAAGATACATCCGGTAATCATGGTAGGCACCATCAGCGGGAAGATAATCTTGGTGAAAATGGTGTAATAGGAACAGCCGTCAATCTTTGCTGCTTCGTCCAGCTCTCTGGGAATACCTTCGATGAAGTTGGTCATCATGTATACGAAGAATCCCTGAATTGCAAAGCAGTAAGGAATGATCAGAGGCAGGTTGGTTCCGACCCAGTTCAGTTTCTGATACCACAGATACTGGGGAATCATCAGAACCTGTGCCGGCAGCATCATGGATGCCAGCATTGCTGCGAAGAGAAGCTTTCTGCCGGGAAACTTACATCTTGCAAATCCGTAAGCTACGACGGAAGAAGAAAGCACCGTTCCGATGGTTGCTGTAATGGAAATGAACAGGGAATTCTTGAAGAAGGTTCCGAATCCTACTTTTGCGAAACCCTTCCATCCGTTTACGTAGTTCTGTAATGTGAATTTCTCTGGGATCAGGCTGGTGGCCGTGGTGAAGATCGTATTCGTATCCTTAAAGGAGCTCATTACCATCCATACTAACGGATAAATCATTACCAGTCCGAAGGCACATACTAAAACATGATAAATAATATTGTTGATTGTCTTTTTTCTTTTCATAACTATTCTCCATGCCTTTCAGTAAGATTCTATAGACCGCCATCGTATACCCACAGTTTTTTGGTCGCGAACAAGATCCATGTAATGAATGCGATCAGTGCCAGCATTACCCATGCCAGTGCAGCGCCGTAACCGGTGCTTCCGAAGAGGAAGGACTGCTGGTACATATATACGGTATAGAACAATGTAGAGTTCATGGGTTTACCCTGGGTAATGATCAGGCACTGTGTGAATGCCAGGAAACCGTTGATCATCTGCATTACCAGGTTGAAATGGATCGTGGGGGTTAAAAGCTTTAGTGTGATCTTCCAGAACTGCTGCCAGCCGTTCGCGCCATCCACTCTTGCTGCCTCATAGAGGCTTACCGGAATCTGCTTCAATGCGGACAGGAAGATCAGCATGGAAGAACCGAACTGCCACACTGCCAGAATGATCAGGGTCCAGATTGCGGTTCTGGTATCTCCCAGCCATGCAACCGGCTCTTTCATTCCGAAGACCATCAGAATTTTATTTACAAGTCCGTCTACCGCGAAAAGTCTCTTCCAGAGGATTGCCACTGCTACGGAACCGCCGATGATGGAAGGCAGATAGTAGAGTGCACGGTAAACGCCTGTCATTTTCGTACTCTTGAATAATAATAATGCAACGATCAATGCAAAGATCAGTCGTAAAGGAACGGAAATCAATGCAAACTTAAAAGTAACTACTAAGGACTGATAGAATGTTGCATCTGTAAACATTCTCTTGAAATTCGCAAGCCCGGTGAATTTTGCGGGCTGTAAAATATTGTAATCGCACATGGAATAATAGAGCGATATGCACATGGGAATAATCATAAACGCCAGAAATCCAACGATAAATGGCATAGTACATACGATACCTGCAGCCTTTTCCGTATTCAGCTTCTGACGGATGGTCATATGCTTGGGTGTCTTCATAACGTTACCTCCATTGCTGCAGCTTTCAAAGAAGCAGCCTTTTTCCAGAATGGGTACTGTAGATGGTTCTACAGTACCCACTTGTCTTTCAAACTCTTTTTATTGCAAATACTGCTTATGTAAGCTTCCCAGCTTATCTGCCCATGATCTCGTTGCCCATCTTGAACAGATCTTCTGCAGCTTCCTGTGCAGTCATCTGACCATAGAGGATCTTATCAACCAGCTGGTTGTAGTAATCGTATACTTCGTTTGCGCCGTCAGGAATCGCAGGGCTGATGGCGGAGCAGTTAGGAGTTACGACATCGTTAACATAAGCGGTAACCTTCTGTGCGGTTTCATCCTGTAGAGGAGCGATAGCGGATGCTACTACGGAAGAAGCAGGTACACCTCTCTCACCAAGGAGAATCTTGTTGGCATCTTCGGAATTCAGCAGGTAGTTTACAACCTTCACAGCTTCCTCTTCGTTAGCGCCGGCATCTCTGGATACTGCGAAGAACTGGCTGGGTTTTAAGAAGTTAGACTTCTGAGGATCCTCGGAAGGCCATGTGGTGATACCGATCTCCATGCCTTCGGGAGCTGCTGCTACCATTGCGGACAACTGATTAGACCAGAAGAATCCACACCAGGACTGGGTTGCTTCGGAAGAGAAATATACCAGAGGGCTCTGCTCTACGGAGTTGGAAGTAAGTTCTGCGTGAACATCTGCACCAATGATCCATCCGTCCTTTACGCCGTCTTCATAGATCTGGAAGCCGGGTACCAGGCTTGCGGCATCTGTTACATTCAGGGAATCCTCGTTGAACAGTTTTACTACATCATGAGAACGCATTGCAAAAGGCAGATAGTTGTCACCTGCGCTGTAAGGAAGGTCGGTCTTAACACCGGACTTCTCATATACTTCTTTGGCAACTGCTTCGAACTCATCGATGGTCATGTTGTCTTTTACAGTGATTCCAAGGCTGTCAAGCAAGGTCTTGTTGTAGAAAAGGGAAGGTGCATTTACACCTGCACAGATTGCATATAACTTACCGTCAATGGAACCTGCATCCAGAATACCCTGAGATACATTGGATACATCCAAAGTACCGTTCTCTACATAAGGGGTCAGGTCTACCAGCAGATCAGCTGCTACATACTGAGCCAGATAGGAGTAATCCATCTGTAAGCACTCAGGAAGGGAATTACCTGCTGCCAGTGTGGACAGCTTGGTCCAGTAATCATTCCACTCTGCGGGCTGGGTATCAAAAGTAACACCGGGGTTCTGCTCAGAATACAGATCCAAAGCTGCCTGGGTACGTTCGTTTCTGGTCTGGTTGCCCCACCAGGTAAAGGTCATGGATACATCTCCGGTTGCTGCGCTTCCGCCGTCTGTGGTAGCTGCTGCGCTTCCGCTATCGGTGGAAGTAGTAGCTGCAGGCTCATTGGAAGATCCGCAGGCTGTCAGTCCGACGATCATCGCTGATGCCATTAACAGTGATAAAACTCTCTTTTTCATGAATATAACCCTCCTTTTGGTATCTAAAGATAAATCCGTTATGGACTTATGTTTCTTTGATGATTTCAGTATAACGATTCTTTTTCTTTTAGGGAATATACTTTTCCGTCTATTTGCACTAAAAAACCGAGGATGTTATTGAAAACCTGTGCATGTTGTGTATATAATCAATAAAGAAATATCGGAGGTTTTGTATATCATGTCATCTTTTTATAAGAAGTGTTGCAAAATAGCAGGCAATCTGAAGCTGGAACCCAAGCTTTTACTGTCCACGATTGGAATTAACCTTCTCTTCCTGTTGTTCTTTCTCGTGTTTGCGTTTTCCATGATCACATCGCGTTATCATAAGCTGTTGTATCAATCCATGCAGTCGTCTTCTGCACTGGTGTCTTACGAATTCACCAAACGACTGGAAGATCTGGTGTCCATGACTAACATCATCCGTTCCGACTCCACCATTCAGTCGACACTGGACGAAATTTACCAGCCGCAGGAAGCATACGCCGTACATTACTATTCCGATATTTATTCCGCCTTGCAGAAGCATTATCTGGAATATCGACAGCCTTACCTGAAGCTGGCCGCCATTTCCTGCCCCCGTTTTATTACCTATACGAATGAAAACATTTCCCGCAGACCCGATGCGGACCTGACTGCAGAATTGGTATCCCTTGCCGAGACCGGGGAAGGTTCCGCCGTCTGGGTCACTTCCCATGCGGAAGACCACGGTGTCTTCCTCGTCCGTGAGATCAAAAAGATCAAAAACTTACGTCTGAACCACCTGGGCACACTGATCATCAATATTGATCTGGGAGATCTGGTAAAGGAAATGTCTCAGATCAGCAATGAATACAAGGATTCCTACTGGATGATCTATGAGGGCGAGCATCTGCTTTTCTCCTCTCCGGAGCTGGATGCCGAAGAAGTGCAGGATATCAACCATAAGATCAGAAATTACGGCGTCGTATCCCTGAGTGGTAAAAAATATTTTGCCATCCGCGGCACCATGGACATCAATTCCTGGGATTATTTACATTTGATTTCTTACGATGAAGTGGTAAAATCACAACAGATCACAGCAATTCTCTATGTACTGATACTGGGATGTGGATTCTTGTGTTCTTTCCTGATGGTGCATCTAATCGTCCGGAAGATCACCAGACATTTTGACCTGCTGATCTATCGCATGAAGAAATTCGGTGAGGATTCTACCATACTTGCCGAGATTCCTTATGACTATACCGACAGAGCCGATGAGATTGGTATTATGCACAGGCAGTTTGCGCATATGGCGGAACAGATACAGACACTGGTCGTCGAGAATTACCGTCAGCAGCTCCTGACCAAGGATGCACAGTTAAAAAGTCTGGAATCCCAGATGAATCCGCACTTCCTATATAATACGCTGGATGCTATCAACTGGAGAGCCAAAGCCATCGGAGAACCAGAGATTTCCCAGATCGCGGATTCCCTCGGGCATTTCCTGCGGATGACATTAAATAAAAAAGAACGCTTTACGTTGCAGCAAGAACTTGATATTATACATTATTATATGACCATACAGCAGCTTCGCTTTGACAACCGGATGAACTTTACGGAAAATGTCCCCGAGAATTGCCTGGATGCACTGGTTCCTAAGCTTTCGATTCAGCCGCTATTGGAGAACGCGGTACACTACGCGCTGGAGCAGATCACAGATGAATGTATCATTAATCTCACCTGTGTGCGCTCCGACGATCTCATAGAAATCTATGTAAAAAACACGGGTTCCGAATTCCCCGACGATCTGCTTGAAAATCTCCGTACACATGTGATCAAAGAGCAGGGACTCGGTATCGCACTCTTAAATATCGAAGAACGCATCAAGCTTATGTTCGGCGCGCAGTACGGTCTGCACTTTTACAATGAGAACGATTTTGCTGTGGTAAAAATGGAGATACCTTATGTTCAAGATGATTATTGTGGATGATGAAAAGATTATTCGGGAAACGATTCATTCCCTGATTGACTGGAATTCGCTGGGTGTTGATGTCGTGGCTGTCTGCAAAGACGGTATTGAAGCATTCGACTGCATTCTGGACGAATATCCGGATATTGTGATGACGGATATCAAGATGCCCGGTCTGTCCGGTCTGGAGCTGATCGAAAAAGTCCGTGCAGCACAGTTAAATACAGAATTCGTCATCCTCTCCGGCTACGGTGAATTTGAATTTGCCCGGACTGCCATGCGTTACGGAGTACGGCATTATCTGCTGAAACCTTCCAACGAGACGGAGATCATGCAGGTCATCCAGTCCTGTGTGGAAACATGTAAGAAAAAATCCGCATCCAGAGTAGATTCCCTTTTGGCAAAGCTGTTCGCCACAGCCACACCACCGGAAAAGCTGTTACAGCGAAACTTTTTCACAGAGCTGTCCGGTGAGCAGGATGCCGGTCTTGCCAAGACACAGATGATCCGTTTTGTCATGGAAGCTTCCAAGAAGGAATATTATCCCTTAAGTAAATTGCAGACCACGGACAACCTCATGCTGGTCAACGCCTGCACCTCCATGGAAGATCTGAGCCACTGCGCGGAGCAGATCATGACCGCTGTCTTCTCCGTAGAACCGCAGCACAAATATACCGACTGTGTGGAAAAAGTCGTAAAATATGTCAGCGAGCATTTAAGCGACAGCAATCTGTCCCTGAAATGGATCTCCGAAAATTACCTATTTATGAATCCTGATTATGTCAGCAAAATGTTCGTCAAACAGACCGGCAGCAAATTTTCCGCCTATGTGACGGAGCTGCGTATCGAACAGGCCAAGAGGCTTTTGCTGGAGCACGCGGAGCAATCCCCGTATGCCGTTGCCGAAATGGTAGGATTCGGAAATAATCCTCAGTACTTCAGCCAGATTTTCAAAAAATACACAAAAATGTCTCCGAAGGACTATGTAAAGTCCATGTTGGAACCGTAGTATTTCCCTCTGAATAGTTGTTCATATTTTGTTTACAAATCATTCAAGGAATCTTCAATTCCACAACATGTTTTAGACATTTCTATCCCATATACTATAATCATAAAAACAAACAAAGCAAACAACAGTTTCTTGTTTAAAAAACTTTTTCATAATAAATGCCAAGGATTAGGATCCTTGGCATCCTCCCTTTCTAGGGGTAAGATGTCATAGCAATAACATTTTCCGCCAGGCATGCATGCCGGGCGGATTTTATTTTATATGATATCGTTTTACTGTATTTTTTGATATCGACGTAACACAAAAGACCCCTCACATTACTGTGAGAGGTCCCGTTTTCTTAACTATTATTCAGCCTTACCAACAGATCCGAACAGTTCCATCTTCTCCTTAACGGTAGCCTTGATAGCTTCAGCGCCGGGAGCCAGGAGCTTACGAGGGTCAAAGCCCTTGCCTTCCAGATCCTTGCCTGCTTCGATGTACTTACGGGTAGCATCGGCAAATGCCAGCTGGCACTCGGTATTAACGTTGATCTTGGATACGCCCAGATCGATTGCTTTCTTGATCTGATCTGCGGGGATTCCGGTACCACCGTGCAGAACCAGAGGAAGTTCACCGGTCAGCTCCTGTACAGCTGCCAGAGTCTCGAAGCTTAAGCCCTTCCAGTTAGCGGGGTATTTACCATGGATGTTACCGATACCTGCTGCCAGGAAGTCAACACCCAGATCAGCAATGGATTTGCACTCCTTGGGATCAGCGCACTCGCCCATGCCGATAACGCCGTCTTCCTCACCACCGATGGAACCAACCTCTGCCTCGATGGAAAGTCCCTTGCCATGAGCAGCCTTAACCAGCTCAGTGGTCTTCTCTACGTTCTCAGCGATAGGATAATGAGAACCATCAAACATGATGGAAGAGAAACCTGCTTCAATACACTTATAGCAGCCTTCGAAAGAGCCGTGATCCAGATGCAGAGCAACGGGAACATCAATGTCCAGATCCTTTAACAGTCCGTTTACCATACCAACGACTACATCATAACCGCCCATGTACTTGCCGGCACCCTCGGATACACCCAGGATAACAGGGGAACGAAGTTCCTTAGCGGTGAGCAGGATGGACTTTGTCCACTCCAGGTTGTTGATGTTGAACTGACCTACTGCATAGTGGCCTGCTTTTGCTTTTTTGAGCATTTCTGTTGCGGATACTAACATTTTAATACCTCCATTTTATATACTCATTATTGTTACTTTACACGAAACAGCATGTAAGCGCCATTTCGGATAATCACTCTGTGACTATCCACACTATAGCACATTCTTTCCGAAAAGGGAACATGTTATTGTTAAATTTTTACCAAATTTTTAGGAATTACTCTCCAACGCGGATATCTATTCCTTTACAGATATCTTCGATCACTACTTTTGTATGGGTTCCGCCGTATTCTCCGTCCAAAGTCCAGGGCAGCGGTTCCGCGGAAGTGATTTCCAGCTTTGACGTCCGGAAACAGTACATGGCATTGGTATCAATATCTCTGTTCAGCAGGGATACCATGATATTATTCAATTCGATCGGATTCTTTGGGCGCTTGATCAATGTCACTTCGAAGACACCGTCATCCAGTTTTACATTTTTACCTGTAATTCGCTTAAATCCGCCCACGGATACGGAATTCGTGATCATACCGAAGATAAAATCATCCTGAATTGTGATATCATCGTAGGTGATCCGCATCGGATAAGATCGGATGGCAGACAGTCGTTTCATGCCTTCCAACAGGTATGCCATATGTCCCAACACATTTTTCATATCCTGACCGGTCTCATAGGAGACATCCGTGAACAATCCGAAAGCAGCAATATAAACAAATACATCTTCATTAAACGCTCCCACATCACAGGCAAAATCATTCCCGTTTACAATCGTTTCCGCTGCTCTCACCATGTTTTTGGGCAATCCCAGGCTTCCGCCGAAGTCATTGGTGCTGCCGGCAGGGATATAGCCGATCGGAGTACGGAAGCCGCTGCGGATCATACCGGTCACCACTTCATCCAGGGTACCGTCACCGCCGCTGCAGACGACGATATCGTAATCTTTGCTGCGCTGCATAGTCTTTTCCATGGCATCTTCGCTTTTTTGTGTAGGATATACCGTGATCTCATATCCGCCGCGGGTAAACACATCCAGAATATCCGCAAGCTTATTGCGGATCTGTGCTTTTCCTGCCTTCGGATTATAGATAAATAGCATCTTTTTCATATATACTGCCCTCATTCTGAGTAGTTCCCAGCATCCGGAAATCATACGCGGTCATTTCCGGCACATGGCTGCCCCCGCTTGTTTTCGTATCGCATCCGGATGAATTGCAAAACGGGGCTAACAGAATACTCCGTCAGCCCCACCTATCTTTTTCGTTTCGTTTTAAGCTACCTGACCGCTTAAAAACTTCTCAATGTTGTCTACAGCGGTCTGCTCATCCGCACCCTCTGCCGATACTGTAAGCTGTTCGCCGGTGCAAAGTCCCAGGCTCATCATGCCCATGATACTCTTGGCATTGATCCGCTTATCATCTACCTCAAAATAAATACTGCTTTCGTACTTGCTGGCTTCCTGTACTAACAGTGCCACCGGTCTTGCGTCCAAACCGTCTTCCAACTTGACCGTAATACTCCTCTTTGTCATAATTTTCCTCCTCTTTTACGTCCTGATTCTATCTGCTAACTCACTGAGTTTACGTAACCTGTGGTTGACACCGGATTTTCCCACCGGCGGATCCAGGTATTCCCCCAGTTCCTTTAACGGTGCGTCCGGATTCTCCAGTCTGACCTCCGCCATCTGGCTTAAGGGTTCCGGCAGATTCTCCAATCCATAGTGATCGCGGATATACTCGATATCCTCTATCTGTCTGGTCGCTGCAGTTACCGTCTTGGTAATATTGGCAGTCTCACAGTTCACTCTCCGGTTCACGGAATTACGCATTTCCTTCACAATCCGCAGATTCTCCAGCTTCATCAGAGCAATGGGTGCTTCGCACACATTTAGAAGATCCACAATGCCGGATCCTTCTTTCAGATAAACGACGTAATACTTCTTCCGAAGCACAATTTTGGCTTCTATGTCAAATCCCTGTATCACACTCTGTAGTTGTCTGGCTTTATCCTCATCGGTGCATACAAATTCCAGGTGATAACTCTTCTGTGGGTCGCTCATAGAACCAATGCAGAGAAAAGCTCCTCTTAAAAATGCCCTTTGACAGCAGGAATTTTTAATCAGCAGAGGACTTACCGGCTCCGACAGATCTCCGATCTTGTCAATCACACTCCGCATTTGTTCCTCGCCGATTTTAACATCAGTATCTATATTATATGTTTTTTTCAATAATGTAAAGCCTTTTCTGACAACCGCCGCGTTTTCCGTCTGGAAACCGATCATAAAATCTCCGTCTGCAGAGCGTCCGTACTGGCCGCTAAAGTGCATGATCGCCGCCAGCTCCGCAATCTGGCAATGTCTTGCCGGACTGATGTGCTTCGCCAGTTCTTCCTTTACTTCACTCGAAAACGACATGTTAAATTCCTTCTCTGGGAACATCACGATGGTACAGCTTGATACCGTAATGTCCTTCTGCCTTCATACGATCATACAACTTGTTAGCCAGGGTGACACTTCTGTGCTTGCCGCCGGTACAGCCGATGGCGATCACCAGCCGGTATTTTCCTTCTTTGATATAATTCGGAATCAGGAATTGAATCATATCCGTCAGCTTGTCCAGGAAAATTCCGGTCTCCGGGAAGCTGCAGACATAATCCTGTACTTCTTTGTCGTTACCGGTCTTCTGCTTTAATTCTTCTATATAATAGGGATTCGGCAGAAATCTTACGTCAAAGACCAGATCTGCGTCCGCAGGGATTCCATGCTTAAATCCGAAGGACATTACTGTCACCATAAGGCTGTTGTATTCTTCGTTCTGGACGAAGATACGATCCAGCTCTTCTTTCAGCTCTCTGACCAACAGATTGGAAGTATCAATGACATAATCCGAATTCTTGCGGATCGTCTCCAGGATCTTACGCTCCTTGTGAATACCGTCTTCCACTCTGCCGTCTGCTGCGAGAGGGTGCACACGTCTGGTCTCCTTATACCGTTTTATCAGAGCATTGTCGTCGGAGTCCATAAACAATATCTCGAATTTGTAGCCTTTTTCTTTTAATTGCTGCAAAATACGGGTAGCATCCGTAAAATTCTGGTCTGCACGGACATCCAGTCCCAGTGCGACCTTGCTGATCTCGCTGCCGGGCATGGCGATCAGCTCTACGAATTTATCAATCAAGGATACCGGCAGATTGTCTACACAGTAAAATCCGGCATCCTCCAAAAGCTTTAACGCAGTTCTCTTTCCCCCACCGCTCATGCCTGTTACTACTACAAATCTCATATGCACCTCTCACCTGTTGTATTACAAAATTACGATAGGAATTTTATTTCAGGTTCCAGTTCTACCTGAAAACGTTCCTTTACCCTTCTTCGTACTTCCCAGATCACATCTTTTACATCTTCCGCAGTCGCATTCCCTGTATTGACGATAAAACCGCAATGTTTCTCAGACACTTTGGCGCCGCCGACGGAATAGCCGCGCAGTCCCGCCTCCATGATCAGCTGTCCGGCAAAATGTCCTTCGGGACGTTTGAAGGTACTGCCGGCGCTGGGATATTCCAGCGGCTGTTTCTCTCTGCGGCGTTTTGCAAGGTCCGCCATTTTTTCCGCAATCTGTTCCGGATCTCCCTGTTGCAGCCGGAAAGTCACTTTCGTGACAACAAAAGGCTGATTCTGGATTACGCTGGTACGATAACCGAATTCCATGGTGCTGTTATCCAGCTCCATGATCTCTCCGTTACGGTTGACAACGGTTACGGTCGCTACTACCTGGCTCATTTCCCCTCCATAAGCCCCGGCGTTCATCACGACTCCGCCGCCTATGGTACCGGGAATCCCGGCTGCGAATTCCAGACCTGTAAGTCCGTGTTCTTTTGCCGTATTGGCGACCTGGCTCATCAGGGCTCCGGCCTCCGCTTCGAGATGACAGTCCTTCACCGTGATCTTACTCATATATTTTCCGATGGCCAGGACAATTCCACGATATCCGCTGTCACTGACCAGCAGATTGCTTCCGTTGCCGATCACGGTATACGGTACATCTACCAGGCGCAGATATTTCTGGATCTTGCATAACTGCTCTTCATTTTCCAGATAGATCAGACAGTCGGCCGGTCCGCCGATGTGAAATGTCGTATGCATTTTCATCGGTTCCTGCAACCGTATTCTTTCTGTGGGCACAATTTCTTTTAATGCTTCTATCACTGCTGCACTTATCATATTCTGGCTGCTCTTTCTATTATGATACCTATCGGGGATAGGTTTTCATGTCTTTCTCTTCTACTATGATATATAGTTATTCCAAGACACTCTACTTTAATACCAGAGCTGCCGCGCCGAAGATTCCGGCATCATTTCCAAGCTTTGCCAGGGCAAATTTTGCCTGTTTGCAGGGACCGAACGCACATCTCTTATAGGAAGGCTCTATGTATTTGAATAAAATGTCTCCTGCTTTGGATACACCGCCACCGATGACGAAGATCTGTGGGTCGACCACGGCGGATACCGCTGCCAGTCCCTTGCCCAGATATTCTCCGAACTGTTCTGCGATCTCGACAGCTACCTGATCTCCTGCCTTTACCGCATCGAATACTGTCTTGGCAGAAATCTCGCCACCTCGCAATACGCTGGGTGCGTCGTCTTTTGCCAGGCGTCTGTTTGCCAGACGGGTAATGCCGGTAGCGGATGCATACTGCTCCAGGCAGCCCTTGTTCTTACAGCCGCACTCTTCCGTCTCGCTGTCTTCGATATGGATATGTCCGATCTCTCCGCCGGCACCGTTGGTTCCGGTGAGGATCTTGCCGCCCAAGATGATGCCGCCACCGACACCGGTTCCCAGGGTTACGGCTACCAGATTGGAATAGCCTTTGCCGCCGCCCTGCCACATTTCGCCGAGGGCTGCCACATTCGCATCATTTCCTGCCTTCACCGTCACCGGCAAATTCAGTTCCTTCTTCAGTTCGTCTGCCAGATGAAACGATTTCCAGCCGATGTTGACTGCACCGTTTACCATATAGCCGTCATCATTGACCGCACCGGGAGCGCCGATGCCGACGCCTACCAGTTCTTGCGCGGTAATGTTCTTTTCCTGCATTTTATTCTTAATGGATGCTGCGATATCCGGCAGCACCTTCTCACCGCCGTTGTCCTTGACCGTGGGGATCTCCCACTTGTCCAGAACCTGTCCTGCATCATTGAACAGTCCCAATTTTACTGTGGTTCCGCCCACATCTACTCCAAATGCATATTTACTCATCTTCCTCGTCCTCCTCACGTCTTTTTGCCAGAGAGTTCTGTACACGGGTGTACAGCTCTTTTGCTGCATTGTAACCCATCTTCTTCTGACGGTGGTTAACGGCTGCCGTCTCACAGATGACTGCCAGATTACGTCCGGGACGGATCGGAATGTTATGACATACTACCTTATTCCCCAGATATTCGGTATAGTTCTCTTCCAGTCCCAGTCTGTCGTATTCTTTATCCTTGTCCCAGTCTTCCAGTCGGATGACCAGATCAATATTGGCGGTATCTCTGACGCTGGATGCACCGAACAGTGCCTTCACATCCACGATACCGATACCTCTCAGTTCAATAAAGTGCTTCGTGATATCCGGTGCGGAACCTACCAGCGTATCGTCACTTACCTTACGAAGTTCTACCACATCATCGGTGACCAGACGATGTCCTCTCTTGATCAGCTCCAACGCTGCCTCGGACTTACCGATACCGCTCTCGCCTGTGATCAGGACACCTTCACCGTAGACATCCACCAATACACCGTGCACGGAGATGCAGGGAGCCAGCTTTACGTTCAGCCATCTGATGATCTCCGACATGAAGGAGGAGGTAGATTTCTTGGTAGATAATACAGGAACTTCATGTCGGATCGCTGTCTCCAGGAAAATAGGATCCGGCTTCAGGTCACGGCTGAACACGATACAGGGAATATCATAGGACATCAGCTTCTCATACGCTTCCTTACGGGTGTCGTCCGTCATTCCTTCCATATAAGTATATTCCACAAATCCGATGATCTGCAGTCTGGTGGCATCAAAATGTTCAAAATAGCCTGCCAGCTGCAATGCCGGACGGTTGATATCCGGCTGTGTGATCTTCACATGCTTCACATCGATCTGAGGTGTGAGATTTTCCAGTTTCATTTTTTCGATAACACGGGTCAAACTTACACTTGCCATACTAATCTCCATTCCGCAGACGATTCCTTTCGTCGGAGGAATCGCGAATCAAATTTCAAATTTGATTCTGCGATAAAGGCTACTTTGTGACGCCTGCGGCACAAATAGCCGTGTGAAAAATAAGCTACCATGCTTATTTTCACACTTATCTCCATACCTTTCCGCGAAGAACCCGCCCCGTACACATTTTTTGAAGGTTCCCGCCTCATTATCGTATTGTAACTTTTGAAGTTACCATATTACTTATGATTGTACCACAGGCGGTCGCTTCTGTGAAGCGAAAAAGGCTACAATCTCCTGTGCCGTACGCTCATTCATTTCGGGAATTTCCATCAGTTCTTCCACGGATGCCTGTCTGATCTCCTCTAAGGACTTGAAGTGCCGCATCAGGGCTTTTCGTCTGGCCGGACCTACCCCGGGGATATCATCCAGTACGGATCTCACCTGGGTCTTGCTGCGCAGGGATCTGTGATACTCGATGGCAAAACGGTGCGC
>ERZ1034844.128-NODE-128-length-42837-cov-15.349025_pt1 | contig 42837 bp, 35 predicted proteins | sample MGYA00520594_ERZ1034844 | MGnify/ENA primary metagenome ERZ1034844 (study PRJEB33766, sample SAMN09781733) | gut metagenome | biome: gut microbiome | host: Homo sapiens | place: Madagascar | study: EMG produced TPA metagenomics assembly of the PRJNA485056 data... | reverse complement strand
AAGCATAATATTAACAATGGAAACAGTAAAAAGAACTAAAGTTGTAGACTTGCTCAAGAGCACAGCCTACGGCTCAATCGTGAATGTAAAGGGATGGGTTCGTACCCATCGTAGTAGCAAAGCAGTCGATTTTATCGCTCTTAACGATGGTTCTACTATTAATAATATTCAGATAGTAGTCGACCCATCTAAGGTCGATGAAAATCAGCTCCGCCAGATTACTACTGGAGCTTGTATCAGTGCCGTAGGTACATTGGTAGAGAGTCAGGGTAAGGGACAGACTGTGGAAATTCAGTGTGAAAGCCTTGAAATCTATGGTCTCTGCGGTAGCGATTATCCTATGCAGAAGAAGGGACAGAGCTTTGAGTACATGCGTCAGTATGCTCACCTGCGCCTCCGTACCAACACCTTTGGTGCCGTGATGCGTATTCGTCATAACATGGCGATGGCTATCCATACCTACTTCCACGAGCATGGCTACTTCTACTTCAATACACCTCTCATCACAGCCAGCGACTGCGAGGGTGCAGGTCAGATGTTCCAGGTAACTACCAAGAACCTCTACAACCTGAAGAAGACAGAAGATGGCAAGATAGACTACTCTGATGATTTCTTCGGCAAGCAGACTTCATTGACCGTTTCAGGTCAGTTGGAGGGTGAGTTGGGTGCCACAGCCCTTGGTGCTATTTATACATTCGGTCCAACTTTCCGTGCAGAGAACAGTAATACTCCTCGCCACTTGGCTGAGTTCTGGATGGTAGAACCAGAGGTAGCTTTCTTGGATTTGGCAGGTTTGATGGAACTTGAGGAAGACTTCATCAAGTACTGCATCCGTTGGGCACTCGACAACTGCAAGAACGATCTTGAGTTCTTGAATAAGATGATCGACAAGGGTTTGATAGCTCGATTGGAAGGTGTGTTGAATTCCGACTTCGTTCATCTGCCCTATACTGAAGGTATCCGCATCTTGCAGGAGGCTATTGCCAATGGCAAGAAGTTTGAGTTCCCATGTGAGTGGGGCGACGACTTGGCTTCAGAGCACGAGCGTTTCTTGGTAGAGGAGCACTTCAAGAAGCCAGTCATCATGACCAACTATCCTAAGGCCATCAAGGCTTTCTATATGAAGATAGACGAGGAGGAGAGTGGCTTCGGTGGCAAGAGCGGCAAGACCGTTCAGGGTACCGATGTGCTTTTCCCACAGATAGGCGAAATCATCGGTGGTTCTGTCCGTGAGGAGAGCTATGACAAGCTGATGGGCGAGATCAAGGACCGCAACATCCCAATGAAGGATATGGAGTGGTATCTCGACACCCGTAAGTATGGTTCATGTCCTCATGCTGGTTTCGGTCTCGGTTTCGAGCGCCTGATTCTCTTTGTTACAGGTATGCAGAACATCCGTGACGTGATACCTTTCCCACGTACTCCTAAGAACGCAGAGTTCTAAGTGATTGAACTTGCGAAACTTGAATAATATATAAAATGCCCTTCCTTTGTTTTATACTTCGGGGGGGCATTTAATTCATAACACCAATCTGATGACAATAAAACCTGTATTTATTTATCTGTGTTTTCTGAGCGTATTGTCTGCTGCGGCTCAAGGCGTGGACGACAATGTGCATATAGTAAACTGTGTGGATCGGTATAAGTTTAAGGTGAATTCCGATGGTATTCCTGTCATCTCGAATACGACGGATTTGGAATATGGCGTGACAAAATATGCAGCACTTGTTCAGCCGAATGTCTACTATGGAGATTTTATCCGTTTGGACAAAGCTTCCTCCAAGGGCACGGCACAATATAAGTCAGCTACGCCTGTGAATATCTTCTTTGATGACACCAAGGTCTGTTATTTCAATTATCGGATACCCAAGGTGGGTAAGACTTTGAAGGCCTCTTTTGCACGAACCTTTATCGATCCTGTTTATTTCACAAGAATCTCTTTTCCCGAAGACTACTATGTAGAGAACAAAACCGTCCAGGTGGTTATACCGAAGGCTTTATCTCAATATCATCTCAAGGAGTGTAATCTTCCTGCCGATGTGGTCAAGACAGCTGTGGCCGATGAGGCTGGCGACTCCGTGTTTACCTATGTCATGCACGGCTTGTCTGTGCCAGTTTCCGAGGAGGGAGCTCCAGCCTGGGGCTATACTGTTCCTCATTTGCTCGTAATAGGTTCGTTCAAGGATGAACAGGATATGTTCGCTTGGTCTAAGAAAATGGCAGATGTCGACTGTGCGATTCCCAACCAAGCGGAAATCCTTGCAGAGATAGCCCAAGGAGCAAAGAGTGACAAGGAGAAAATTGCCAACACCTTTGCCTGGGTGCAAAGCCACATACGCTATTTGGCATACGAGGCCGGCGTTTCTGCCCATCAGCCAGCCACTCCTGCCGAAACGATCCGTAAGCGATATGGTGACTGTAAGGCCATGTCGCTCTTGCTGAAAACCTTGTTGAAGGCTCTGGGTTTTGATGCGCGACAGACAGATATCGGAACAGATGACATTCCTTATACATCGCATGAAGTACCCACCATTTCCTCTGTCAATCATGCGATATGCACGGTGTTCTATCAGGGTAAGCCCTATTATCTTGATGCCACCAATTCTTACATACCTTTAGGATATATTCCTTCAAATATTCAGGGACGACAGGCTTTGGTGGAAGAAGGAGAAGGATGCCGGGTCTATACGTTGCCCACATTGCCCCAAGAAGCTTGTTCCTCATCAGTGGAATACGATTGTGCACTTTCCGTAGAGGAGGATGGCAATTATGCCATGAAGGGCACTCTGAATTCTTCTTGGAAAGGAGATATGAAAGCCATGGTCTTGTCGGCATACGACGCAGCTGCGCAAGATGACAGACAGCAATTTCTGTCTCGTTTGTTGGGAATGGACGGCAATAAGGACGAAATGAGGGATGTGGTGCTCAAAGGTAGTAGGCCCCAAGACGAACAGCTCGCCATCTCTTCCTCTTTTTATAAAGGAAACGTGGGAGTGTCGGCAGACCAATACCTCTATGTGGATATGAATCAGGACAAAGATGTGTGGTTGGAGAAAGTAGATACTACCAAGCGGGTTTCCGACTATATGATAGGTATGAAACTGAAGAATGTGCGCAAGGTAAGTCTCTCTGTACCAAAAGGTATGCGTGTGCAGGAACTCCCTGCTCCTTTTGCGTCGCATACCCATTGGGCTGACTTGTCTTGTACGTTTTCCAAACAAGGCAATCGTGTCGTCATGAAAAAGGAGTATGTCATCAAGAACAGGCGAGTAGCCTTGAAGGATATTTTGGAATGGAACAAATTGGTTTCCGAATGGAATGATGCTTGCAACGAGCAAGTGGTTTTGCAAACTAAATAAGCAATGTTATACATTTTAAAGGTTGAACTATGAAACATGTGAGAATGATGGGAGTTGCTTTCTTCCTTTTGGCAATGCAACTCGTATGTTTGCCTGTTAAGGCTGACGACAAGGCTGATTACCTCAAGTTGGCTCAGAAAGTGCGTCAAGAAGTGTGGGACAATACTCCTGCTGACTTCAAGAAACGCACAGTGCCAGCGAAGTACAAGAACGAATCGGCTGTTATCCTCTCTTATTACCGGGAGTTGAGTACCGATTATTACCGTAAGGCAACAACGGAATTGTTTGTTAACCTCCGTCTGACACGTCAGATAGACTGCGAAGACATGGAGCGTATGCTGATACAACTCAACGACAAGAAAGCCTTGAAGGATTATTCTGAGTTTTCTTTCCGCACGAAATCAAAAAAGTGGGTAGGGGCATATCACAATAAGACCAATACCGTCCTGGGTATTCGTGTGCTCAAGAAAGATGGCAAGGTGCAAGTGGTCGACTTCGATGACTATGTGGATGTCAAGGAAGGTAAGAAAGGCAAGGACTTGAGCCAGAAGATTGCCGTGCCAGGATTGGAGGTCGGCGACTGTATTGACGTATTTTCTCTCAACCAGATTGACACGCAGGAACAGCGGTTGGATCCTTTTACTTTTTATTTTCGCCAAGACGAGCCGATTCTTTATAGCAGAGTGCATTGCGTGTTAGACCAAAGTTTGTCTACGGTTTATCGCTCGATGAATGGGGCTCCCGAATTTAAGCAGACCACGGACAAGGATAAAAACGCCGTGCTTGATTTGGTGATGGACCAACCTGTCGATGGAGAGCCGTCTGCTTGGTATAACTCTTCCTTGCAGTCTCCTTATGTTTTGATGTACATTACGCCCACTAAGTCGAAGACCATGGTGGTCGAGAAGGCCATGCGTCAGAAAGGTGTTCGAGCTAACCCTGATGTTGCGCCCATCCTACAAGATGACTGGAAGCTGATGAAGTCTTATGTTAGCAAGAACGGCTATTCGGCAGCAGGTCTTTCTGCGCAGAAACGCAGTGTGTATAAGTCGGCCAAGGATGAGTCGATGCCTGCCGACGAGAAAGCAGACCGTATTTATGCTTATGAATATGTTACTGGTGGAACAAGCCAAGAAGCCTTCAACCGTGTGCCCAACTTCTTGCGTAAGTTAGGGGTAGAAGTGGAAATGGGCATCACGACTGCTGTTGGCGAATTGCCTGTCGACAAGCTCATCAACTATAATTCTACCACTTGGTTCTTCCGCCTCAAGGGAACCAACCTGTATTATTTCCCTGGTACCTTTCCTAAGGTGGCATCGGACATCCCTTATAAGTTCCAGGGGCGTAAGGCATATATGCAGGATGTTGATGCGCCATTCGAAATCCCTGTAAGTACAGCTGCCACTAACAAGTCTGTCGTCACCATTAAGGTCAACATCGATGGTACCAAGATGAATATTCACCGCAGCATAGACTATTCTGGCGCACAGAAAGAATACGGACAAATGGTTAGCTCGCCAGATTATTATCTGTATGGTCCCGACCATCTTGCCGCTTTTTGGCGTTATTTGAAGTATGATGAGTCTGATCCTTATAGTGCTTTCTTGAAGAAAGATGCTTCCGTCATGAAGTCTGACTTTGCCGAGTACAAGCAAAAGGAGCAACCCGACCAGTTCAAGGAAGAGATAAAAGGCTATCATGAAGCGGAGCCAGTCAAGGTAAATGGTTATGGACTCGATTGTGTGGGCATCCGAAAAGACAGCGCAGACTTCGTTTATCATGTTGATTACGAGATGGAAGGATTGGTGAAACGTGCAGGAAGCAGCATGATGCTGGCCGTGGGCAAGCTGATAGGAGAGCAGATGAAACTGGAAGGCAATGACCGCATCCGCAAGGATCGTATCTGGCGTAAAATGGCATTTGCTGATGAGTGGAATATAGAGGTGGCTTTGCCCAAAGGCTATCAGGCTTCAGCTGAGTCATTGAAGAAACTGAATACCACCGTCAGCAACGATTGTGGCGAGTTTGCGGTGAAGGCAAGTGCCGGGGCTGGCAAGATCATAGTGCATGTAAGCAAGAGTTTCTTGCATCGTGAGGAACCTGTAGCCAACTGGGACAAAGTCTTGAAGTTGGTAGATGCTTGCAGTGCTTTCAATGAGAAACAAGTGGTGATCACCAAGAAGTAATTTGTTTTCGCTGTCACAACACAACTGTGATTTGCCGATCAAAATATACATGGTAAGTGACGGGTAAAGGGCAAAAACTCAAAATAAGTAACTATTTATTTTGTGTTTTGCCCTTTTTGCTGTACCTTTGCACTAAAAATAGCAGACAGGCTGACTATTTTTCGTATAACAGAAACAATCGTAATAATATGGGAAAGATAATATTGACGGGCGACCGTCCAACAGGCAAGCTCCACTTGGGGCATTACATCGGCTCACTTCAGCGTCGAGTACAACTGCAGAATGCAGGCGACTTCGACAAGATGTTCGTTTTTATGGCCGACGTACAGGCTCTTACTGACAATGCAGATAACCCAGAGAAGATTCGCCAGAATATCACTGAAGTGGCTCTCGATTACCTCTCTGCAGGCCTTGACCCACAGAAGTGCACACTCTATATTCAGAGTATGATTCCTGAGCTTGCCGAGCTCACCACCTATTTGATGAACCTCATCACCGTATCTCGTGTTCAGCGCAACCCAACGGTGAAGACCGAGATCAAGATGCGCAACTTCGAGGCCAACATTCCTCTTGGCTTCTTCTGCTATCCAGTAAGTCAGGCTGCTGACATCACAGCCTTCAAAGCTACAACCGTTCCTGCTGGTGAAGACCAGGAACCCATGTTGGAGGTAACACGCGAGCTTGTCCGTCGTTTCAACCAGGTCTATGCTCCTGTTCTCGTAGAGCCGGAGATCATGCTCCCTGAGAATGTGGTTTGCCGTCGTCTTCCAGGTACTGATGGTAAAGAGAAGATGAGTAAGAGTCTTGGTAACTGTATCTATCTGAGCGATGACGAGAAGACCGTGTGGAAGAAGGTGAAGAAGATGTCAAATGGTGCTCCACGTATGAGTATGGAGGATCCAGGACATTTGGAGTGCAATGCCGTGTTCACTTATCTTGAGGCATTCTCTACACCTGAAGATTTCGCAGAGTTCTGGCCAGAGTTCCAGAACCTCGATGAACTGAAGGCTCAGTATGTAAAGGGAGGCATCGGTGACGGAACTTGTAAGAAGTTCCTTAACAGTGTGCTCAACAAGATGCTTACTCCTATCCGTGCCCGTCGTCATGAGTATGAGCAGGATATTCCTGAGGTGTTCAACATCCTGAAGAAGGGTAGTGAGGAAGCTCGTGCTTTTGCAGCTCAGACCATGGATGAGGTTCGCAAAGCCATGCGTATCGACTACTTCAGTGATGCTGCCTATATTGAGGAGCAGGCTGCCAAATTCCGTTTATAATTAGTATCAGATAATAACATTTATCGTTATCTCAAGCCAACGGTCATCAGTGTAAAAACTGATGACCGTTGTTTTCTTTATCACCTTTTCACCTATTCATCAAGTCTTTTTGTTTTTTGGCCTTTCCAAAAGTCGATTTACAATGGTTTGTTCCTAATGCGAACGATAAAAAAGAAAAATTGCACACCGCTTGGTAGTGTGCGCATTTTTTCAGCAAAACAACATTAATATAGTTTAAATATCGGCTTATAATTCTTTTTAGTTAGCTTATTTTAGTAATTTCGCAAAGCAAATTAAAAGAAACATCAGCAGAAAATGACAGCTCAGGAATATTATCTTCAGGGCAATGCCTATCGCAAGCAAGGTGACTTCAAACATGCCCTTGATTGTTATATGGAAGCCATCGCACTTGACCCCGACAGCCCTGCCGTCGTAGCCAAGGAGATGCTTGATAATATCCTCAGCTTCTATTGTAAAGACTACTATAATCCATGACAAAGAATAGAATTTTAGGGGCCATTGTGGTAGATACAGAGCGATGCAAAGGATGCTCGCTCTGCGTGGTGGCATGTCCTCACGATGTCATCGCACTGGCCGACAAGAAAGTCAACGTGCATGGCTATCGCTATGTAGAGCCTATTCATGCAGAAGCATGCGTGGGCTGTACTTCATGCGCTATTGTGTGCCCAGACGGATGTATCACCGTTTATCGTAAAAAGGAGGAAAAGTAACCATGGCAGAACAAGAAGTAACACTCATGAAAGGCAATGAGGCTATCGCCCATGCCGCAATACGATGTGGTGCCGATGGCTTCTTCGGCTATCCCATCACCCCTCAGACAGAAATCATTGAGACTTTAGCACTCCTCAAGCCCTGGGAGACTACGGGCATGGTGGTGTTGCAAGCTGAGAGTGAAGTCGCTTCCATCAATATGGTGTACGCTGGTGCTGGAGCTGGCAAGCGCGTTCTCACCACCTCTTCAAGTCCAGGTGTGGCTCTGATGCAGGAAGGTATCGCCTACATGGCAGGAGCCGAAGTTCCAGGAGTCATTGTCAACGTGCAGCGAGGTGGTCCAGGCTTGGGTACCATCCAGCCCTCACAGAGCGACTATTTTCAGGCCACTCGTGGTGGTGGCAATGGTGACTATAATGTCATTGTGTTAGCACCAGCCTCAGTGCAGGAAATGGCCGACTTTGTAGACCTTGCTTTCACGCTTGCTTTCCGTTATCGCAATCCTGCCATGATCCTGAGTGATGGTGTGATAGGACAGATGATGGAACGCGTAGTTTTGCCCCCTATGAAGCCTCGCCGCACCGAGGAAGAAGTAGCTCGGGAGTGTCCTTGGGCCACCATTGGCTGTAAGGAGCGCCAGCCCAACATCATCACTTCGCTCGAACTCAAGCCTGAGGTAATGGAGCAACGCAACTTGCATCTACAGCAGAAGTATCAGACCATCCGCGAGCGAGAAGTGCGTTATGCTACCGAGTATATTGACGATGCCGACTATGTCATTGTAGCCTTTGGTAGTGCTGCCCGCATCGCCGAAAAGAGTATCGAGGTGGCTCGTCTGCAAGGCATTAAGGTGGGACTTTTCCGTCCTATCACACTTTGGCCTTTCCCCGAGCAGGCGATTCGCGAATTGACTGATCGTTGCAAGGGCTTCTTGGTAGTTGAGATCAATGCCGGACAGATGGTACAAGATGTACGTCTTGCCGTCAATGGTAAGTCTCCTGTAGAGCACTTTGGCCGTTTAGGCGGTATCGTTCCAGAGCCCGAGGAAATCGTAGAAGCACTCAAGAAAATAATCAAGTAAAGAGTGAAGATATTGTTTTCTTCGCTATTTATTAAGTAGAAAGATTTAAGTTCAAAACCAATGAATGACATCATATCACCAGAAAATCTGGTTTACAAAAAGCCGTCGCTGATGAACGACACTCCGATGCACTATTGCCCAGGATGTTCTCATGGCGTGGTACATAAACTCGTGGCAGAAGTCATCGAGGAGATGGGGATGGCCGACAAAGCCGTGGGCATATGCCCTGTAGGTTGTGCCGTGTTTGCCTATCGATACCTTGATATCGACTGGCAAGAGGCTGCCCATGGTCGTGCTTTGGCATGTGCCTCGGCAGTAAAACGTCTGTGGCCCGATCGTCTCGTCTTCACCTATCAGGGTGATGGCGATTTGGCTTGCATCGGAGCCTGCGAAACCATTCATGCCCTCAATCGCGGTGAGCATGTTGCTGCCATCTTTATCAACAATGCCATCTATGGCATGACAGGTGGACAGATGGCTCCTACAACCTTGCTTGGTCAGAAAACCTCCACATGTCCTTATGGTCGTCAGCCCGACTTACATGGTTATCCGCTCAACATCACCGAACTTGCCTCTCATCTCGAAGGCACTTGCTATGTGAGTCGTCAGAGCGTGGAGACCGTAGCAAGCATCCGCAAGGCTAAGAAGGCCATTCGCAAGGCCTTTGAAGCGAGCATGAAGGGCTTAGGTTCGAGTTTGGTAGAGATAGTTTCTACCTGTAACAGTGGTTGGAAGCTCTCGCCTGTAGAAGCCAATAAATGGATGGAAGAGCATATGTTCGAACAGTATCCCAAGGGCGACCTCAAGGATACCACAGGAATGTAGTGTTTAGTGTTTAATGTTTGGTGTTAGATGCTTAACTTTTAAATAGAAGAATGAAGACAGAAATTATTATATCCGGATTTGGTGGTCAGGGTGTCCTTTCTATGGGAAAGATACTCGCATATTCAGGACTTATGGAGGATAAAGAAGTAACCTGGATGCCCGCCTATGGCCCCGAGCAGCGAGGTGGAACCGCCAATGTTACTGTCATCGTGAGCGACGAGCGCATCTCTTCGCCCATACTCAGTCATTTTGATGTAGCTATCGTGCTCAACCAGCCCTCACTCGACAAGTTCGAACCCAAAGTAAAGCCTGGTGGTATTCTGATCTACGACGGCTATGGAGTTATCAATCCTCCACAGCGCACAGACATCACCATCTATCGCATTGATGCAATGGACAAGGCTGCTGAGATGAAAAACTCAAAGGTGTTCAATATGATAGTCCTCGGTGGATTGCTCAAGGTGTGTCCTGTGGTAAGTACCGATGGTCTTAACAAGGCTCTCTATAAGTCGTTGCCAGAGCGTCATCACGCTATGATTCCGCTCAATATGCAGGCTGTGGAAGAGGGAATGAAGATTATCGAAAAAATAGACTGATTTTATTTACTCAAATACCCCAAAAAATGAAAGTACTTTCAAGTGCCAATGAAAGTACTTTCAATCGTCATCGAAAGTACTTGCGTTGCCCATCGCAAGTACTTTCGTTTTTTTAGGCATTTTAGGTAGAAATTCCGCACAGTGTGGTTTAACGATTTTAGTTGACCACTTTACGCTTTATTGATAATACGAGTTGACTCAGTTATTATTTATTTATAATACACGTTGACTCACATTAACGTAACAACTTATGACAATATGGGTGCTGAGTAATTACTTGCGGAAGTTGAGTAAGATACAAAAAAACATCAGTATTTTTTGTGTTTATAAAAAACTTTTGTACCTTTGCAACTGAAACATCAAGAGCAGTTTATTCTGCACCAACCGAGCTTGGCTTGCCACGGTGGTCCAGTTATGATGTGGAAGATAATTATTAACTTCAAAAAATAAGTCTTATGAAACAAAATGATTTTACTGCACAGTTCGCAGTTGCAAACCTCAATTCTTTAGTTGATTCTTTTAATGCCCAGGTAGGAAACCATGGATGGTCTTCTGCTCGTGCAGCGCATGATTGTGCCCTCATCGTCGAACTCGTGCGCCGTGGTGTCGATGTGTCGGCTGTCTATGATGGCACGACCATATCTTTTGCTCATCGGGTTGCTCTTTGTAACAATCGTTTAGTTATTGCCGAATGATGGCAATGACTAACTCGTAAGAATATATAAAGGTCCGATGATACCGTCTGCTCTTGGTATCGTCGGACCTTCATAGTTTTTAGTCACTTTTAAAAGCTCATGTCAGGGTGCATATAGTACATGAATTTTTCTATAATTTCATCATAATTTTGATTTTCTTGCTCATATTCTTGTGAAGGTGAAATGTTTGTTGTATATTTGCAGCGGATCATTCCTCGTAAGAGGTTTGGACCCCACATTCAGGCATGCTTGATTATATCAAGCTTGCCTGTCTTATTATGAATCCTTTTGCAGTATCGCCTATAGGTATAGACCTTATCGGTCCGTCCTTGCATACGCGATTGATTAAATTGTAATAAAAAACAAACAGCAAATGTTATTTCTCAATATAAATTCGTATATTTGCAACAATAGAAAGCGTGCGTGCGTTCTTCTATAAAAAGAAAACGTAAGCACACCGACAAACAGACCACCAATGACGTAACAGTCAAACAATATACAAAACTATATAAAGAACTCCCTCGTGGATGTGCATAAAGGGTTGGTCCCCTGTCGATACATTTCACTTGGGAGTTTTCTTTGTTATTGAGAGATGGATACTACAAATACGGCTGCGACACTTCAAGAAGAATCTTGTGATACTGCTGTTCTCCAGCATTGGGGAAATCGTATTGCTATAGTTTCGTTGACTTGTGGTTTTGACAAATTCTTCGAGGGCAAATATGTAGTAATAACTGGTATCAACCAATATTTTGTTCAATATATACACAATTGGCTTCATGCATTTGGTTCTCTGTATGAATACCATAAAGATTGTGATGTTGTCGTTATTGTTGGTAAATTTGCCTTAAAGTATAGGTTAAAAAGGTTACAAAAACAATTCCCCAATGCTACATATATCGAATTCAACCATGAGTTGAGTGATTTTGTGAACTGCAAATACGAATCAGTAATAACAGTCCATAAAAGGAAAAGTTCCATTTCTTCTAAATCAGAAATCAAAACAGCATCAAAAGAGGTAGACACAACCAACAATCTCGTAAAGAAGATAATTGTGGGAATTTTGAGCGTAGCAATTGCTATCGCAATAATATATTTCGGACTGAGTATTTTCATTTTACTGATGATATTTTTTCCCGGAATAGCCAAGGGCTTGTTGAAAGACCTTATTAGATAGAGCACTGCTGTCCAAAGAAAAAATCATGTCCAAGATTTTTTCTTTGGACAGCAGTGACCTCAAAACTATAATTGTTATGTTTGGTTCAACAAAGAGACATCCCATAAGAAAAATCATAATTCTACGTTAACATACTTAATAAAAGCGACAAACTTATGACAGACAATTATATGGTAAGACGAGCAATCCCCGACTTGCTCAACAAGAAATACTACATACCAGAATACCAACGTGGCTACCGATGGGAGGAAACGCAGGTACTGGATCTTTTGCAGGACTTGTATGCTTTCTTCATTGGTGACACTAAAGGGCAATTCTATTGTCTTCAACCCATTGTGGTGAAGAAAAAACAGATGAACGACGAATTGTGGTATGAGGTGATTGACGGACAACAACGCTTGACAACTATTCGTATCATCATGCAGATATACGACCAGTTGAACAGTAACATGTTTACCTCCTTATCGCATAAGTACACCATCGTGTATGCCACACGTCCTGATATGGTGGATATTTTTGAGTCAATCAAAATTGTTCCTCTTACAGCATCGTTATCTGCCACCATTGATGAAATTCCCAGCCAATGGAGTCACATGATAGATTCTGTATATATCTACAATGCTGCAAAGACCGTTCTCAAATGGTTTATGGAAGATTTGTCAAGAGTAGGTGTCTTCTCCCAATATTTCTACCAGACTGCTGATAGCGGAACAAAGTCCGTACAGGTCGTATGGTATGAAACAAATGAAGAAAAGGAGCCACACGATATATTCAACAGGATGAATTCGCTGAAAGTGGAACTATCGTGTTCTGAGCTTATACGCTCATTGTTCCTCAGTAAGACCACCAAATTTGATTTGGGATCGCTGGATGGCTTCTCTGATTCTCTTAGAGAAGAAATTCAAAAAGAACGCTTTACAAACAAGCAGACAAGCATCAACGAGAAATGGGATGAACTGGAGCAACAGATGAAAGACAAAGATTTTCAGTCTTTTCTCACCAAACGGTCGGATACCGGGCGAAATTCCATTGGTCTCCTTTTTGATTTGATTAGTGGAAAATATGCTTCCGACAAAGCTGCCAAGTGCGAATTCCTGCAATTGCGCAAGGACGACGAACTGTATACTTATCTTTATTTCAAGAAACTGATTGACAAGGACAATGATGCTTGGAATACATGGGAGCGCGTGCTTAGTGTTTTTGACAAGCTGCAATATTGGTATCATGACCGGGACTTGTATCACAGAATAGGTTTTCTTAATGCCATTGCATCGCCTGGGACGGAAGACGATGTGATTTGCAGTCTTCTGAACTCAAAAATAAAGCGGAGCGTTCTGAAAGAACAGCATATGGTAAACCTTGTCAAGGATGCCATGACGCTTCCTAAAGACAAAGGAACCAATCTGCCTATCGTGAGCTTGGAACAATTGCGCTATGACGTAAGTACGCATTATAAGTACATCAAAAAACTTTTGCTTCTTTATAATGTGGAAACCACAAGACTGCAGAAGGAAGGTAACTTCTTCTCGTTCGACAGGTTTAGATATAACTACAAAATGGTCAACGGAAAAGAAGAAAGAGCCGACAAGATCTGGACTTTGGAGCATATCCATGCACAGAACTCGGATTGTCTCCCGGAAAAGAAAAAGGATTCGTGGTACGAATGGATTGTCTGCAACAAGGAGGCTCTGAAAAAGATGTCTTTAGGCAGTCCCGAGCTTACACAAGAGCAAAAGAATATCATTGAGGCATTGGAACGTGACGAGCCTATATGCCGTTCAAAAACATATGGATATGACAAGATTAAAGCCCTGTTTGACGATGTTGCCAGATTTTATGATTTGCTGGATGCTAAAGCCGACAAAGCGGTTGCCGTACACCAGTTGTCAAATATGACATTGTTGGATTTAGGGCAAAATGCAATGGTAGGTAAATCACCGTTCGAAGTAAAGCGTCAGTTGATATGCAATGAAATATCCTCAAATAAGTATTATCCAATTTGCACCCAGAAGGTATTTTTGAAAATGTATGACCAAGAGGAACTACAGATACATTCTTGGGGGCAACGGGACAGAATTCTGTATTATGAGGATATTAAGAAAAAACTGGCTCCATATATAGTTGCCACAGCATTGTAATTCAAACTTGATAATCATGGATAATCAAATAGGATATAAAACTACATTTTGGGTACTGGTTAGCAAACAGCCCATCAGCATACCGACCCTGCAACGTGACTACATCTATGGGGCAGGAACAGAGAAAACGGAAACGGTTCTTTCCAATATGTTATCAACATTCAAGACAGCCTTGGATAGTGTAACGCAAGATCCGAATGACAGGAAAGAGGAAACGCTGGATTTTGTCTATGGGAGTGATTCCATTGCGAAGGATTTCATGCCTCTTGACGGTCAGCAACGCCTTACAACGCTTTTCTTGCTTCATTATTACGCAGCACTTATCTCTCCTGACGCAACAGAGGGGGATTTTGTTACCTTGGCTCGTTTCAGTTATGCAACGAGAAACTGTACCGTGGCCTTTTGCAAACAGATTCTTTTTGCCAAGCACAAGGACTTGGCGAATGAAATCAGTATGAATGGAACAGGAGAAAAGGTCATAAGCGAATATTTAGAAAACTTGGATGAATTTAGAGGGTCTTTCTACGCCGATCCATCTATCATGTCTATGTTGGTCGTTCTGGATAGAATTCATGCAACATTTGGCCATCAGACCGATATGTGGTACAAACTCACTTCATGTGATTGCCCCATCAATTTCTATATTCTTGATTTCGGGCGGTTTGACTTGTCTGATGATCTTTACAACAAGATGAACTCTCGGGGAAAGCCCCTGACTTCTTTTGAAATTGTCAAGGCGAAGATACACAAGCTGATACGAAAGATTAACATCGATAAGGCGAATAAAATCGCCATCAAGTTTGATACTACGTGGATGCAATTTGTATGGGAAGCTCTTGATTACACGCAGAACTTGAAAGCCGTGGATCCTTCTTATATGAATATCCTACGCGCCATATTTGTTTGCTTTGATTATATCTCTGGGTATGACAAACCGAAATATAAGGATATAAGTGACGAGTGTTTGTCTCACCATCTGTCTAGTGCTATCAGAGTAAGGTCGATGGAGATGGTTTTGGATACTTTGTCCGCTTGCCACCAGAATATCCCAGATGAACTTAAGGCCGTTTTCAACGAAAGTTTGTCTTCTGCCATAAAGGGAGATATGCATGCTGGTGACTACATCCGTTTGTATTCTTATTTCCTCGGTCTGCACCTTAACCTTGACAAGGAGGAATTTGTTATACGCGAACGCCACCTGCGGAATCTTATCGCCAACAGTGCAGATCAGACCCGTGAAGAAAGATTGACGGATTTGTTGAACGACACTTCGCGTCTGATGCACGGGCAACTACTGAAGTTTAGTAAAGCGAAAGGGTTCAATTCACTTTCATGGAATGAGGAACAGCAAAAGGAAAGTTCAAGAGACGTATGGAGGAGTTTGTATCAATATGAGGATGTCTCCGAAATCAATGGAACACTGCAAGCTTTCACCATAGGATTGAATGACGATGGCAAATTGGACCTTAATAACAGATCGTTTGTACAGAGCCTGAAAATTCGGTTGGACAAAGCCAAACATTTCTTTGTGTCATCGGCAAATGAAAAGTTGAGAGAAGAACAGAAACGGTCTGCCCTTCTCTCTTTAGGCGATTATTCCATGTGCCGCTTGAACCATGAGGGATATCGCTACTATGGCGTTATCAACGGTTCCTGGCAAAATTTTACCGGCTATCATAAATTCGGAAGCCGTAACCGTATTATGGAAGTCTTTGACTTGATAGACACGTCGGTTCCGGTAAGTGCAATGGTAGGTTGCACAAAGACCGTGTGTCCTGAGAACTGGCGCTATTATGCCGTGAAATACGCTGGTAAAATTACTGTAGCCTACCGTTCTACGGATTATGGTTATCTCTATTTTCAAAGAGCTGAAGAACAAAATTCTTTTGACCCAAATGCCTCTTTCCTGGATGTATGCATTCTACAAAGTGGATATTTCTCAGCTACAAACGTGGCTTGGAAGATGTTGAACCGATTGGTGGAATTGCTCTCACAGAAAAAATATTACATATATTTAGACAATCATGGAGGGAGTCCTATCATACTTTCACGTATCTCCAATGATGTGAGACTGGATATAGAAATCGACGGTTGGCATCTGTACGGCGTTTCTTCGGATGTTTTGCAAGATTTAGGTATCGCACATACTATTGTTGGTACACCATCAGATGAAGGTGACAACGATATAAATCAGCAAGCCAATACAGTCAACTGTCTATGCTACCACAATAACGGTTCGGACTATGTAGAAGAAGCTATTGCTCTGTTGGATAAGCTTTCTATTAAATATCCTGATATGTTGGTCGTCAAATAATTTTGTTCTATTCAACCGAGATTATCTTTGGATACGCAGATTAGCGCAAACCAAACAAAAGAGAGAAATATGGAAGGCTATTTTTAGTCCATCCAAACCTTTCTCTTTATTGCCTAATTGTCAATTCAAGTCTGCAGACCTATAAACCCAAATCGGTCATTAGGATTTCTCTGTGTTGTACGGCAAAGAGAAGTCCTAATGACCGATTTGGGATAAAGTTAAGCAGTTCACCTCTCTCATTGCATATCAGGTGTAACTTGAAACCGAAACACCATCCCATGGTGCTTTTACCTCTTTCTGCATAATCACAGAACATCTTATTCCTTGTTATACGCTTGTTGTGGCATACACGGAAGCGCCCAGTGATAGTACAGCGGACGGCAAGAAACACATTTTATTCGGTAAAAGATATGAATTTGCAAGAAAAAGGAATAAGACTAACTTTGTAGTCGTTAATAACGTGTATTTACGCAAAATAAACGAATAAAAATGTAGTAATCCGTAGAGTTCTTGGTTTGAAATAAAAGAACAGAATGAAATCACTGCAAAAATAGTCGTATGATGCGACTATTTTTGCAGTAGTTCTTATATCATAAGCATTGCTTATTCCTCATGTCGTGCCTTGTTAGTAAAAACAATCTGCAGAAGGGAATGGACTTCTCTGATTAACAATAAAATTAAGGTGGTAACTTACCTCTTTATATGGTGGTAAAAAAGGGGGACTACTTAAAAGCACAAAAAAGAAAAGTCCCGTAAATCTTGCGACTTACAGGACTCTGTGCGGAGAGAGAGGGATTCGAACCCCCGGTACCTCTCGGTACGACGGTTTTCAAGACCGTTGTAATCGACCACTCTACCATCTCTCCTTAGTCAAGATGACCAGCTTGGTTTTCTTAAGCGGTTGCAAAGGTACGACTATTTTTTTGTTCTACCAAATGTTTTCGTAACTTTTTTCGATTTTTCTTCAAAAAAATGCGTTTAGTAGTAAAAATGCCATAAAAAAGGGGCTACCGCTGTAGCCCCCAACCTTGATAACCTTAAATCTAATACTATGAAAAACACACTGCAAAGATAAGTATTTCTTTTATACATGATGTCATATAATCGGAAAATCTTATCTTTTGGATTGCAGAAGTGTTTATTTTTCTTCTAAGAATCCCTTTTCCTGAAATTCCTGCATGAGTGGAAATGCCAAAAGTTTGGCATCAGGGTGGGGAGCACCTGTCGTTCCTAAAGCACGTAGGTCAAAGAAATGACGCCAGTCGCTGATAAAAGCAGTGTGGACGAGCTCTGTATTGCAGTCGAGTGGCAAGATGGCACGTGCCTCCTGTGGCTTACAGCCAGCATCTATCATCTTCATATAAGAAAACTCTGCAGCGAGGTTGGCAAAGAGCCAATATTGTAGTTTGCTCCATTGCTGTGACTTGCCTTCGGCTACTTCTTGGCATAGGGATGCGAAATGTTCGGGAGAAACCTCCATTGTGGTTTCATCGTACTTGGGGTATTCAGAAACCCATTCAGGGAGATTGATAGTAATCTCGTTGCCGAATTTGTTCTTGGAGTAGTTACAATAACGTGTGCTTTGTTCTGCCATAGAGTTGGCACGGTGGCGATTGTATTCGCGTGTGATAGAAATCTGTGTAGTGAAATGCACGGTGATGCGCAGTTCGTGCTTGCCTGGGATATAGTCGCTCAGATACTTGAGGTCGCCAAGAGCTTTGTTCTCAGCGAGTACACGCATATTGGTGGTAATGAAATCCTTGTCATCAATCGTATGGCAACGTGAAAACTTGTTGGTGAGGTAGAGGGGAAGTTCGCCATGCTGGCACACTAAGTATACGGTGCCATGTTCGAGCATCGCAAAATGTTCGCTCTGTATCATTCGATCTACAAAAGGCTTTGCTGAGTCTTCTGTGGTGTGATCTTCGCTCTTATAGCATACTCTTCCGGCACGTTCTATCTGCTTGTATATGCCAGCTTCTCCTGCGATTTGTTCCCAAATCTCATACTTTGGTTTCTGGATTTTCATTTTATATAGGATTGGTTTTGTATGCAAAGGTACACTAAAAAGCATGTAATACCAAATTTTTTTCTGATGATTTCTTTTCAGAATGATTTTTATTGTGTAATTTTGGCGTAAATTTTGTGATATGGAAATAAAAGTAATAGCACATTTTCGATCCCCTTTCAAGAGTAAGTTTGGTATTCCCAAGCAAGCAGGATTAGTAGCCGACTTGGAGGGCGAGATAGTCTTTGAACCAGAATATCGGAATGCAGATTCCCTACGAGGTATCGAGGGTTTTGATTTTTTGTGGTTAATATGGGAGTTTTCAGCCAACAGGCATGCTGCAAAAAGCCCTGTAGTAAGGCCGCCAGTGCTTGGTGGCAATGAGAAAGTGGGTGTGTTTGCCACGCGTAGTCCTTTTCGCCCCAACAACATAGGCTTGTCTTCTGTGCGCCTGTCTTCTGTGGAGTGGGAGAGTAGTAGAGGCCCTGTCATACATGTGAAGGGTGCCGACCTGATGGATGGTACTCCCATCTATGATATCAAGCCCTATGTGGTGTATGCCGATTGTCATCCCGATGCCCGTAGTGGTTTTGTGGATGAGCGCAAATGGGACAAGCTTCGTGTGGAGATACCCGATACGGTGAAGACTTATTTGTTGAGTCAGGGGCTTACTGATGCCAAACTCGCGGTATTGGTAGAGGTGCTGGCACAAGATCCGCGTCCTCACTATCAGAAGAATCCTGATAAGGTGTATGGTATGCCTTATGAGGGGCTCGATGTACATTTCAGAGTAAAAGAAGGAGTGTTGACCGTTGAGAAATAGAGGTACACATAGGTGCTATAAATAAAAAGAAGCGTCCCGATGCGAGTGGTGACTCCATCGGGACGCTTTAGTGTTAGGGTAATCTATGTTTTATTTTGCGAATGTGGCAAAGTTCACATTCTCCATCTGTATTTTGCAAGCCTTGTCGATGTCTTGTGCCTGTTTGTTGTAGAAGATGTTGCAGTCTTTGATAGTGATGTCGTGAATCATACCTTCCTGTCCGTGAGCCACCACACCATTCTTGCAACCACGTACATAGACATGACTGATATGAATATCCTGGAAGTTGGGTACGAACTCAGCCTTCTGAGCGCTTGCTTTAGGCTGCTTAGCTCCTACGTGGTTATCCCAGTAGGTGGTTTCGAAGGTGATAGCATCGCCAGTAATATCGGTCATATAGATGTGGTCGATATAGATGTTTTCTGTCTTTCCACCACGCTTTACTGAACTTTTGAAGCGAAGGCCAGCATCAGTACCATGAAAAGTGTTGTTGCGTACCAAGATGTTCTTCATGCCACCAGAGAACTCACTTCCGATAACGAAACCGCCATGAGCATGGTATACGGTGTTGTCCTGGATGTTGATGTTCTCGCAAGGACCAGCCTTGACACCGCTCTCGCCAGCACCGCCCTTCATACAGATGCCATCATCACCAGCATCAATCATGTTGTTGACGATGAGTACGTCTTTACAACTTGAGATGTCGATAGCGTCACCATTCTGTGCGTTCCAAGGACATTTTACGGTAATGCCATCAATGATGACGTTCTGGCATCGGGTAGGGATGATGTGGAAGCGTGGTGAGTTGAGTAAGGTGACACCCTGTACCAAAATATTCTGGCAGTCGGTGAAGCGAATCATGTGATTGCGATATTTCTCCTGTTCTTCCATTGTGGGAGCCACATTGGGTTGCTGCTTCAGATTGAAAGGATACCAGAGGTCGCCCTTGGCAGATACGCTACCACCCATTTCCTGGAAACGCTTCCACTCTACATCGCTTACTTTGCTGCGTTTTACAGCTCGCCACCATTCTCCATTTCCATCAATGGTACCTTCGCCTGTGATAGATATGTTTTTACGTTTGCTTGCTGTGATGGCTGTTGACGCGCGCAACTCTTTAGCACCAGTAGCCTTGTCGATCTTGATGAGGTCGTTTTTGTCCTCAGAGAATACGATGATGGCATTCTTCTCCAGATGAAGATCGATATTGTCTTTGAGAGAAATCAGTCCTGTGAGATAGATACCAGCAGGTACGTTGAGATGGCCTCCTCCCTGCTTGTTGAGTTTGCTGATGGCTTTGGCGAAAGCCTCTGTGTTGAGAGTCAGTCCATCGCCCTTGCCTCCACAGTCGAGGATGCTTACCTGGTTGTCAGGTATGGTGGGCAGCGTGGGTTGAGGCATCTGCACGGGTAGGTTTTGGTAATACTTGGCATAGTCGTTGTCTGCGTGTATAGCTGTGACAGATAAGAGTGCCAACAAAGAGATGATGACCTTTTTCATGTTTTTTTTGTTTAGTTGTTTGAATATAGTTTGTTTGAATTGTTTCCTGATTCTTTTTAAAAAAGAAAGGCGGCTCTAACCGAAGTCAGAAACCGCCAAATGAAAGGAGGAGTGGTACCACCAGGAATCGAACCGGGGACACAAGGATTTTCAGTCCTTTGCTCTACCAACTGAGCTATGGCACCATGTGAATTATTTTGCGGTTGCAAAGGTACAATAAATTCTTTGATTAAGCAAGAGAAAAGAAAACATTTTCTCTTGCTTAATGTTTATTAACTAAAACGGTCTTTGTCGATTTTAGAAGGCTTCTCTTTTTTTACTTGAGAGGTATTGTTACTTTTGCAGCTCTCATTGTTCGTGTCGGCCGAATTAATCTTTCAGTGGGTTCCACCCCTGAGCTTTGAGTTCAAACTCTTGTCCATCTCGCGTGATGAGCATTTTGCCGAGGGATTCCTGAGTGATGTAACCTATCTGCTTAACGCCTTCCATCTCTTCGATTTTGGCATGGTCGCCGATGGGTACAGTGAAGAGCAATTCGTAGTCTTCGCCACCATTCATAGCACATGTGGTGAGGTTCATATTGAATTCTTCAGCCATGACAGCTGTCTGATAGTCGATGGGGATGTTCTTCTCGTAGATGCGACAACCGCAATGACTTTGCTGACAGATGTGCATGAGTTCGCTACTCAGTCCGTCGCTCACGTCCATCATGGCCGTAGGGCGTATTCCAGCTTCGCGCAACAGGGCTATGATGTCACCTCTTGCCTCTGGCTGAAGTTGACGTTGCAATAAGTATTCCTTGCCCGAGAAGTCGGGCTGGAAGTTGCGCATGCCAACAAGTTCTTGGTTGAGGGCAGCCAGTTTTTGGGTTTCTCCTGCAGCCTTGGCCTGTGCCATTTTCTTGCGAATGTCTTCTACTTGTCCGTAATATACCGCTTTCTCGCGCTCCAAGAGTTGCAGACCCATGTATGCTCCTCCTAAGTCGCCAGAGACACAGATGATATCAGTGTCCTTGGCGCCATGGCGGTATACGATGTCTTCCTTAGCAGCTTCGCCAATGCAGGTGATGCTGATGGCGAGACCTGTGAGCGATGAAGTGGTATCTCCACCCACGATGTCTACCCCAAACTTGTCGCAAGCCATGCGCAGTCCCTTGTAGAATTCGTCGATGTCTTCCACGCTGAAGCGTTTGCTCAAGGCTATGCTTACTGTCATCTGGCGTGGGGTACCATTCATAGCGAAGATGTCGCTGATGTTGACCATGGCGCTCTTGTAGCCCAGGTGCTGTAGGTCGATATAGGTAAGGTCGAAGTGTACACCTTCCATCAGCATATCGGTAGTGATGAGCACTTCCTTGTCAGGATAGTGCATGACGGCACAATCATCTCCCACACCATAGATGGTAGAAGCGTTTTTGTTTTCGTGTCCTTTTGTGAGATGGTCGATAAGGCCAAACTCACCCAATTTTGCGATGTCCAATAGTTTTGAATTGTATGTTTAAAAAAATAAAGTTTATGATCTGCGAATCATCTCGCGCATAATCTCAGTCATCTTAGGCTGTGCAGCATTGGCAGCAATCTGTACTTCTTCGTGGCTTACCTCTACGGGAACATCGAAGCCACCTAAGTCGGTGATGATGCTGATACCGAAAACCTTGATGCCACAATGGCGTGCCACGATGACTTCGGGAACGGTGCTCATACCAACAGCGTCGCCGCCCAGCAAACGATACATGCGATATTCGGCAGGAGTCTCAAAGGTAGGACCTTGTACGCCTACGTATACTCCGTGCTTCACATCGATGCCCTTCTCCTTAGCAATGGTGTCTGCCAGATTGCGCAAGTCTTTGTCGTAAGCTTCGTGCATGTCGGGGAAGCGAGGACCAGTAGGGAAGTTCTTGCCCTGCAACGGATGCTCTGGGAAGAAGTTGATGTGGTCGTCGATGACCATGAGGTCGCCGATGTTGAACGATGCGTTCATGCCTCCCGAAGCATTGCTTACGAAGAGAGTCTCGATGCCCAGTTCGTACATTACACGCTCAGGGAATGTCACTTCTTTCATGCTATAGCCTTCATAGAAGTGGAAGCGTCCCTCCATAGCCATGATGTCTTTGCCACCTAACTTTCCGAAGATCAGCTTACCAGCATGTCCTTCTACTGTAGATACAGGGAAGTTGGGTATCTCACTATATGGGAAAGCATAGCTTTCAGTTATTTCTGAAGCTAATTGTCCGAGACCCGTTCCCAGAATGATGGCGGTCTTTGGACTTGTGGTCATCCTTTCTTTTAGCCAGGATGCTGTTTCTTGAATTTTTTCGTACATAGCTTATGATTTTATTGTTAAAGTTTTCTTCTTGATTGAGCATAAAACTTACCTTGATAGGTAGTGCGTAGATGCTTTGTTTGACGAGGTCGCTCAGTCCTTCGGTATCTTTAAGTCGCACGGCATCTTTCTCGGTGGTGATGATGATTCGTGGCTCGGGCATAGACGAGAAGGTATCGTTGATGAGCTCTACATCGCGCAACTTGAACTGATGATGGTCGCCAAATGATAGGCTTCTGATATCGCCCACATGAGGCTTGAGGTCGTGCTCCATCTGCTTCGGCGATGCGATGCCTGTGAGGAGCATTACGTGCTGTTGCTTTAGTTCCTTGAGAGGAAGGGTCTTCCCGTTGAAGAGTCCTCGAGCATCATCGTAGTCGATGCAAGTGAAGTATAGCTTCTGGAAAGGATAAAGACTCATGGCCTTGGTGAGAACACGAAACTCCATCGGACGTAGGTCTTTGGGACACTTTGTTACGATAACGATGTCGGCGCGATTCTTACCGCAGAGAGGCTCGCGTAGTCTTCCTGCAGGAAGCATCTTATCGTAGATGATGAGTCGGTGATAATCTACGAGTAGGATGTTGATGCCAGGCTTGACATATCTATGTTGGAAAGCATCATCGAGTAACACAACATCGACGTCTTGAGTTTCTGCGTCGGCTTGCAATCGTTCTATACCTCTCACCCTTTTGGCGTCTACCGCTACGTAGATGTCAGGGAACTTTTGGTGCATCTGGAAGGGCTCGTCTCCTATCTCTGTCATGGTTGTCTCGTTGCAAGCCAGCACATAGCCACTGCTTTTTCGCTTGTATCCTCGTGACAATACGGCAATTTTCATTTTGTCGTGCAACAGTCGGATAAGGTATTCCACATGCGGAGTCTTACCTGACCCGCCTACTGTGATGTTACCCACAGAAATGACAGGCAGGCTGAAAGTCCTGCTATGCTTGATGCCCACATCAAAGAGCCAGTTGCGAAAGCGAACGGCTATGCCGTATAGCCAACTCAAGGGAGTGAGCCATTCGTTAATCTTGATAAGATCTCCTTCTGTTCTCATGTTTTATTATTACACCTTATTATATATATAGTAGGTGGATGTTATTGAATGTTGAGTACATAGGGCAGTGATGCCTGTACTGGTTCGTGTTCGTTGATGTGTCGAAGCCACATGAATGGGGTGTATAGGTCGCCTAAGGTGAGACGCAACTGCTCGTCGAGGTCGTTGCCTTGGCTGTTGTCCACATTGTTGAGTAATTGGTCCATCCAACTGACTGGTAGGGGGTATTCGTCAGTGTAGTAATCTTTTATCTTGGCCAGTTGTGCTGCTTTTTTCACAGCATCATCGAGTCCACCTAAACCATCTATCAGCTTGTTGCTCTTGGCAGCAGTACCCAGCCATACGCGTCCTTGTGCTATTTTCTCCACTTCGTCGATACTCATCTTTCTGCCATCTGCCACACGTTTGCGGAAAAGCGTATAGCCTCGGTTGACGTATGCTTGCAAGTAGCCCAGCTCTTCTGCGTTTAAAGGGCGAGCCATCAGTGCTCCTTGGTAACCGCTGTTGCGGTTGGTCTTTACCTCGTCAAACTTGACTCCTAACTTCTGGGTGATGAGTCCGCTCAAGTCGGGGAGGGCGCCGAAGATGCCGATGCTTCCCGTGAGTGTAGTAGGTTGCGCCATGACATAACGGGCTCCCATGCTCATGTAATAGGCTCCTGAGGCTGCCATACCACCCATAGATACTACTACGGGCTTTTTCTTGTTGAGCTGACTAACAGCTCTCCATAACTGTTCGGAGGCGTAGGCATCTCCACCGCCTGAGTTGATGCGTATTACTACAGCCTTGATATTGTCGTCTTTGGCAAGATCGTTCAGGTCGGCGATGACCTGGCTACTTACTATCTGCTGTTCGCTACCCCATAGGCTTGTTGTGGCCTGTTGGGTTATGCCTCCTTGACAATAGTATATAGCTATAGCGTCTCCGTTATAATCATCTTCTACGGCAGCGTTTACCTCGCTGATGCTGGCTTGTCTGATGTGTTTGTTGCTCTTGACGCCAAGTTGTTTCTTTACCACGTCCTTGATTTCGTCGTAGTAGCAGAACCCATCTACCATCTTGCGTGTCTTCAGCTTGTCAGCCCCTTCAAAGGCTACTAATCCGTCGGCATAATGGTTGAGTGAGTCTTTGCTGATGCCACGGCTCTTAGAAACATCGGTAAGCATCTGGTGCCAAAGACCATGTATATACTGCGATACTTGTTCGCGGTTGGCATCGCTCATCTTGTCTTCGGTATATTGCTCGGTGAAGCTCTTAAACTTTCCGACCTTTACCACGGTGTATTTAACACCAAACTTGGCATAAAGATCTTTCAGAAACATGGGCTGGGATGCCAGACCATGCCAGTCTATCGAACCTTCTGGGTTGAGGTACACTTTGTTGGCAACAGAAGCTAAGTAGTAACTTCCCTGCGACATGGCGTCACCATAAGCGATGATCCATTTTCCGCTCTTCTTGAAGTCTTCGAGCGCTTTGCGTATTTCTTGCAAGGTGGCATAGTCGGTAGCAAGTGCGCCTGGTTCGAGGTATATACCTTTTATCTTATCTTCTTTCTTCGCTTTTTTGATGGAAGAAAGTATCTCGTTTAGACCTAATTGATTGAATGAGCCTCCTGTGATTTGTCCCATTACGTTCTCCTGCGCCTGTTCGTTGATGGTGCCTTGTAACTTCATGACCATTACCGAATTGTCGCGAAGCGATGGCTTGCTACTACTCATGAGCATACCTATCAAACTGAAGAAGACAAAGATGCCCATGATAATGCCAAAGGCAAAAATGCCCACAACTGTTGCTGCCACGCTTTTGAAAAACTGTTTCATACTGCGTTGAATTTATGTTGATTGTTTGTTTATTCTGCAAATTTAGTAAAAAAGCTACAATTACCAAACATATTTGTAGTAAAAAGAAATAATTTAATCGAAATAGCATCTCGTATTCGAAGAAAATGCTTATCTTTGCAGAAGATAAGCTGCATCTCAGCAAAACGCTCAAGCGAGCTTGGCGTTCTGCGTTCGATTTGCGGATCTTTGCAGAAGATAAGCTGCATCTCAGCAAAATGCTCAAGCAAGCTTGGCGTTCTGCGTTTGATTTGTGTGATATTTGCTAAAACTAATTACAAAACAATATTTAATTAACTGAATCAACAAAACATTATGGAAAGAACTTGGAGATGGTTTGGTAAAAACGATAAGATTACCTTAGCCATGTTGAAAGAAATTGGTGTAGAAGGCATTGTTACAGCCTTGCATGATGTGCCTAATGGTGAGGTATGGACTCGTGAGAAGATCCGCGACCTGAAGGAGTATATCGAGAGTTATGGTATGAGATGGAGTGTTGTAGAATCGCTACCTGTCGTAGAGAGCATCAAGTATGCTGGTGCCGACAGAGATGAGCAGATAGAACGCTATAAGGAAAGTCTTAGAAATCTTTCGCTTGAGGGTATTCATACCATCTGCTATAACTTCATGCCAGTACTCGACTGGGCACGTACCGACTTGTTCCATGATAATCCTAACGGAAGTACCAATCTGTATTTCTCTTTCCCACAGTTTGCTTACTTCGATATTCATATCCTGAAGCGCGAAGGTGCTGAGGCTGACTGGAAGGCTAAAGGAGAAGCTATGGGTCGTGACATCCTGAAAGAGGTAGAGGAGTTGAAGGGTAAGATGACTCCTGAGGATGATCATAAGTTGGTAGAGAATATCATCGTGAAGACTCAGGGTTTTGTGAGTGGTAATATCAAGGAGGATGATGAGCATCCTGTAGAGTTGTTCCGTCAGTTGCTCGATCTCTATAAGGGTATCTCCAAGGAGCAGTTGCGCGAGAACATGCGTTACTTCTTGAATGCCATTATGCCTACCTGTGAGGAGTGCGACATGTATATGTGTGTGCATCCTGACGATCCTCCATTCCCAATCTTGGGCTTGCCACGCATCGTGACCTGTGATGAGGATATCAACTGGTTCTTGAAGGCTGTCGATAATAAGCACAATGGTCTTACCTTCTGTGCTGGTTCGCTCTCTGCTGGTGGTCACAACAATGTTGTAGAGTTGGCACGCAAGTATGCTGACCGCACATGGTTTGTACACATGCGCTCTTGTCATATCTTCGAGAATGGCGACTTCACAGAGGCAAGTCACCTGGGTGGTCGTGCCGACTTGATAGAGTTGGCTCGCATCTTCGAACAGGTGAATCCTAAGTTGCCTATGCGTGTAGACCATGGTATGTGTATGCTGGGTGACGAGAATCGTGGCTATAATGCCGGTTACAGTTTCTTGGGACGTATGTTCGCTATGGGACAGGTGCAGGGCATTCTTGCCACAGTAGATCGTGAATTAGGTATTGAATATCATCAGCCTGGATTCTTCGATTAATGAGGATACAAAGTTTTTAAACCATATGGCCAGTTGAATGCTTGATAGCTTCGACTGGCTTTTTTATAAAAACAATCACATCAACCTAAAAATGTAATTATGAAGAAGTTTTTGTTATCAATGGCTTGTCTGATGGCTGCCATTACCATGTCAGCGCAGTCTACTGCCAAGAAGTTTGTACTCAACATGTCGGCTGATGGCGAGAGCAACCTGACATGTTATCTTCCGCAGCATCCTACGGGTAGAGCGGTTGTAGACTGTCCTGGTGGAGGGTATTCGCATCTTGCACTTCAACATGAGGGGTACGATTGGGCAGAATATTTCAATAAGCAGGGAATTGCTTTCTTTGTGTTGAAATACCGAATGCCACATGGTAGATATACCATTCCTATGGAGGATGCCTGTAAGGCTATGCGTACTGTGCGCGATAGCGCTTCTGCTTGGCGTATCAATCGTGAAGATGTGGGTATCATGGGTTTTTCTGCAGGAGGACATCTGGCTTCTACTGTCAGTACACAGGCTGAGTATGATGCACGTCCCAACTTCTCTATATTGTTTTATCCTGTCATCTCGATGAACCCACGACAGGGACATGGAGGTTCCAGTTATAATCTCTTGGGCGAAGAAGGGGTTAAAGATAAGCGACTTGTTGAACGCTTCTCAAACGAAAAACAGGTGCGCCGACATCTTACCCCACGTGCCATCATCCTCTTAGCTAATGATGATAGGGCTGTTCCTCCTGTAACCAATGGTGTGGCTTATTACTCTCGTATGCGTCAAGAGGGCAACGAGTGTTCTATGTGTATTTATCCTACAGGTGGACATGGGTTCGGATTCCGAAGTTCATGGGCTTATTACGACCAGATGTTGAGCGACCTAACCCGTTGGCTTGATAGCTTTAAGGCTCCTCGTGAGGATGCTGTGCGTGTGGCATGTATCGGCAACTCTATCACCGATGGATATGGTATTGATATGGCTTCGCAAAAGGGGTATCCTGCTTTGTTGCAAAATAAATTGGGTGATGGATTTCAGGTGAAGAACTATGGTCTCAGCGCGCGTACCTTATTAAATAATGGGGATGTTCCTTATATGAAGGAAATGGGATGGCGTGATGCCCTGGCCTTCCAACCTCAAATCGTTGTCATCAAGTTGGGTACCAACGATAGTAAAACTCATAACTGGGTGCATGCTGCTGAGTTTGGAAAGGACTTGCAGACGATGGTCGACTCGCTCAAGGCACTACCTTCCAAGCCTAAGGTGTATCTTTGTTCGCCTATTCCTGCCTTTAAACCCTCATGGACCATCAACGACAGCGTGATTGTTAATGGCGAGATTCCTGTTATCAAAAAGGTGGCTAAGAAGAATAAGTGTGGCTACATTGACCTACATACACAGTTTACTTATGCTGATATGATGCTCGATGATGGTATTCATCCCAATGGTAAAGGCGCCGAGAAAATGGCAGAAATCATATTTGATGCTATTTCTGGAAAAAAGAAATAAGAGAAAGATGGTCCATGCTAATGGGCTGTACTTTCTTCCATATTTGGCAGACGTGACTGACAAATTTGTCAGTTTCGTCTGTTTTTTTTGTTTTTGGCACGCTTTTAGCTTTCGACGAAACCGACGAGGTGAAGACGCTGAACGTTTTTGCCATCTAACATCAAAATAACAATTTAAAAACATAGAATCATGAACATTAAACCATTAGCAGACAGAGTGCTGGTACTTCCTGCACCAGCCGAAGAAAAAGTAGGTGGAATCATTATCCCTGATACAGCAAAGGAGAAACCACAGCGTGGTAAGGTTGTTGCTACAGGTAAGGGAACCAAGGATGAGGAGATGATTCTCAAAGAGGGTGATACCGTGCTTTACGGCAAATATGCTGGTACTGAACTTGAGTTTGATGGTACTAAGTATATGATGATGCGCCAAAGCGATGTTCTCGCTGTAGTAGAAGAGTAGTTTTAAAGGGAAAAAGGTAAAAAAGTAAAAAGGTAAAAAAGTACTGGAAGATAAAATACCTTTTTGCTGATATTTAAACATTGTTAGAAAGAAAATATTATGGCTAAAGATATTAAATACAATATGGATGCTCGCGACCTCTTGAAGAAGGGTGTCGATCAGTTGGCTAACGCAGTAAAGGTAACTCTCGGTCCTAAGGGCCGCAACGTGGTAATCGAAAAGAAGTTTGGTGCTCCTCAGATTACTAAGGATGGTGTTACTGTAGCTAAGGAAGTAGAATTGGAGAATAAATTTGAGAATACTGGTGCTCAGCTTGTTAAGAGTGTAGCCAGCAAGACTGGTGACGACGCTGGTGATGGTACAACAACAGCTACTATCTTGACACAGGCCATCGTAACAGAGGGTTTGAAGAACGTTACTGCTGGTGCTAATCCTATGGACTTGAAGCGTGGTATCGACAAGGCTGTTGCTGCTGTCGTTGCTTTCATCAAGGAGCATGCTGAGCAGGTAGATGATAACTACGACAAGATAGAGCAGGTGGCTACAGTTTCTGCCAACAATGATGCTGAGATTGGTAAGCTCTTGGCCGATGCAATGCGCAAGGTTTCTAAGGATGGTGTCATCACCATCGAGGAAAGCAAGAGTCGCGACACTAATATCGGTGTGGTAGAGGGTATGCAGTTTGACCGTGGTTATCTGAGTGGCTACTTCATGACTGATGCCGATAAGATGGAATGTGTAATGGATAATCCATATATCCTTCTTTACGATAAGAAGATTTCTAACCTCAAGGAGTTCTTGCCTATCCTTCAGCCTGCTGCTGAGAGTGGTCGTCCATTGTTGGTAATCGCAGAAGATGTTGACTCTGAGGCATTGACTACATTGGTAGTTAATCGTCTGCGTGGTGGCTTGAAGATCTGTGCAGTAAAGGCTCCTGGCTTCGGTGATCGTCGTAAGGCTATGTTGGAGGATATCGCTGTATTGACAGGTGGTGTAGTTATCTCTGAGGAGAAGGGTCTGAAGTTGGAGCAGGCAACATTGGATATGTTAGGTTCTGCAGACAAGGTAACCGTCAATAAGGACAATACAACCATCGTGAATGGTCATGGAGAGAAGGCTAACATTCAGGATCGTGTAGCACAGATTAAGAACGAGATCGAGAACACCAAGTCTTCTTACGACAAGGAGAAACTTCAGGAGCGTTTGGCTAAGCTTGCTGGTGGTGTTGCTGTTCTCTATGTAGGTGCTAACTCTGAGGTTGAGATGAAGGAGAAGAAAGATCGTGTTGACGATGCTCTCTGCGCTACTCGTGCAGCTATCGAGGAAGGTATTGTTGCTGGTGGTGGTACTACTTACATCCGTGCTCTTGAGGCTTTGAAGGATATGAAGGGTGATAACGCTGATGAGACTACTGGTATCCGTATCGTAGAGCGCGCCATCGAGGAACCTCTGCGTCAGATTGTAGCTAATGCTGGTGGTGAAGGTTCTGTGGTTGTCAATAAAGTGCGTGAAGGCGAAGGCGACTTCGGTTATAATGCTCGTAAAGATGTTTACGAGGATATGCGCCAGGCTGGTATCGTAGATCCTGCTAAGGTAGAGCGTGTAGCTTTGGAGAATGCGGCCTCTATTGCAGGACTTTTCCTTACTACAGAGTGCGTATTGGTTGACAAACCTGAGCCAGCTCCTGCTGCTCCTGCAGCAGCCCCAGGAATGGGTGGTATGATGTAAAAAATGCAAACTATAGATAACAAAAAAGGGGCTACTCTCATGAGTGGTCCCTTTTTTATGTATTTTTTAGCATAAAATATTGCAAATTTTAGCAAAAAAGCTTGGCGCGTATTTGCTTTTTTTGTAACTTTGCATCGTAGAAAAATGAAAAAGACGGCTTAAGCCGCTAAAGATATTTTTTTGATTTGTTTTAGTAGATTAGTTTTTAAGTAGTTTGTTTTTGAAAATCGGTTGTCGTGAGACATCCGATTTTTTTTGTCTTTTTCTCTTTGTAGTTTCAGCCTATTATGTTATCTTTGCAGCATGAAACTGAATTTTGATAGGAAAAAAGCATTGGTCTTCTTGATTGTAATCGGAGGACTGATTTATATTACTAAAGTAGGGTTGGGAATGACAACGCTCAACTCATTTCTTGCCACGCTTGGTGTGTTGCTCATCCTGCTCGTGGGCGATCATTTTGCCCAGCTGTTGGACGACTGGTTGAAACGTCGAAAGATGCGTCAAGACAATAACGAGCAGTAAGAAGTATCGAGTAATATTTGCATGACTTAGTTACTAAGTATATTGAGTAACAGGTAAATAAGTATATTGAGTAACAGGTAAATACGTCTTGATTCGGATTCCTTCTGAATCTTGCAAAACATCGTAACACAGAAAAGAGAAGAGTGGAAAAGTTAATCAAACTATATCGTTCTTGGGCAGGTGAGGAGCCTGCGAGTGTAGTGAAGTTGCCTGGTCAAGGTAGCAATCGTCAGTATTTTCGTTTCGTAAAGGAAGATGGGAGTAGTGTGGTAGGCGTTATTGGTACGAGTCGTGACGAGAACCATGCTTTCATCTATATGGCACGCCACTTTGCGCTCAGGAAGTTGCCTGTGCCTAAGGTGCTGGCTGTCAGTGAAGATGAGACGTGCTATCTGCAAACTGATTTGGGCGATGTATCGCTCTTTGATGCAATCAAGGGCGGTCGTGATGCTGGTGGAAGATACAACCAGAAAGAAAAGGAACTCTTGAAGCGTACTATTCGTGAGTTGCCCAACATACAGCTACGTGGAGCTCGTGGCATGGACTGGAGTAATTGTTATCCACAGCCTGAGTTTGATATTGATAGCGTGCTCTTCGACCTCAATTACTTCAAGTACTGTTTTCTGAAACCTACTGATTTGGATTTTCATGAATTGAAGTTGGAAGCCAATTTCCGTCTTTTCGCCAAAGACTTGACTTCTGAGCAGATGGATTGTTTCCTATATAGAGATTTTCAGGCACGCAACATAATGCTTGACGAAAAAAACAATCCGTACTTTATTGATTTTCAAGGTGGGCGTAAAGGTCCTTTCTACTACGATTTGGCTTCTTTCCTTTGGCAGGCATCGGCAAAATATTCTTTCAAGTTGCGCCGTGAGTTGGTGTGGGAATATTATCAGTCGTTGAAGAACTACACGGAAGTACCTTCTGTCCGCCACTTCGTCAATCGTCTGAGTCTTTTTGTGCTCTTCCGTACTCTGCAAGTGTTGGGAGCTTATGGATTCCGTGGATATTTTGAGCGCAAGAAGCATTTCTTGGAAAGTATTCCGCCAGCCATACAGAATCTTCGTGATCTCTTGAAGATGGGCGACAAGGTGTTCCCTTATCCTTATATGATGGATATGCTACGTCGTCTTACCGAACTCCCGCAGTTTACTCGCATTGAGAAGTCGGCTGTCAATCGTGCTGATGGCTATCGCACGGCTGATACCAATATCTATACTTCGCATCCGCAGGATGGTCCTGCTACCTTCTCCAAGTATGATGGTAAGGGACCTTTGGTGGTGCGCGTCTATAGTTTCTCGTTTAGGAAGGGTATTCCCGAAGACCCATCGGGCAATGGAGGTGGTTATGTCTTCGATTGTCGTAGCACTCATAATCCTGGCAGATACGAGCCATACAAGAAACTGACGGGGCTTGACGAGCCTGTCATCCGATTCTTAGAGGATGATGGCGAGATACTGACTTTCCTCGATAGTGTTTATCGTCTTGCCGACCATCATGTCAACCGATATATTCAGCGAGGCTTCACCTCTCTGATGTTCTGCTTCGGCTGTACTGGTGGGCAGCATCGTAGTGTTTATTCTGCCCAGCATCTTGCCGAGCATATTCATGAGAAATTTGGTGTTGAGGTGAGAATCTGTCATCGAGAGCAGCAGATAGAGCAAGTGCTTTCTGCCAACCATGAGAGGTAGTCCAGTCTTCTGCTTTTACACTACTGATATGTAAAGAAAATGGCGTGCATATTTGGCTATTTCGTAAAAAGTTAGTAAATTTGCACGCACATTAATGGATAGCTATTTATGATGCAAGCAATGATTTTCGCTGCAGGTCTGGGCACCCGCCTCAAGCCACTTACCGACCACATTCCGAAAGCCTTGGTAAGTGTGGGAGGAGAACCTTTGCTCAAACGTGTCATCTTTCAATTGAAAGATGCTGGTTTCACTCGCATTGTAGTGAACGTTCATCATTTTTCCAGTCAGATTGTTGACTATCTCCGCGAAAACAATAACTTCGATATGGATATCCGTATCAGTGATGAGACTGATAAGCTTCTCGAAACTGGTGGAGGAATCAGGAAAGCATGGCCCCTCTTCGATGCTCATCAACCTGTTCTTATTCATAATGTGGATATCTTGAGCAATGTGGATTTGAGGAAGTTTTATCAGATAGAGACGCACGACCTTATTGTCGATTCTCATGATGCTTCACAGAAAGAAGCTATGCCTCTTGCTGCCCGCCTCTTGGTGAGCGAACGTAAGACAAAACGTTATCTTCTCTTCGATGATAATATGCGATTGGTAGGGTGGACGAACATTGAGACAGGAGAGGTGAAGAGTCCTTATCCTCATCTCGATCCTACTCAATATAAGATGTATGCTTTCTCGGGCATCCACATGGTGGCACCATCCATCTTCCCGCTGATGGAGGAAGAGCCTGACAAATTCCCTATCATGGATTTCTATTTGAAATACTGCGACAAGGTTCGCATCGAAGGATTTGTGAAGAACGACCTTCGGTTGATGGATGTGGGAAAACAAGAAACGCTGAAAGAGGCGGAAGCGTTCCTGAAAGAATTATAAATTGTAAATTATAAATTATAAATTAGACAATATGCAACAGAAGATTATTATTTTGGATTTCGGTTCACAGACCACACAGCTGATTGGCCGTCGTGTTCGTGAACTTGATACCTTCTGCGAGATTATGCCTTACAACAAGTTTCCAAAGGATGACCCATCTGTGATTGGTGTCATCCTGAGCGGTAGCCCTTATTCCGTTCATGATCCGGAAGCTTTCAAGGTAGATCTGAGCCAGTTTATTGGCCGCATTCCTGTGCTTGGCATCTGCTACGGTGCTCAGTACCTCTCTTACGCTCAGGGCGGTAAGGTGGAGGCTGCTGACAGTCGTGAGTATGGTCGTGCCAACTTGGAGCAGTTCGACAAGGAGAATCCTTTGTTCAAGGGATTCATCGAGAACTCTCAAGTTTGGATGAGCCATGGTGATACCATCACTGCCATCCCAGAGGATTATAAGTGCATCGCTTCTACTGCCAATGTGAAGTATGCTGCTTATGTTTCTACCAAACAGCCTGTATGGGCGGTACAGTTCCACCCAGAGGTGTTCCACTCTTTGCAGGGTACCCAGTTGCTGAAGAACTTCGTGGTAGATATCTGTGGCAGTAAGCAAGACTGGAGTGCTGACTCTTTTGTAGAGACTACAGTGGCAGAGCTGAAAGCACAGTTGGGTGACGACAAGGTTATTCTTGGTCTTTCAGGTGGTGTCGATTCCAGTGTGGCTGCCGTTCTCTTGAATAAGGCTATCGGCAAGAACCTTACCTGTATCTTCGTAGATCACGGTATGCTTCGCAAGAACGAGTTCCGTGATGTGATGGAGGATTACAAGTGCTTGGGTCTGAATGTGATTGGTGTGGATGCATCAGAGAAATTCTTTGCTGACTTGGCTGGCGTTACCGATCCTGAGGAGAAGCGTAAGATTATTGGCCGTGACTTCGTGGAGGTGTTCAATGCTGAGGCAAAGAAGCAGACTGGTGCCAAATGGTTGGCTCAAGGTACTATCTATCCCGACCGTATCGAGAGCTTGAATATTACTGGTAAGGTCATCAAGAGCCATCACAATGTGGGTGGTCTTCCTAAGGAGATGAACCTTCAGTTGTGCGAGCCATTGAAGTGGTTGTTCAAGGATGAGGTTCGTCGAGTAGGTCGCTCTATGGGTATGCCTGAGCATCTGATTACTCGTCATCCTTTCCCTGGTCCTGGTTTGGCAGTACGTATCTTGGGTGATATCACTCCCGAGAAGGTGCGTATCCTTCAGGATGCCGATGATATCTATATCCGTGGCTTGCGCGAGTACAAGGTGAAGTTGAGTGGTGAGGAGGCTCGTCGTGTGTTGGCTGCTGGCGTTCCTGCCGATATGCAGAATGGCGAGATTGAGGTTTCTCTCTACGATCAGATTTGGCAGGCGGGTACCGTGTTGCTTTCTACTGTTCGTTCGGTAGGAGTCATGGGTGATGAGCGTACCTACGAGCATCCTGTTGCATTGCGTGCTGTGACCAGTACTGATGCGATGACTGCCGACTGGGCACATCTGCCTTACGACTTCATGGCTAAGGTGAGCAACGAGATTATTAATAAGGTGAAGGGTGTGAACCGCGTTTGCTACGACATCTCTTCAAAACCACCTTCGACTATTGAGTGGGAGTAAGGCTTTCTTCTCACGATGATTTCATCCTGTGATGATTTCTTTGTGGAAAATCATTAAGAAAGCAGATTTCTACAATCTATATAATAAATCCCTCTTTCAAGTGTATGAAGTGACCCCAAAAAGTTTTGTGTCTAACTTTTGGGGTGCAGTTCAAATGCTTGAGGGAGGGATTTTTATTTTGTTCTTTGTTGTTTTGTTCTTTATTATTTTGTGACGCTTATTTTGTGATTTGCAACCTTGTCCATAGCCATCGTGGGATGAGTCGCCAGAAGAAGACGAGGATGGCATATCGCCAGTCTATGACTTTTATTTCTTTCTTTCTCTCGATGGCGTGTACGATATGTTGAGCCACGACTTCGGGTTTGAGTTGTAGTGGATAGCTACTGCCGGCAATAAGAGCTGTTTCAACAAATCCTGGGCGTATGTCTGTTATTGAGATGGGGAGATGGCGCATACGTGCTTGTTGGGTAAGACATTCCAGATAATGGTTTTGAAATCGCTTGGTGGCAGAATAGGCTGGGGCTGCACCAAGTCCTTTTGTTCCTGCTATGGATGTGATGCAGGCAATGCGATATGTATGCTTATTTTCGGTTGTTGGGGTGTGGGCAGCAAACCAGTTGAATGCGGTGTCTACCATTCTTGTGAATCCCATCCCGTTCGTTTCCACCGTCTTCAGTTCTTTCTCTATATCGAGCAGGTTGTTTTGCCAACCTATACCCGAACTATGGAAGTACAGATCCATACCTCCCAACTTGTCGATGAGTTGCTGTAGTTGGGTAGGAGCATCAGCAGATGTGACATCTATCTGTTGATAGCAGGTAATGCCGTCAGTCATCAGTGCCTGTAGCCTTTCTGTTCTTCTACCGGCTATACCCACTTGCCATCCTTTGGATGCAAGGCGTTTGGCCACTTCCATTCCGATGCCCGATGTGGCGCCCATAACGATTGCTTTCTTTGTCATGATTTTGTTGTGTTGATTGATAGACAGTTCCTTTTCATTCGAATGGTTTTCTTCTGCGAGCTATCTCTTCCCCTTGTTGATGATGTAGATGCCCGCCGTAGCCAAGGTGCCTGCAATGAGGTATTTCCAGTAGAAGGTTTCGTCCAGACACAGGCATGAGGTGATGGCTCCTACTACAGGGATGAGCGAGTTATAGATGGCCACTTTACCCACAGGATTGCAGGTGATCAGTTTGTTGTAGAGAGCAAAACTGATGGTAGAGATAGCGATGAGTAATAGCAGGATAATAATACCCCACAGGCTTACTATGGGCAGACAACCGCCCATCCACAGGGCAGGAATCATCAGCAGGGCACCGCCAATGCTCAGCGAATAGCCCGTTCCTACAAATACATCCACCCTTTTGCTCAAACCCCTTGTCAGCAAGGAGGCACTGGCTCCACATAGCGCATTGAGGATAATCATACCATCGCCCAAGAAAGTAAAGCTTCCACTTTCTTTTCCACCAAGGTTTAAGGTCAGAATGCCCACAAAACCGATGATGCAGCCCACTGCTTTGCTCCATGTCATCTTGTCGCTTTTGAAGAAGAGACAGGCAAAGATTACCACCGTGAAAACACTCATCGAGTTGAGTATTGCCGAGCGTGCCCCTGGATTGTGGGAGAGTCCGAAGTAGAAGAAGGCATAATGCAAGGTGGTGTTGAGCAGTGCATAGAGGAGGATAAACCAACCGTCAGTAGCCTTTCGTATGTTGAATCTACGATGCGAACCCTTGGCAAAGGTTAGGATGATGATGCCTGATACAAAGAACCTAATACCAGCAAAGAGCATCTTGCTGCCTGTCATGTCGGTAGCTATCTTGAACTCTTCCATACCCATCTTTATCAAAGGATAAGCCCATCCCCACGATATGGCAGCAGTAAGGGCAAAGAGGCTCACCCACATAGGACGTTGAAATATACTAAGTGTATTTTTATTTTTTTGTTCCATTTGTTTTCTTGTGTTTCCTGCATAAACTGTTGCAAAGGTAATAAGAATAATTGGTTCTCACGCATGTTCGTTCAAAAACCTACCGATAAGTTTTGTTCTCTTCTTTATTTTGCTTAATTTTGCAATTCGAGGTAAGCATCGTTCTGCAGGCTATGTGTGTGTCTTACTCTGTGAGGAACGTTTGTCTTTTATGCGTAAAGTGTTTTAGAATAACTAAGTAATAGAATGTATATGAAACAGAATACATACAAGAAGATTCTGGTTGCGATGATAGGTGTCATAACCTTGTTGATCGTAGCCCTGTATGGTGTGAGTCATTATATGCTCGATTATTCGCTCAACTATCCGAAGGAAGAGCGAATGACAGCTGCGTTTTGGAAAAAGAGATTGCAGAATGAATGTCCCTGGACAACTTCCTGGATGGACTCTGTGTATCATCATCATCTTGTAAAAGACACCTTTATCGTGATGCCGTCAGGCTATCGGGCTCACGCCATCTATCTCTATGCACCTCAGCCTACGCTAAAGACCGCCATCGTGGTGCATGGCTATCAGGTACGTGCTGAGGGAATGCTCCACATTGCCTATCTCTACAACCATGACATGGGATATAATGTGCTCTTGCCCGACTTGTATGGGCATGGAGAGAGTGAGGGCGATCATATACAGATGGGATGGAAAGACCGTTGGGATGTTATGCGATGGTCTGCAGTGGCCAATGACATTTTTAAGGTAAAGTGTGAAGAACGAAGCGAGAAAAATCAAAGTTCTTTGGGAGAAGGGAAAGATTGCATAAAAGCAGAAACCTGTCAAGTGATTCATGGCATCTCGATGGGTGCTGCTACGACGATGGCTGTAGCTGGCGAGAAGACCCCAGGATATGTGAAGTACTTTGTGGAAGATTGCGGTTACACCAGTGTGTGGGATGAGTTTTCTGCGCAACTCAAAGAGCAGTTTGGCTTACCTGCCTTCCCTTTGATGAACACCACCTCTGCCCTCTGCCAGCACAAGTATGGCTGGTCGTTTGCTGAGGCTCAGCAGATAGACCAGGTTCGTAAGAGTACCAAACCGATGCTCTTTATCCATGGCGACAAGGATGCCTTTGTGCCTTATACGATGCTTCGTCCCTTGTACGAAGCTAAGACGAAAGGTAGAAAGGCCCTCTTCGTAGCCAAAGGTTCTGTGCATGCCATGGCTTATCGCGATCATCACGAAGAATATACTCGTATCGTGAAGGGGTTTGTTTCGGAAGAGTAGGTGGCTTGGTCTTCGTATCTCCTTGGAGACTTATTCTCCGATGTGTTGTCCTACTACATATCCTGTCGTCCAGGCAGCCTGGAGATTGAATCCACCAGTGATGGCATCTATGTCGAGTACTTCGCCTGCGAAGAATAGATGGGGGCAAACCTTACTTTCCAGGGTGTGAAGGTCTATATTGCTGAGGCTGACACCGCCACAGGTAACAAACTCCTCCTTGAAGGCTCCCTTGCCATTTACTTGGTAGGGGTCGTTGGTGAGTGTCTCTATCAATAGGTTACATCCTTTTTTGCCCATTTCGCTCCATTTCTTCTCTGGTTCATATCCCATTTTCTGAATCAGGTACAGCCATAGGCGAGATGGCAGATTGTAAGGACGAATGTTTGCCAACTGCTTCTGCGGATTGGCGGTAATGATGCCTTGGATATTTTCTTCCACACAGGTACGGTTGCTCTCATGTATCCAGTTCACAGAAATCTTTATCTGATAGTTGTTCTCATGTAGATGTCGTGCTGCATGAGAGGATAGTTTCAGTATGGCAGGACCACTCATCCCCCAATGTGTGATGAGAAGGGCACCTTCTGCCTTTATTTTACTGCCAGGAATACTGGTAAAAACTGGGTCTACCACCGTTCCCATCAAATTCTTTAACGCCTTGTCTGCGATATTGAAGGTGAAGAGTGCTGGGATGGGGTGCTCTATCGTGTGACCTAAGTCGGCGAGATACTCGAAACTATCTATGCGTGGATGTCCACCTGTGGTGATGGCCACTCGGTCGAAAGCTATCTGCTTACTTTCTGCCGACACACCCTTATTGGTCTTAAAGTCGAGTAGCAGTCTCTCGTCTTCCAGTTCTGTAATGTCAGTAAGTTGATGGTTGCATTGTATCTTGATGCCCAACATCTTGGCTGTATTCACTAAGCAGTCGATGATGCTGTGTGAGTCTTGCGACTGCGGAAACACGCATTGGTCTTCTTGTGTTACCAGTGGCACACCATTCTCCTCAAACCATTCGTAGGCATGACGATAATCGAAGCGTTTGAAGAGGCGTTTCATCAGTTTATGTCCTCGAGGATATGCCTGTTTCAGGTCTGAAATCTCATCAAAAGAATTGGTAAGGTTACATCTTCCACCTCCCGTAATCTCTACCTTGGCAAGTACCTGAGAGTTCTTTTCGAAGATGGTGATGTCGGCATGAGGAAAGTTACGCTTGGTCTCGATGGCTGCAAAGAATCCTGCGGCGCCACCGCCAATGATAGCAATATGTTGTGTATGAGGCATCTTGTTTTTTTTGATGTAAATGATGTTAGGTGGTGGTTTTCTTCTTTCTACATTCAGGGCATTCGCCTTTGATGACGAAGGAAATAGAGTGGGGGTAGAATCCTTCGGGTAGTTCAAAACTGGGGATATGGATGTCTTCCATGCAGAATGAGCGTTGGCATGCTTCGCAATAGAAGTGGATATGTCCATCGTGATGATTGCATTTGCCTTCTTCCTCGCATAGTTCATAGTTGAGTACCCCTCGTCCATCTTCAAAGGCATGCACTACATCGTGTTCTAAGAATAAGGTAAGTGTTCGGAATATGCTCGATTTGTCCATTGATGGCATCTTCGACTCCATGTCACCAAGGCACATGGGGGCTGACTGGTTGAGTAAGGCTTGGTATGTTAAAATCCTATTGGCAGTGGGCTTAATGCCTTTTCTCTCCAACTTGTCTACGATCTCTTGGCTATTCATTTTCTCGTTCTTTTCAGACGTAAAAATAGCGTAGGTTCAGTCGATGGATGAAGTGTCTCATCTGCTGTGCCCTACGCTGTATGTTTCGTATTACTTGTTTTTCAACAGGTCGCGAATCTCAGTAAGGAGTTTCTCTTCAGCGGTAGGCTTAGGCTCTGGCTTAGGCTCCTCTTCCTTCTTCTTGGCAAATTTGTTGACCAGCTTTATCAGCAGGAAAATACAGAAAGCCACGATGAAGAAGTCGAGGCAGGTCTGTAGGAAGTTACCATAGTTGATAGTGGCAGCAGGCAACTTCTCGCCAGCAACCTCTACTGTGGGGAGTGAAACCTTCAGGTCGGAGAAGTTTACGCCACCAATGAGCCATCCTATAGGAGGCATGATGATATCATCAACTACCGAACTGACAATCTTTCCAAAGGCACCACCGATGATGACACCGACAGCCATGTCGAGCACATTGCCACGCATGGCGAATTGCTTAAATTCATTTAGAAATTTGCTCATCTTTTCTTTTAATTATTTGATGTTAGAAGAATACACCTTATTATATATAGTGAGTACTCCCTTTGTGCGCACACATCATGACTTTTTATTTTGCAATATGGAGTTGTCACTCTTGCATGTTAAGGTAAGAAAACCCTCCGATATTTAGCAGCATGCGGACTTTTTTATATAATTTAATACTCAATTCGCATGCAAAGTTAGAAAAAAATTAGTAACTTTGCGCTCGATAAAGAAAAAAAATGCTCAAAAGTATTGCTTTTTGAATGTTTCAGCTCATAGGCAAGTACTGAGGAGCTTGAAAGTAAGATTTATTTTCAACCATTAATTAAAATATTAAACAAAATGACAAAAGTTGCTATTAACGGCTTCGGCCGTATCGGTCGTCTGGCTTTCCGTCAGATGTTTGAGGCAGAGGGTTATGAGGTAGTTGCTATCAACGACCTTACATCTCCAAAAATGTTGGCTCACCTTCTTAAGTATGATACAGCTCAGGGTGGCTTCGCTGGCAAGTTCGGTGAGGGCAAGCACACTGTAGAGGCAACAGACAACTCTATCATCGTTGATGGTAAGGAAATCACTATCTATGCTAAGCCAAACGCTGCTGAGCTTCCTTGGGGTGAGCTTGGTGTTGATGTAGTACTCGAGTGCACAGGTTTCTATACATCAAAGGAGAAGGCTTCTGCTCACATCGCAGCAGGTGCTAAGAAGGTTGTTATCTCTGCTCCAGCTGGTAACGATCTCCCTACTATCGTTTACAACACAAACCACAAGACTTTGACTCCAGCCGACACAGTTATTTCTGCAGCTTCTTGTACAACTAACTGCTTGGCTCCTATGGCTGACGCTTTGAACAAGTATGCAGCTATCCAGTCAGGTATCATGTCTACTATCCACGCTTACACAGGTGACCAGATGATTCTTGACGGTCCTCAGCGTAAGGGCGACCTCCGTCGTTCACGTGCAGGTGCTCAGAACATCGTTCCTAACTCTACTGGTGCTGCTAAGGCTATCGGTTTGGTTATCCCTGAGTTGAACGGTAAGTTGATCGGTTCAGCACAGCGTGTTCCAACTCCAACAGGTTCTACAACTATCCTCGTTGCTGTTGTTAAGGGTAAGGACGTAACTGTAGAGGGTATCAACGCTGCTATGAAGGCTGCTTCTAACGAGAGCTTCGGTTACAACGATGAGTTGATCGTTTCTTCTGATATCATCGGTATGCGTTTCGGTTCACTCTTCGATGCTACTCAGACAATGGTTAGCAAGATCGACGAGGATACATATCAGGTACAGGTAGTTTCTTGGTACGACAATGAGAACTCTTATACTTCTCAGATGGTTCGTACTATCAAGTACCTCGCTGAGTTGAAGTAATACCGCTGAAGCGATATACACAACAATAATATAAGCCTGGCATTGTAAAATGCCAGGCTTTTTTGGTATGCTCGGCATGAGCTTATTCTAATGGGTGCAAGTCCCTAACAAGC
>ERZ1034844.127-NODE-127-length-42854-cov-14.558354_pt1 | contig 42854 bp, 32 predicted proteins | sample MGYA00520594_ERZ1034844 | MGnify/ENA primary metagenome ERZ1034844 (study PRJEB33766, sample SAMN09781733) | gut metagenome | biome: gut microbiome | host: Homo sapiens | place: Madagascar | study: EMG produced TPA metagenomics assembly of the PRJNA485056 data... | reverse complement strand
CCTTTCTTCATTATCTTGATTTAGGAAGTCATTTTAATTCTTACCAGAAGTACCTCAAGCAAGTACAGAGCGACAGAAAGAAACTTTTCCCATTCTCTAAAGCCAGTAGACAACCCGACCTCGAAAAGGACGGAAGTATTCAAAATGTTCTCAAAACTGGACAAGAAGTACTGGTGCAAATTGTTAAAGAACCCATTTCAACCAAGGGTCCACGTCTGACAGGTGAAATCTCATTTGCAGGACGTTTCTTGGTACTTATGCCATTCGGAGATAAAGTTTCAGTTTCGTCAAAGATAAAGAGCGGTGAAGAGCGTACACGACTCAAGCAGCTCATCCACAGCATTAAGCCCAAAAACTGCGGCGTCATCGTTCGCACAGTGGCTGAAGGAAAGAGGGTGGCTGAACTTGATGCCGAATTGAAAGTCTTGGTGAAGCGATGGGAGGATGCCATCACCAAGGTACAGAAGACTCAAAATAGACCACAGCTCGTCTTCGAGGAAACAGGTAGAGCAGTAGCCCTGCTTCGCGACTTGTTTAATCCTTCTTACGAAAACATCTTTATCAACGATGAGGAGGTGATGAAGGAGGTAAAACACTACATTTCACTGATAGCCCCCGAAAAGGCCAATATCGTGAAGCTCTACAGCGGAAAGGTGCCTATCTTCGACAACTTCAACATTACCAAGCAAATCAAATCGGCTTTTGGTCGTGTGGTTAACTATAAGCATGGTGCTTATCTTATTATTGAACACACCGAGGCTTTGCACGTGGTAGATGTCAACAGCGGAAACCGCACTCGCGAAAAGGGTCAGGAAGCCAATGCCCTGGACGTAAACTTAGGCGCTGCTGATGAATTGGCGCGACAGTTGAGGTTGCGAGACATGGGAGGTATTATTGTTGTCGATTTCATCGACATGAACTTGGCAGAAGACCGCCAACTGCTCTATGAGCGTATGTGTAAAAACATGCAAAAGGATCGTGCTAAGCACAACATCCTGCCACTGAGCAAGTTTGGGCTCATGCAGATAACGCGTCAGCGTGTGCGTCCTGCCATGGATGTGAATGTCGAAGAAACCTGTCCTACCTGCTTCGGCACAGGCAAGGTGAAGTCGAGCATTCTCTTTACCGATCAACTGGAAAGAAAAATCGACCGACTGGTCAACAAGATTGGCGTCAAGAAGTTTACGCTGTATGTCAACCCTTATGTTGCTGCCTTTATCAACAAGGGACTTTTCTCCTTGCGACTGAAGTGGCAATTAAAGTATGGATTCGGAATCAAAGTCATTCCTTCACAGAAATTGGCTTTCCTTCAATACGAGTTCTACGACAAAGATAATCAATATCTCGACATGCAGGAAGAACAAGAGACGAAGTAAAATGAAACAAAAAGCGCTGCTTTCTACGATGAAAGCAGCGCTTTTTTGGTAGTAAGTACGATTCATTCATCCCGATACTTAGCAAGTATCGAGATGATTAAAATGATTTATTTTTTCTGCGGAATGACGAGAGAGGCTCCTATGCTTACAACGATGACAGCCAAAATGATGAGCAGAGACGCAACAGCATCAATCTCGATGTATTCGTGCAAAAGCAACTTCAAACCAATGAAGAGCAACAAGAAGCATACACCTGTCTTGAGATATCTAAACCTGTCGGCTACAGCGGCTAACAAGAAGAACATAGCACGCAAACCGAGAATGGCAAAGATGTTGGAGAAAAAGACTACATAGGGGTCGAGTGATACAGAGAACACAGCTGGGATGCTATCGAAAGCGAAAATCAAGTCGCTGAACTCTATTACCAACACCGTGATAACCAAGGGCTTTAGATGAAAATACTTTGAGCAAAACTTCACTACAGGGTGATTGGCTGTATCAACATGAGTCTCCTTGTTGCGGTCGAGATACATCTTGATACCACTATACATCAAGAGAACGCCGAAGACCAAAAGAACCCAGTCGAAACGACTGATGATGGCTGCACCTAAGAAGATGAAGACAAAACGAAGTACGATGGCACCCATGATGCCCCAGTTGAGAACATGCTGATATTCTTTCTTTTCAACTCCAAAAGCTGTGAATATCATCATCATCACAAAGAGATTGTCGACCGAAAGCGTTTTTTCTATCAGATAACCAGAGATATACGCAATAGTCATATATTTGCGATACTCGTGCAGACTCCACTCGAAATCATCAGGGTTGAGCTTCAGATGTGAAGCATAACGGGTGGCTACAGCCTGAAGGTCGTTGAAATCGTGGATTCCATGAACCATGTCGCCATGAAACCATAGAAATACCGAAAAACCTAACGCCAAAATGATCCATACTGCCGTCCATGTTCCTGCCTCCTTGATGGAGACGACATGTGCTTTGCGGTCGATGGCAAGCATATCTACCAACAGGATGGCTACGATGAAAGCGATGAAACCACCTAAAAACAATAATTCTTCCATTTTTTACCTTATTATATATATAACTTATTATTTGTTAGTATTGTAGGAAAAGCGCAATGAATATCATAAAAGACTGACACGAAACGCATCTTAATCAACTGATGATAAGATGGTTTCTATAAGCCCCCCAATGGCATCTTCCAAAAGTGTGATGACCAATTCAAAGTCTTTCTCATCACCATAATACGGATCGGGAACGGTCGTATAGTCACGATGCTGACGCAAAAAATCGGCCATACATAACACCTTCTCCTTATCTTCATTACAGGAAGCCATGCGAGTAATAGCTCGATAATTGTCATAATCCATCACCACAATATAGTCGAACTTAGCAAAGTCGGACTTATCAAACTGACGAGCGTGACTATCGAAACAATAACCATGCGCAGCGCCACACCGACGCATACGGCTATCAGGCAACTGACCTATGTGCCAAGGTCCTATGGCAGCAGAGTCGATAAAAAACTGGTCTGCTATGCCTTTATCCTCTACCATAGCTTTCATAATACCCTCGGCTGCAGGCGAACGGCAGATATTACCCAAACAGATAAATAATACAGTATGATTACTTGATTTCATGTTGAATGTTGAATACATTTTAACGGCTGCAAAGATACAATTATTTTCACTAAACCACAAAGTCAATAAATAGAATTATGTTTATTTTTCAAACTTTTATGCCCTTCTTTCCAGCAACACTGAATAAATTCAGTAAGATATGACCTATTCTGAATTATTTTGAGTAACTTTGCAGCAACTAAACAATACATTTTTATGCTGACAGATATAGAAATAGCCAAATCAGTAAAGCTACGCCCTATCAATGACGTAGCTTCAGAATTGGGCATCCAAGAAGAAGTGGTGGAGAACTATGGACGATTCATCGCTAAGATTTCTACCAACATTATTGACAAGAAAAAGTTTAAGAACCACCACCTGATTCTCGTGACAGCCATCAGCCCTACCAAGGCTGGCAATGGTAAAACGACCGTATCAGTGGGATTGGCATTGGGTATGCAAAAGATAGGCAAGAAGGCTGTATTAGCATTACGAGAGCCATCCTTAGGTCCTTGTTTCGGTATGAAGGGAGGAGCTGCAGGCGGTGGCTATGCTCAGGTACTGCCAATGGATAAGATTAACCTGCACTTCACAGGTGACTTCCACGCCATTACTGCTGCCAACAACATGATAGCTGCTCTTCTCGACAACTATCGTTTCCAGCACGAGGCAGAGGATTTCCGCTTGAAGAAGATACTTTGGCGCCGTGTCGTGGATGTCAACGACCGTGGTCTGAGACAAATCATCACAGGTTTGGGTGAGAAGAACGGCATCGAAACCAAGACAGGATTTGACATCACTCCAGCATCAGAGATTATGGCCATCATGTGCTTTGCAACAAGCATCAATGACTTGAGACGCCGCATTGATAACATTCTGCTCGGTATCACCGAAGACGACAAACCATTCAGAGTGAAGGACATGGGTGTAGGTGGTAGTATTGTGGCTCTCCTACTCGATGCCTTGAAGCCCAACCTCGTGCAGACAACAGAAGGCACGCCAGCCTTTGTACACTGCGGTCCATTTGCTAACATAGCACATGGTTGTAACTCCGTAATGGCTACGGGTGCAGCTTTGGAATATGGCGATTATGCCATCACGGAAGCCGGATTCGGAGCCGATCTTGGCGCAGAAAAATTCTTCAACATTAAATGTCGTAAGGCAGGACTTCAGCCCGACCTCACTGTATTGGTGGTTACCTTACAGGCACTGAAGATGCACGGTGGTGTGGCACTTGAAGACATCAAGAAGCCTAACATCGAGGGCATGGAGAAAGGTTACTGGAATCTCGATAAGCACGTGCGTAACATGCAGAGCTTCGGTCAGACTGTAGTCATCGCCTTCAATAAGTTTGCTACCGATACCGACGAAGAAATCGATGTATTGCGCAAGCACTGCGAGGAAATGGGATGCGGATTTGCTGTAAATAGTGCCTTTGCCGAAGGTGGAAAAGGTGCGATGGAGTTGGCAGAATTAGTAGTGAAGACTATCGAAGAACGCCCTTCTGCTCCACTGCAGTTTACCTACAACGATGATGAACCCGTATTGCAGAAGATAGAAGATGTAGCCTTCCGCCTTTACGGAGCTGGCAGCGTGACACTAAGCGAATCAGCCCAAGCGATGATTGAAGAAATCAAGAAGTTGGGTGTGGGCCGCTTCCCTATCTGTATTGCTAAGACTCAGTATAGTTTCTCTACCGATGCCAAGGCCTATGGACCAACCGAGGGTTTCGAGCTCCATGTGAGAGACATCACCCTGAACATGGGTGCTGAGATGATAGTCGTTATTGCAGGTCCTATCATGCGTATGCCTGGACTTCCTAAGTCACCACAAGCAGAGCGCATTGATGTGGTCAACAACGAGATAACAGGCTTGTCATAAGTTATTCATTCTTGCGCATCGCTTCGGATGCGGCAAGACTGAACTCGCAACCACAATATAACTGATTATAGAACTCATTGAGGCGCAGCAACTCGCTGCGCCTTAATTGTAATCCGCCTTTTCGCCAATTCTGGCTCCACCATTCCACATCCTTACAATCACTCACAGCCACTAAGCCCGCCATGTCTATCTGTCGAATATTCTTCCACCGAGAGGAAGCCAAGGTTGTTGTGAGCCATCTGAATCCATGTTTCTGTGCGTATTGTGCAGCATGATGCAATCGATACTGAAAACACACAGAGCATCGAGAACCCCTTTCGGGTTCTTGCTCCAGTCCAGCAATCGTTTGCAACCATTCTGCATGGTCGTATTCATCTTCTACGTAGGGGACATCTTGCTGATTCAAGAAACGAATCAACTCCTGTTTTCGAATATCAAACTCTTGTTTTGGATAGATATTAGAATTGGAGAAATAAACTGTGGGCATGATGCCATTGCGCAACATACACTCTACGATGGCAGCAGAACAGGGCGCACAACAAGCATGCAGCAAGACAGAATGTCCATTGTCTGCCACTCCATCAGGCAAGCATATCTTCAAGAATTTATATTGATCTTCGGGTTGTATTTTCATTTTTGCTTCAGTTTTTATAATCGTACATTAAAAAGAAATGCGACAGGGTGAAACTAAAAAAATGGAGTACAGTCTCACGACACCCTCCATCCGAAATATGCGAAAACTGAAGCAAAGGTACACATTTATCTCGAGAATTTACATTTCAAGTAGTTAAAGAAATTAAAGAAGTCGTGAGATATACAGCAGTTCAACGCAAAATCATGTAACTTTGCAACACAATCATTCAATATATTAAGAATAGAAAGACTTATGCAAGACCAATTTTCCAGAACCCAGATGCTCATAGGAAAGCCCGCCCTTGACACACTGAAAGGCAGTCGTGTGGCAGTATTCGGCGTGGGCGGCGTGGGCGGATATGTAGTAGAGGTACTGGTGCGAAGCGGTGTGGGTGAGCTTGCACTCATCGACAACGACCGTGTTTGCATCACCAATATCAATCGTCAGATAATAGCCACTCTCAGCCAAGTAGACCGTCTCAAGGTGGATGTTTGCGAAGAACGTATTCGTGACATCAACCCTCATTGCATCGTACACAAATATCCCATGTTCTACTTACCACAGAACGCAGATACCATAGACCTGTCTGCTTACGACTATGTGGTGGATTGTATCGACACGATTACTGCAAAACTCGAACTTATACGCCGATGCCATGAACTTCAGATTCCCATTATCTCGTCAATGGGTGCTGCCAACAAGATGGATCCTACTGCCTTCAGAGTGACGGACATCTTCAAAACCAACATGGACCCACTTGCCAAGATTATAAGAAAGAAACTCCGCAAGTTGAACATCCATCACTTGAAAGTGGTTTACAGCGAAGAAGTGCCACTGGACCCCATCCTCTATCCAGAACTGATGGAAGAAGACCTATCTGTCAACACCAGCGAAACAGAAGTTCAGAACCTGTCGCAGGAAGCCTCACAAGATGCTACTAAAAATAACAATACGAACTCACGTCGTAGAAGTATTCCTGCCAGTAATGCTTTCGTGCCAGCCGCTGCAGGTCTTGTATGCGGTGGAGAAGTGATAAAAGACTTGATACGTAAAGCAGGAACAGAGAGAAAATAAAAAAAAGCCGTAAGGTGATAATAGAAATCAACCTTACGGCTTTATTATATTTATCCGAAGTTATCGTACATGATACTTTCCTGATCAACGCCTAAGCTATCAAGATAATCAGTAACAGTCTTGATCAGCATTGGAGGTCCGCAGAGATAGTACTCGCAATCCTCAGGAGCCTCGTGATCCTTCAAGTAGGTATCACGGATGCAGTTAACAGCAAATCCCTCGTAGTACTTCACGCCCTGAGCATCTGCCACTGGGTCCTTGCGGTCCAATGAAAGATGGAAGTGGAAGTTAGGGAATTCCTTCTCAAGCTCCCAGAAGTCTTCCAGGAAGAAGGCCTCACCCAATGCACGCGCTCCGTAGAAGAAGTGAAGCTCACGATCTGTAGTGTGCAGGGTCTTGGTCATGTGCATAATCTGCGCACGCAATGGAGCCATACCGGCACCACCACCAATCCAGATCATCTCCTTGCCTGATGTGAAGTTAGGATGGAAGTCGCCGTAAGGACCACTCATCATTACCTTGTCGCCTGGCTTCAATGAGAAGATGTAAGAAGAAGCGATACCTGTTGGTACGTTCTGGAATCCTACCTGTGGACGTGGCAAGAATGGAGTTGTGGCGATACGCACGGTAAGGGTGATGATGTCACCCTCGTCAGGATAGTTCGCCATAGAGTAAGCACGAACGGTAGGCTCTGGGTTGTGAGCCTTGAGAGAGAAGATGTTGAACTTCTTCCATGCTCCGATGTACTCCTCGCCAATGAGATCCTTGTCGAAGTCCTTGTCGTAATCGATGCAGTCGTATGCAGGAATCTTGATCTGAGCGTAAGAACCTGGAACGAAGTCCATGTGCTCGCCTGGAGGCAGAGCCACCTTGAACTCCTTGATGAAGCTTGAAACGTTCTTGTTGGAGATAACCTCGCACTCCCACTCTTTCACGCCCATCACACTCTCAGGCACCTTGATCTTCAGGTCGCCCTTCACCTTGCACTGGCATCCCAGGCGCCAGTGGTCCTTAATCTGCTTGCGGGTGAAGTGAGGCTTCTCGGAATCGAGAATCTCGCCACCGCCCTCGAGCACCTGAACCTTACACTGGCCACAACTTGCCTTACCGCCGCAGGCTGAAGGCAAGAAGATGCCGTTCTCATTCAGCGTAGTCATCAAACTGCTGCCCTGAGGCACGTTGATGGTCTTGTCGCCATTGATTTCGATATTTACATTTCCGCTTGGGCTCAGATACTTCTTAGCCACGAGCAGGATGATAACCAGCAGGAGAATCACCACGAGGAAAACTCCGATACTAGCCAATATAAATGATGTATTACCCATATCTATAGTCCTCCTTTTTTAGATTTTCAAGCCTGAGAAGCAAAGCATAGCCATTGCCATGAGGCCTACTGTGATAAATGTGATGCCGAGACCCTGTAGTGGCTTTGGCACGTCGCAATACTGCATCTTCTCGCGGATGGCTCCCATCAGGACGATGGCGAGAGTCCAACCCAGACCGGAACCTACGGCATAAACGATGCTATCCCATACAGAGGTGATAGCCTGAGTATTGGCAGGATCCATCAGGATGCGCTGCTGCATGAAGAGCGATGCACCCATGATGGCACAGTTTACGGCAATCAATGGCAGGAAGATACCCAAGGCTGCATAGAGCGATGGTGAGAACTTCTCTACAATCATCTCGACCAGCTGCACGATACCGGCGATGACGGCGATGAAGAGGATGAAGCTCAGGTATGTGAGGTCAACACCCAGAATGCCATCGGCGCTGAGCACCTTGGTCTGCAACAGGTAATCTACAGGCACGGTGATGAGCAACACGAAGGTTACAGCCAAACCCAGGCCCAAAGAGGTCTTCACGTTCTTGGATACTGCCAAGTATGAACACATACCCAGGAAGTAGGCGAAGATCATGTTATCGACGAAAATCGAACGGAAAAACAAACTTATTGCGTGCTCCATCTTACTTCTCCTCCTTATAAATATAGGCACGATGTACCCAGATTACACATCCAACGAGAATCAATGCCATGGCTGGCATGGTCATCATACCGTTGTTAACATATCCGAAGTCGTAAGCTCCCTCAGGAATCAGCTGGAAACCGAGCAAAGAGCCGCGGCCCAGGAACTCACGAACTGCACCCACAATCACGAGGATGAGGGCGTAACCCAAACCATTACCTACACCATCGAGGAATGAAGGCCAAGGCTTGTTCATCATGGCGAATGCCTCCAAACGACCCATCAGGATACAGTTGGTAATGATCAGACCCACGTACACTGAGAGCTGCACGCTCACGTCGTAGGCAAAAGCCTTCAGCACCTGGCTCACGATGGTAACCAGGGCAGCCACTACCACCAGCTGGACGATGATACGGATGCGCTGAGGGATGGTGTTGCGGATGATGGAAATAATCACGTTAGAAAATGCCGTGATGATCGTAACGGCAAGTCCCATCACAATGGCTGGCTTCAACTGTGAAGTAACAGCCAGGGCACTACAGATACCAAGCACCTGGACGAGGACAGGGTTGTCACCGTTCAATGGCTTGATGAATGCCTCCTTATTTTGTTTACTAAATAATGCCATAATATCGCTTAATTATTTAATGAATTTAGCAAGACCTTCCTTGAGCATAGCATCCACACCGTCGGATGTCAATGTAGCACCAGTAACGGCATCCACATTGTTAGGGTCGCCGACAGGAGCATCTTTCTCTACACCGAGTGCAATGCCCTCTACTCCGTCCTTGTGAATCTTCTTGCCCTGGAATTTCTGCTGCCACTTCAGGTTGTCCTTGATCTCAGCACCGAGTCCGGCTGTCTCGCCTTCGTGGTTGAAATATACGCCATAGATGGTGTTGTTGTCAGCATCTACAGCGATGAAGCCAGAGATGCCACCCCAAAGACCCATACCCTTAACAGAGTAAACCGTCTTCTTCTGACCATCTACCACGCACTCGTAATACTTCATGCCGTCCTTCTCCAACTCTGCCTTTACTACCTCTTTATATTTGGCAGCCGCAGTCTCGTTGTCGAGGTCGCGAAGGTTGAGCGAGTTGAGAATCTGCTTCTGAGTATCAAGTGCTACGTTAGTATCCTGTGTTGCCTTCAGCGAAGAAGACACGAACGCGAGCAGGAATGCCACGATTACCACGATGATAACCGAATAGATAATAGTATAGCTATTTGAATTTGTCTTCATATCTACATTCCTCCTTTTTTATTTAATAGCACGTTTAGCACGGCGAGAGATGTTGCTCTGCACCACACAATAGTCGATGAGAGGAGCAAACATATTGCCGAAGAAGATAGCGAGCATCATGCCCTCAGGATAACCTGGGTTCATCACACGCACGATGACGGCGATGGCACCGATAAAGAATCCATAGATGTACTTACCCTTCTCTGTGCGAGCAGAGGTAACAGGGTCGGTAGCCATGAAGACAGCACCGAAGCAGAAACCACCCAGCACGATGTGCTCATACCAAGCGATAGGAGTCATACCGAGAGCCTGAAAGATAAGCGCCATCACGATGCCGCCTGCAAATACAGAGCCCATGGTCTTCCAAGATGCGATGCCTGTCCAGAGAAGGATGATGGCACCGATGGCGATGGCGATGACTGAAGTCTCACCAATACAACCTGGTATGAAACCAGTAATAGCATCACAGAGACTTGCTGTAGGCATATTGCCCTGTGCCAACTGTCCGAGAGGAGTAGCAGCAGTGAAACCATCAGGCAGGGTGTTACCCAAACCGAAGATAGCGTCCTTAGCAATCCAAACCTTATCACCACTCATAGCTAAAGGATAAGAGAAGAAGAGGAACATACGGGCACCTACAGCCACATTGAAGATGTTCATACCTGTACCGCCGAAAATCTCCTTACAGAAGATCACAGCGAAGGCACAAGCCAAGGCGAGCATCCACAGAGGTGTTGAGATAGGAACGATGAGCGGAATGATGATACCACTCACGAGGTAACCCTCCTGTATTTCCTCATGCTTCCATTGAGCCCAAGCAAACTCGATGCCGAGACCCACGATGTAGCTCACCAAGAGTTTAGGCAATACTGCCAAGAAACCGAAGGCAAAGACCTCCAAGAAAGAGGCGTTAGCCAAAGTACCAGCAGCCATAAAGTTCTGGTAACCCACATTATACATACCGAAGAGCAAAGCAGGAATCAAGGCGATTACCACAAAGCTCATGATGCGCTTCGAGTCGATAGCGTCATGAATGTGAGCTCCACTCTTCGCTGTCGTGTTAGGCACGTACAGGAAGCTCTCGAAGCCATCAAAGACACTCTCGAAGGCATGCAGCTTACCTCCCTTTTGGAAGTTGGGCTTTATCTTGTTGAGATAATTTCTTAATGCACTCATTATTTCATTGTTATTTAAAAATTAGTATTGTAGGAGATCATCACCAGGAAGAATACCTGAAGCTAACGACTCCTGCCACCTAACTTCATTTAAGCATTCTCTTTACGCAAGGTGTTGAGTCCGTCGCGCACTATCTTCTGCAGTTCAAGCTTTGAGCTGTCCACAAACTCAGCTATGGCAAAGTCCTCAGGACTAACCTCATAAATACCAAGTTGCTCCTGCTTGTCGATATCGCCAGCAATGATAGCCTTGATGAGGTATTCGCCAAAGATGTCCATTGGTAGCACCTTGTCATACTCACCACTCATAATCATGTGGCGCTCACCACCCTTGATACGCGCATCCAGATTATATTCCTTCTTCTTACCAAAAAGCCAAGAGAAATAAGAGCGCGAAGTAGAGAACTGATTGGTGCGTGGAAGAATCCAGCCCAGCATCTCGTCTCTGTCGTCACCTTCAGGAATGGCAGTAATCTCCGAGGTATGTGCACCCACAAAGCCCTCGAGCTGAGTCTGCTTACCCGTAAGAGGATTACCATTAATGAGGCGCACATGAGCTGTCGCTTTCAGCTGGTCAGCCACAAAAGTATTCAATGGTGCACCTACCAATACCTCAGCATAGCCAGGAGTCTTGATCTCGCTACCTGCAACAGCCACCTTCTTGCGAAGATCTACCTTACCCGTAAGGAACAGACGTCCAAAGAAGATAACCGCTGATGGGTCAACCGTCCATACCACCTCACCCTTGTTGACAGGGTCGATGTGATTAACCTGAACACCTACGTTGCCTGCAGGACAAGGACCATCCACCACGTTGATGTCAACATTCTTAGCCTCTTCCAAAGCTTTAGCATGCTGATGGACGCCTACACCCAAATAGGTTTTAGCCATCTTGCTCAGTGCAGTCAAGCCCACTTGGAAAGCCTCTTCATTGCCCTCGAGTTCCTTCTCGAAGTCAGCAGCCAGTGGCATGTCTCTGAGTGCAGAAACAAAAATTGCCTTAGGCTTGGTGTCTGGAGTTGTGGACACAGCATAAGGCAACTGATTGATGTATCCGAAGAGTCCTGCCTCCAGCAAAGCTGCTTTAACGGCCTCTCCATCCAATACATCCACATTCTTTTTACCAAAATCGGTAGCTGTCTGCTCAGCGTCGGCTTTCACCTTCACGCAGAGCACCTTTCTGCGCTCACCTCTCTCAATAGCGGTTACAGTGCCGCTAACAGGCGAGGCAAACAGAACCTCTGGGCATACCTTGTTGACAAACAACGCATCACCCGAATTGACATGATCACCCTCTTTGACAACGACCTTAGGTGTCACTTCTACAAAAGCATCAGGCACAAGTGCATATTCCTCTGCCTTTTTCACTTGTAGCGTTACTTCCTTGGAGGCCTTGCCTGTCAAGTTGATGTCCAGTCCTTTACGTAACTTGATTACATCTGCCATAACTACATAAACATTTTTATATTTAATAAATTTGATATTTTTCGCTAATATCTTCTTTCCCACATGTGTCTGCTTATACATTCACTTCCTTCGTTTACAAAGTGATGGGGTTGTTTAACTGATTTTCTTTTAAAAGTGCTGAAACGTGGTGCAAAAATAGTAAAAAAAAGTCACAAGGAAAAGAAAAACTAAGTATTTATTCGATTTTGAGATAAAAATAATGTAATTTTGTAGCAATTTTCAAAAAATATTCACAACTGAAGAAGTTCAAACATATCTGCAACAGCATCATCTGGACGCTCATTGCCCTCTATTTGGTGCTCATCGTACTGCTGCATGTGCCATCAGTACAATCATTCTTGGGTAAAAAAGTTTCGGATGCGCTTGCCCAGAAGTTTGGAACCCGTGTCGAGGTAGGCAGCATCAACTTAGGTTTCTTCAATCGTGTCATTGTCGACGATGTAATGATGTACGATCAGCAGGGAGACAGTCTGATCTATGCCAGCCGTCTGTCGGCCAAGCTCGACTATATGGCGGTAGCGCAAGGGCGCATCTCTGTATCCTCGGCACAGATTTTCGGTCTGCGTGCCAATCTCTATAAACAAACAGCAAAGAGCAAACCCAATTTTCAGTTTGTGCTCGACTCGTTGGCATCCAAAGACACCACGCAGCACAAACCACTCGACCTGCACATCGGAAGTCTTATCTTGCGCCGCGGTGCCATCGCTTACAACCAGCGTGACGTAGCACCACGTAGCGGCATATTTTCTCCCCAACACATCCAGGTTAGTGAATTATCATCTCACATCTTATTAAACCGTATAACCGACAACAGCATTGACCTAACAATCAAGAAGTTAGCCTTCAAGGACGAATCAGGTTTTAAGCTCCAATCACTTCACTTCAAGTTGCAGGCCGATCGCCAAAAGGCAGTCTTACGCGAGTTTAAACTCCTCATGCCTCGAAGCGAGTTGGTGCTTGCCGACCTCAAAGCCACTTATCGCATGGAAGGCAAGAAGTTCGATGCCCAAAGTCTACGCTTCGAGGGCGGCATTGAGCAATCCAAACTCACGTTTGCCGACATTGCCAGTATCGTCCCCGCCTTCCATGAGTTTGACGACGCCCTGTACCTCAACTCACGTTTTAAGGGCACAGCCCATTCGATAAACATCCTATCGCTCAACTTACATACGGGTAGCGGAAGTGTGAATCTGCAAGCTCGTGGAAGCTATAATAAGTCGGGCAGAAATCCTTCTTGGAATGTCGACATCGACAATCTCAATATCACGGGTGCAGGTGTGGAGTTCTTGGCCGAGAACCTTGGTAATAAGGTGAAGATTCCTCAGGAAGTGCTACGCTTAGGCACCATCCACCTCAAAGGCAAAGCCAAAGGCTACGATAACCTCATCGCAGCGCAGGGCATTGTAGAAACCGATGCTGGTAACGTAACACTAAGAGCGTATAAGAAAGGACAACAGATAGAAGCGTCTGTTGACACAAAAGGTGTCAACATCGGACGCATACTCGACAATCGTCAGTTGGGCAACGTCGTGGCATCCATAGATGTCAACGGCACACTGAACCATCTCTATGCTAAAGGAAAGATAGCACGCTTTGACTATGGCAACTACCCATTCCGCGACATCGTGATAGACGGTAACTACGACCGCCACACCCTCCATGGCATGGCATCAATAGCCGACCCCAACATCAGTCTTTCTGCCAAGGGCGACTATACCCCTGCCTCTCGTCGCTATGCACTTGATGCACGCATCAACCATCTGTGTCCAAACGTATTGGGTATGAAGACACACGACTCCTCGTGCAGTCTCGATAACGTGAGCATCAGTGCCAACAACAAGGGCAAAGAAGGTCACCTTGATGTAGAAGCACCCTTCATGAGCCTCTATGCCAGAGGACAGTATGACCTGGCTACAATCTATAACAGCATCATCCGCACCATATCCGACAAACTACCTACACTGCCTGGCATCAACCATCATGCGGTGCGTGGCAACAACGACTTCACTCTGCAGGCCAACATCACGTCGGCTGACGTGTTGAAGCAACTATTCGGTTTACCTCTCGAACTCGAGATGCCTGTACACATCAATGGCAACATCTCTGATGCAACGAAGGATGTCAACCTCTATGTTAGTGCTCCTCATTTCAGCTGGGGCGAAAAAGCATTTCATGATGCCAATATAGAACTCAACACCATCGGCGACTCACTGCGCATGGAAGCACGCTTCTCGCAGGGCAAGCCCTACCAGAAAGCTCCTATTTACCGACTCAGAGCAGCTGCTGCCGACAACACGCTATCCACCCTGCTCTACTATGCTAACCAGTCGAGCAAACTTCCCATCACAGGAAAGATAGATGCAAAGACTCAATTCTTTGGTGCCGAGAACGGGGCTACAGGAGTTCATGTTAAGGTGAATCCTTCAGAAATCATGCTTGGCGAGAAGAAGTGGCTTGTAAATCCTGCCAATATCTTATACAGAAAGAACGAACTTACCGTCGACATGCTTAACTTCACGCATGGCGACCAACACATCATCATCAACGGAAAAGCGACACCACAGCCCTCCGACTCTATCGTGGCAGACCTCAAGGATGTCGATGTAGCTTACATTCTCAACCTCGTCAATTTCCACTCTGTCGACTTTGCAGGAAAGGCATCAGGCAAGGCCGTGATGAAGTCTATCTTCCAGACTCCTGAGGCTTATGCCAACCTCGACGTCAAGGATTTTGTCTTCGAGAACGGACCTTTAGGAACACTTCATGCCAACGCTGCCTACGACAACCAGGAAGGACAAATCAATATCGATGCAACAGCAGAAGATGGCGCCGAACACCTAACCGTCATCAATGGTTACGTGTCGCCTAAACGCAACTATATAGACCTGGGTATAGAGGCACACAACACCAGTCTGAAGTTTATGGAGAACTTCTGTGGTAGCTTTATGAACAACGTGGAGGCATGGTGCAATGGTAAGCTCAACGTCGTAGGCGACCTGAAGAGCATCAACCTTGTGGGCGATATCGTGGCTCATGGCAAGATGCACATGAAGCAGTTGGGCACCGACTATACCTTTAATCATCTGCGTGCTCACGCCATCCCCGACGATATACAGTTTGAGGGTGACTCCATCTACGACAGCCACTACACGGGCAAGCACAGTCACTTTGCGCTCGTTAGAGGTGGCATACATCATCAACACCTCACACGACTGAGCTATGACCTCGACATCGATGCCAACAACTTCTTAGGCTTCGACACGCACGAGTTTGGCGACGACACCTTCTATGGAACAGTCTTCGCCACAGGCACCGTAGGTATCCATGGAAAGAGTGGCGAAACCATCATCGACATCGATGCCACTCCAGAGCCACACTCTATCTTCGTCTACAACGTGGCAAGCCCAGATGCCATCAGCACCAGTAGTTTCATTCATTGGAACGACGCTACACCTTTTATATATAAGCCCTACATCCCTCTGTCAGGGGGCGATAAAGCTAAGAAAGACGACGACGACGTCGACTTCGCATCTGATATGCGCATCAACTTCCTGGTCAACACCAACCCCAATCTCACCCTCAAACTCATGATGGATGAGCAAACGGGCGACTATATCACACTCAATGGCAATGGTGTGATACGAGCCAACTACTTCAACAAGGGAGGTCTTGATATGTTTGGCAACTATGTGGTCGATCATGGGCAGTACAAACTCACCATACAAAGCATCATCAAGAAAGACTTTGAATTTATGCCTGGCGGAACAATTGCCTTTGGGGGCGACCCATACAACGCACCTCTCAACCTGCAGGCCAAATACACGGTCAATGGTGTACCGCTAAGCGACCTGAACATCGGACGTTCCTTCTCAAGCAACAACATACGTGTAGACTGCCTGATGGACATCACAGGAACTCCAGGCGCTCCTAAAGTTGACTTCTCTATGGACTTGCCTACTGTAAACAGCGATGCCAAGCAGATGATTTACTCTATCATCAACTCGCAGGAGGAGATGAATCAGCAGGTGCTCTATCTCTTGGGCATCGGACGATTCTATACGCAAACCAAGAACAACCAAGCCAGCGAGGAAGCCACGCAGAGCCAGACTTCCTTGGCGATGCAGAGCTTGCTGAGCGGCACGATCTCGCAACAAATCAACAACGTGCTGTCGAGCTTCGTCAACAGCAACAACTGGAACTTCGGTGCCAATATCTCTACTGGCGACGAGGGCTTCAACAATGCTGAGTACGAGGGCATCTTGAGCGGTAGGCTGCTCAACAACCGCCTCCTCTTCAATGGCCAGTTCGGTTATCGTGACAATGCCAATGCCACACAGAGTTTCATTGGCGACTTCGACTTGCGTTACCTCATCTTCCCTAACGGCAACCTTTCTATTCATGTCTACAATCAGACCAACGACCGTTACTTCACACGTAACAGTCTCAACACTCAGGGCGTGGGTCTCATCATGAAGAAAGACTTCACCAACCTCCGCGAACTGCTCGGCATCGGAAGAAAGAAACAAAAACAAGACAGAAAACAACAAAACAAAAAGAAAAAATAACTGGAGGCTATCAGGTGTTTTTCTAAGAGATCAAGCCGATTTCTCTTTTGATTAAGGAGTTAAGGATAAACCAGCAATTGCTGATAAGCGGAATTTACAAATGGAGAGCGGAGTTTTTTAATGTTTAATGTAGCTGCCACTGGGGGAGGGCGCGGCATCTTGCCCGCCCGTAAGCAACCAGAACAGCCAATAAAAAAATAAACAGGATTACTGAAGTTTCACATACACGGAAGTTATAGTAGTTAAACAAGTTATCACTCCCTTCGGTCGTTAGAAGTTATAGCCAATAGCCTTTTGGGTTGTATATTTAGCTATAAAGCATATGGCTCTAACTTCTTTATTTTTTTTTAAAACTTCCCCATTTGCGAAAGTTGAACAGGATTATTTAAGTAGGATGATATTGGGCGGGCAAGATGCCACGCCCTCCCCAGTAGAGTTCGTCATTATCACTATCTCACAACGACTTTCTGCACATATGTCTGTTTACCATCCGAGATGCGGAGGATATAGACACCCTTGCTTTGACCAGCAGCAGAGATTGTGACAGTATTACCTGCTTGGTGGGCAGAAGCCACAAGATGACCATGAGAGCTGTAGAGTGCAGCCGACATAGCCACAGCGCCTGCAGTGTAAGCCTCGAAAGTAGAACCATTGATAGCACGAATGATAAAGTCTTTTCCTTTCTCTATCTGTGCAAGTCCAGAAGCCTTATTGTCGAGGATGAGTTTCAAGCCCTTAAAGGCATCCACCTTTCCACTACCCGCCTGGTTGCCATCACCAGCATTGGCATAATGATTATTGGTAGTACAGAAGTCGTCAGAGAGAGCTGTCTTCTGAGCAATCTCTCTAATCTGTGTATGCGAGAGCGTAGGGTCAGCCTCGAGCCATAGAGCGCAAACACCACTCATATAAGGCGTAGCCATCGATGTGCCACTCATCTGTCCAAACTCATACATCTTGCCTGCCACTGTCTCCTGTCGCATTACCTCTTCTTCATTATTCTGCGTATAACGGCTCAAGCTCGACTGTATAAACATGCCTGGCGCACAAATATGTGGCAGCACACTTCCATTAGCCAGTTTACCGTAGCTTGAGAAGAACGAGATATCTCCCACCTTATTACCAAATGTCAATTTACCGAAGGTATCAGCAATGCCATAAGTTCCGCCATCTATTGCTTGATAACTTTTCACGGTGTTGTAAGCTCCCACAACGATGGGTTCTGTGCCGCAGGCGATGCTATTGATCGTACCATCATGAGTGATGTCTTTGCCGCATCCAGGCACTTCGGTATCAAACATAGAATTACTCTCTAAGTAACTGGTAATAGTCTGTCCTGCCTTGCCTCTTACCACATATCCTAAAGCACAGTTATCCTTGATGAAAGTGATGTCGGAGATGTTTAAGAAATAGCCCTTCATGCCATTACTTATATTCTCGGCTGTGACTGAAACTTTTCCTTTGAAATTCTTATTAGTGTATGTATATGTTCTACCATTAGGATATGTACTGTTTACGAAATGCCAGGTATTTTTACTGCTAATTGATCCTATATCTATATTGTAGAGCACAATGTCGATTTCCACCTGTTGCTCAGGATTTGTCACGGTGAAATAGTTGTAGATATTGGTTACATCTACACCGCCATCGCCATCAAGATCTGTAACGAAAGCCGCTTTCATCGTCTCACCAGTTGCACCAGTAAAGGTGCGTCGCTGCACGATGTCGTAGTCGGCCTCATTGCCTGCTGCGATACAGCACACAACGTCGTATTTCTTGATAAACTCATCTATAATAGCTACTTCAGGGTCGGTCGTATCATGAGAGCCAGCATTAGCTCCATACGACATATTGACCACCAAGCGTTTACCACCATTCTCCTTACACCAGTTCACCATCCTGTCAAACATCTCATAGTCTGACTCATAATAAGGAATAGGTCCCATCAAGAGGTCAGCTTCAGGAGCCACACCTTGTATCTGATACGAACTTCCCTTATAGTTACCAGCAGCCATACCGCTCACATGTGTGGCGTGTGTCTCTTCCTTGTCGTCTGTCTGATAAGCTGCAATCTGTTCGGGCGTAGTGAGATAAGTCAGGTTGTCACCATCTTTAGCCGCATAGCCTATCATCTTGAAACGACTCTTGCCTTGAGCATCGAGAAACATGATGTGATTAGGGTCGAAACCGCCATCGAGCACACCAATGGCTACGCCTTTGCCCGTGTAAGGTTGTGCCAGCCCAGTGCCCAAGTGTATCTTGTCTACTCCTGTCGAAGCATGCGCCTTGTTGAGGAGCATACGTTTTCTGCGCTTGGCGAAGCTGATGTTCTCCACATCGCTACGTTCTGCCAACACTTCCAACTGCGAGAGTCGCAAGGTTACAATAGCAAAATGATTGACTGTCGATGTCACAATGATGCCATCATCTGCCAATGTAGACGCATCTGTTCCTGGCGTCATCCTGACGATGGCACGCAGCGTGCGATTGTCCATTTGTTTTTGGAGCGCCTTCAATTTGCTACCAGTAGCCTTACTTTGAGCCACGGCCTTTTCTTCCTGTGTCTGTAACTTAGCAAGTTCTATCTTGCTCATAGCATTAATCTTGCTGTTCTTCTTCAGCTGATCATAATCGACGGCCATAGCTCCTTGTGCCAAGAGTATAGCGCAAATGAGTGAGTAGATTTTCTTCATAAATCGTATATATTAATGATTATTATGCACCCTAATGCCCCCACATAATTTTCCAATATTCTAAAATATCATCAACATAATTAGAGGCATAAAGTTTGCAAATATAATCTTTTTTCTTTAACGCCGCAAACTTCTAAGAGAAAAAATATTCTTTTTTATACAGACATTAATAATACACGTTGACTCACATTAACGTAAAAACTCATAACAATATGGGTGCTGAGTAATTACGACTAATTCCATGAGTGTTAAAAAAGTTCATTTATTTTGTTGGTTAAGAAAAAAATGTTACTTTTGCAAATGTATTTTTTAGATAAGGAAGATTGGCAGAGTGACCGAATGCGCTGGACTCGAAATCCGGTATACCCTTTTCTGGGTATCGGGGGTTTGAATCCCTCATCTTCCGCCAAACCTAAGTGGGATTCTCATGAAAAAAATATTCATTTCTATACTCTTATTTTTGCCGTTAACTTATGGTAATGCGCAGAGCGTACTTACTCCACAGCAACAGTTGGAGCAAGCACAAAAACAACTCGAAGAAGCAAAAAAAGCCGTAGAAGAGGCCAAGAAGGCAGCCGAGGAAGCTAAGAAGAGAGCTGCAGAAGAGGCAGCTAAGAAGCAGGCTGCAGAGGAAGCTAAGAAGAAAGCTGCAGAAGAGGCAGCTAAGAAGCAGGCTGCAGAAGCAAAAGCTCAGGCTGAGAAAATACAGCAGCAGATAAAGGAAGCAGAGGCAGAAGCTGCCCGACTTAAAGCAGAGGCAGCTCGACTGAACGCTATAGCTAATGGTGAAGCTACTGCAATGCCTACCACCAAGCAGACTCCAGCCACTTCCACAGCAACAAAGAATACGGAGAAACCAGCAAGCAAAACTTCTGGATGGGTGATTCCTACTGCCGTGAAGAAGACAGAGGAGACTAAACCTGCTACTACTGCTGCAGGCTTAAAGCTGAAAGAAGACCCTAAATATCTGGAAGGAGCCGTCGCGACCGACGAGAACGGTAAGGTGGTGTTTGAGGCTGAGATGGAAGCTCCAGGAAAGAGCGCCGAGCAGTTGTACGAATTACTATTCGACTATATGAGCGGTTTGACACAGGACAAGGAAGCCATCGAGAGCCGTATTGCTCTTGTCAACAAAGACGAACACATCATCGCCAATCTCATGGACGAATGGCTCGTGTTTAATAGTTCGTTTATCTCGCTCGACAGAACGGAATGTAAGTACAACTTGATTGCTAACATCTCGGACGGAAAGATAAAGATGACGATTAACCACATCAACTACACCTATGAAGAAGGAAGGCAAACGGGATTTAAGTTGCCCGCCGAAGAGGTGATTACCGACAAGGTGGCGCTCACCAAGAAGAAGAATGACTTGGCACGTATCTTTGGTAAATTCCGCAAGAAGACCATCGACAGGAAAGACCAAATATTCAACGAGATAGTAGCGCTGATTAAATAAAAGTATATAGTATGACAGAAGAAAACAAAATAGCAACTAACGACCCAGCAAACCAGGCTACAGAAGAGGCAAAGCAGCCTACAAGCTACGCTGTGAGACCTCGGCACCACTATCGCAGACTGGACTATAGCGACCCAACACACCTGAGATTGCGCAATGTGCTCAACATGGTGTTTATGCTGTTGGTGATTGTAGGCATCCTGCTGTGGTACACCATTGAGAGTCATACACCTGCCTACATCGTATTGTTAGTGGGCGTGGTATTGAAAATCGCCGAAGTATGTATTCGACTATTCAGAAAATAATGAAGAAAAGAAAAGCAATTCTTACAATATCTATGTTTTGTGCTGCGACTTTGCCGGTCGTGGCACAAAACGATTTTAGCAATAACGAGGATAATATGTTCGCCCCTGTCAACAACAGGAATGTAAGAACCGATTCTTTGGGGTCGGATAAGGAGATACCTAAGGGGCTGAAGGTGTGGACCATTGACGAACGATTTGGTGACAGAATGGAAGCAAAGGTAGACACCATGCAACACATGTATATGAACACACCCTTCACATCAGGTCTGAGAGGTGAATACAACTCTTTAGGCAACTTGGGGTCGCCTCGCATCAACCGTATTTTCATCGACAGAAGACTGAGCGACGGACAGTTTATCTTCGCTCAGCCTTTCGACTGCATCGCTACTCCTGTAAGCGATTTTCATTTCACCAATACATATTCACCTATCACCAACGTAACGCTCAACAGCTGCGGAAACCGCACGAATGGCGAGGATGACTTCAAGGCTATGTTTGCTGTCAATGCTGGCAAAAGACTGGGCTTGGGATTCAGATTCGACTATAAGTATGGACGTGGCTACTACGACAACCAGAGCACATCGCACTTCAAGTACACCATGTGGGGCTCTTACTTGGGAGATCGTTACCAAGCGCATCTCTTGCTCTCCACCCTGCATCAGAAGGCTGCAGAGAATGGTGGTATCACCAACGACGACTATATCAAGCACCCAGAACTCTTTGAGGAGACTTTCGCTGAGAACGAAATACCTACAGTGCTGCGACAGAACTGGAACAGAAACAATAGCATTCATGTGTTCTTCAATCATCGCTACAGCTTAGGATTCAACCGCAGAGTGAAAATGACTGATGAGGAAATCAAGGCTAAGAAGTTTGCTATGGCATCTAAGGCCGACAACGAGGAAGAGGATGCCTTAGAAGAAGCAAAGAAGAAGGCGCGTGAAGAGGGTAAGAAGTTTGACGAGAAGGCTTTTGGTAAAACACCTAAGTATGCCGGACGCCCTGATGATGCTAAGATTGCGGGTGATGAGCCAGCTACCGTTAAGGATGACACAAAGAAGAACGAGCGCATCGCCGTGAACGGCAAGAGCGAGGCAGACAGCATCATGGCACAGGAGAAAAAGGCTGCTGCCGACTCGGCTTGGATGAAGAACGAATACGTGCCTGTAACAAGCTTTATACACACGCTGAAGTTTGACAACTACAGCCGTACTTATATCGCTTATCAAACGCCTGCCGACTATTATCTCAACGAGTATTACACGGCAGGTAAGTATGAGGGCGACTCCATCTACGACAACACCAAGCACTGGGAAATGAAGAACACCTTCGCCATCGCCACCCTCGAGGGTTTCAGCAAGTGGGCCAAGGCTGGTCTGAAAGCCTTTGTAAGTTATGACTTGCGTCACTTTGAATTACCCAACACAGAAGGAGGCATGATGAAGTATAACGAACACACGCTGAGTGTGGGCGGACAGCTGAGCAAGAAGCAAGGTAAATTGCTGCACTACAATGCTGTGGCAGAGATAGGCGTAGCTGGCGAAGACGCTGGAACATTGGCCATCGATGGTGATGTGGATGTCAATATTCCCTTCCTCGGTGACACATTGTCGGTTATCGGTAGTGCTTTCTTCCATCGTGAGAATCCGTCATTCTACTTGCGTAACTACCACGGCAGACACTTCTGGTGGGAAAACAACCTGGATAAGACCATTCACACCCGACTGATGGGTACACTGAAGTTTGACAAGACTCGCACCATGCTGCGTGTAGCTGTCGACGAAATAAAGAACTATACTTACCTCTCGCAGAGCTATTCGATAACAGACAACAACCAGGCAGCACGCACTGGTGTGACGGTGACGCCTATGCAGTCGAGCAGTCCTGTGAATCTGCTGACAGCGCAGTTGTTCCAGGATTTTAAGTGGGGCATCTTCAACTGGGAGAATGTGATAACCTATCAGCACTCGAGCAAGACTGACGTGATTCCCGTACCTGCGCTCAACGTATATAGCAACTTATATCTCAAGTTCCCTGTGGTGAAGGTACTCAACGTGGAATTGGGAGCCGACGCCAGATACTTCACCAGCTATGAAGCTCCTGACTACTCGCCAGCTCTGAGCCAGTTTACGGTGCAAGGCAATGGCGAGAACAATGTCAAGGTGGGCAACTACCCCATTGTCAACGTCTACGCTAACGTACATATCAAGCACACGAGATTCTTCATCATGATGACACACGTGAACAAAGGTTCTGGCGACAAGAACTACTTCCTCGTGCCTCACTATCCTCTCAACGGAAGTATCTTCCGATTCGGTGTGAGCTGGAATTTCTTTAATTAATATTGCCGACCTTTCGCTTTCCATTGTAAATGAAGGACTTAAAGGGTAACTTAAAGAGAACTTATGGTAAAGACAAATTCTATAAAAGCATGGGTGTTAGCGGCGCGCCCCAAGACATTGGCTGCCGCGTTGGTACCAGTATTGATTGCTATTGGATTCGCACTTCGCGACTGTATCCTGTTGGCAAAGATGAACGAAAATACTTCCTTTCATATCTTGGTTGTACCCACATTACTATGCGTGCTCTTTGCCTGGGTGATGCAGATAGACTCCAACTTCATCAATGATTATTTTGACTTTAAGAGGGGCAATGATGACGAGACAAGACTCGGACCTAAAAGAGCTTGTGCTGAAGGGTGGATTACGGAGAGAGCCATGAAGATAGGCATCGCCATAACAACCATCATGGCATGCATCATCGGTTTGCCACTCATCATCTATGGTGGCATAGCAATGATACTGGTGGGCTCAGCCTGCGTACTCTTTAGTTTCTTATACACTACGACCTTCAGCTACTACGGCATGGGCGATGTACTCGTGCTCCTATTCTTTGGCATTGTGCCTGTATGCTGCACTTACTATCTCATCATGCCAGAAGGATATAATCATGTAACCGTGAATGTTTTGGTAGCTTCTATAGCCTGTGGCTTGGTGATTGACACATTGTTAGTTGTCAACAACTTCAGAGATCGTGATAACGACAAAAAGGCTGGCAAACGGACCACTATCGTGAGAATCATCGAAAGTTGGGGCGAGGAACAGGCATTATTGCTCTATCTACTTTTGGGATATGTACCCATTGTCATCATGATGATTATGGGAATTATCGACACCTTTATCGTGGGCACAGAGACGTACAGCCTACCCCTCTATGCGCTCTATGCCATCTTGCACCAAAGCACTTATATACAGATGAAATACATCCGTAAAGGAGAAATGCTCAACAGAGTATTGGGTGCTACTGCTCGCAATATTTTTATCTTTGGACAAATCGTTTTCTTCACGACCTTATTCAACACTATATAAATCACTTTCCTAAAACATAAGGAGACGATGTTATGAAACAGCAGGTAAGCTTAGATATCATGCAATTTGTGGAAACACAAATACTACCTCGCTATACGGCTTTCGGTGAAAGCCATGGGCTGAGGCATGTCAACAGAGTTATCAAAAACGCACTCAAATTGGCACACATCACAGGCGCCGACATTGACATGGTGTACGTCATCGCAGCATATCATGACTTGGGGATGAGCGGCCCAAGGGCAATTCATCATATCACTGGTGGAAAAATCCTTATGGCAGACAACCGCCTGAAACGATGGTTCTCTAAAGAACAAATAGCCATCATGAAGGAAGCGGTGGAAGACCATAGAGCTTCATCAAGTCGACAGCCAAGAAGCATTTACGGAAAGATCGTTGCCGAAGCCGACCGTGACATCGAGGCGCACGAAATATTCAGACGTGCTATTATATATGCCAAAGAGAACAACCCCAACGTGGACAAGGAGCAATTGTGGGAACTCTTTGCAAACCACATGGACGAGAAATACTCGGTACATGGCTACATCAAACTATGGATTCCCAACTCGCCCAATGAGCATGAACTCAAACTCCTACGCGAAACCATAGAGGATAAGGCACAACTACGCCAAGAGTTTGAGAATATTCTACTTGAAACAGATTGTCCTTAATACTATTTTTCATGAATACTGATTGTCCTTAATACGTCCTTAATTCTAATTACCCTCAATACTGATTATCCAACTATAGAGAAGAATAAAATAAACTATAAATAAAGAAAAAATACATGCAGTTAAGCTTTTGTCTTAACTGCATGTATTTTTTTGTATATACTCAGCTTTCATATTGTCCTGAGTTGTTACGTTAATAATGTGAGACGACGTGAATTATAAATAAGTAATAACTGAGTCAACTCGTATTATCAATAAAGCGTAAAGTGGTCAACTAAAATCGTTAAACCACAGATAAATCTCTATCCAAAGCTTTTGTACATACGTTCAAAGGCTCTGAATACATGTTCAAAGGCTTTAAACGGAACTTTTAATCAAGTTAAAGCGTTTTAGTTACGCGAAGTTTATTATAGGGGTGTTGAGTAGTTGCATTTTTTTATTTAATCAAAATCAACTATTTCTGATAATATCGCAATTTTCCTAATTGCTTTTCAGCTTCAGGATGCGAGAGTAAGATAAACTCACGGAGGAGTCGCTCTGGATGAAAACTGGTTTCCTCAAAATAAGGTTGAGAACTGGTGGAAGCTTGATATACCCGCCCCGTCTTCATGGCTTGAAGCAGACGGTAGCCCGCATATTCCTGTAGTAGCTGAGAGCGAGAAAGAGGATGATTTCCCCAATACTTGGTGGCCCACACATCCACCTCAGTGGCATGAGCTAAAATCTGCTCTGGGCTCATAGACAAACTGCCGCTATGCTGATCATCAGCAAAGAGGTAACGAGCATGCGCATCGTGCAGCATCTGACCAATCGTACTACGACCGCCTGGTACATACCAAACACCGCCAGTCTTACGCTCTGTGAGCACAGAATAACCTAAAGGCAAACGAGAGGCATAGTCTTTAAGACGGAAGTAAGCGCGCTCGATGTCGGCAAAGAGAGCTTTTGCTCGCGTAGAAGAGACGGCATCGCCCTGAGAAGGCTCAAAGAGCATCCCATAAAACTTGATCCATTCAGCTCGTCCTAAGGGTGATGTTTCCATATAATCGGCAGCCTCAACCAGCGGTATGTTCATATCCGAAAGTTTGCCGTAACCACCACTATTCTCAAAAGGAGAAACCAGGATGACCTCAGGGTGCGACGCCATGATACGCTCGATATCGGGCTGCATAGATGAACCACAATTAACGATGCCGTGGGCTGACTTACGTGAAGCTCGTTTCTGCACATCGGGAATCAACATATACTCAAGGTCGCAAACTCCTGAGATGGCTTGTTGGCAGGCTAACTCGTAGAGTAACTGACAATGAGCTGATGAAGTGATGACGCTCTTCGTGACAGGTGTGCGAACGACATCACAAGGCGTGGCGTCATCCGACATAGTTTTCTGCAAGCCTACCACCACTCTATCACCTGCCTTGCCCTTAGGCACCAAGAGATAACGATGGAGTAGCTTGCCCTGGCTCCAGGGATTGAGCACAAGGGCTTCTGTAAAACCATCATGATGGATGAGTTGCAAGTATTGCGCATACTTGAGTTGCAGGGTGTCGCCATCAGATTCATGGGTCGAGTTTACTTTTCCACCACAGGCATAAAGCATCATCACGACAGCCCATAGCAACAAATATTTAAATAAAAGTTTCATTTTTATTTTGTTCAAGAATCTTTAGAAAACCACTTTCTTACCTTGATGAATATAGATCTTACCACGCTCTACCCAATCCACTCGTTGACCTGTAAGCGTGTAATAGGCTTTATCAGTACGACGGTTTGCCACATTCACTGTAGGCAACAAGATACCTGTCGTAGGACGCTCGCGAGGAGTAATGACGTAAGGATTTTCATCGTAGCCATCGATGAGATGAAGGTCGACAACAGACGTTATCTCCGTAGAAGTTTCGCCCAACCAACCACAATACTGGAAGATGCCCGTCATGACACGAATATAGTCGATATGGTCGAGGGCTACAGGATTGCCTTTCTCGTCGACAGCCCAGTTGATGTCGAAAGACGAATAGAGCGAGTCATTAGCTGGACAAGCGTCAGCATAGCCATAGGCATCTTTAGCGTAGCGATATTGCACCCAGTACTGAGGAGAATACATCACGGCATTGTTGGGCAAGCATCCGCCCTTAAAGGTGAGCTGGTCCTTGCCTTCCCATTGGGGCCAGTAGGTCTGAAGATGATATTGATTTTTCATGTGATAGCCCGTAGAATCACGACGCTCGCCCTGGGCATTCGTCCAAGTACAATTCCACTTGATATAGTTATCGCAGACAGATCTAAATAGCTGATGTTCACAGGCTTCGGTGGTTGGCTTGAAGTAAGTAATCTCGAAGTCGTGAATCTCATTGGTGTAGAATTCCGAGCCTGCCAACTCATACCATTTGGCTGTTTCGAGGTTGTCGCCCACTCCCACATATACGATGCCAGGCTCTATGGATCCACCGATAGTCTCCTTACCATATTTTGGGTCGTCGATTGCATACATTCCGTTGCCCAAGACGAGGAAATCAGAGCCATGTTTGTTCTCTATCGGATGGTCGAACTTCATGGTGATGTAGCCGCCATAGGTTCCCAAACTGATAACATTGCCTTCATCATTCAGCAGGTCCTCACATCGCCTGTTCACGTCGTCCTGGGTGGAATTGGCATTAGCCTCAGGCAAAACGTTAACAAACTGTCCGGGTGCCGGATGAAACTCCAGCACCTGAACAGTTTGTGTCTGCGCCCATCCGGCCTGCGACAGAGTCAGCAGGCAGAGGGATAAAATCTTTTTTCTCGTAGTAGTTTTGTACATGTTTTATTGTTTGTCTACTTGTAAATCTGCACGTCGTCGATAGCAACATAAGCAGGTGCAGAGAAACCATAGCTATTCTTCTGGTCGTCAGAGAACTCGTAGTTCACCTTCAAACTGTTGACAGCTCCTAACGAACTGAGGTCTACATACTTCCAGTCGGTAACTGAGGTCTTGCCGTCCTGCAGGCGACATTTCACCTTGCCCTGAGAGATGCCTGCTGCATCGAAACCCTCGAAGGTTACGTCGATGAAGGTGGCGTCTGTGGCTGCCGAGTTGATTCCGTCACCGTTATTGAGCGAATTGAGGAAATAAGAGTTGTTGGTCACCCAGAGTCCCTTGATTTTGCGTGCCACACCGTCCTTGAAGTCGATGACAGGACATGAGTCCCAACCACCATCATTATAACCATAGGCTACAACAAAGTTATTGCCTGAATGAGCTGCGGTTCCGGTAGGAAGAGAGAGCTGTGTGTTGGGGCTTCCGTTGGCGATATCGCAATGATATTTGGATACAGCCACTCCGCCGTTCCAATAAGCCCATGAACCGGAAGACTCGTTGAGCTTGGAGTGCAACTTTGTAGTTGCGTCGGTCCACTCGTACACGCCATTGTCCTCGGTGAATCCCATTCCTGTTTCTCCATAGAGCAACTTGCCCCCATACTGTTTTGGGTCAATCAGAGCGTTCCAGTATTCACCCTCGAAATCTACAGTTTCATAATTGGGCTCCTCAGGACCATCATCTTCACTACATGATGCCAAAAAACCAGTAGCGCATACGAGCGCCAGCAAATAAAAATACTTCTTCATTTTCTTTTAGTTAAACTTAAAAAATTAATAAATATTGTGTTGTATGATCTTATACCTTGTCTATTACATTACAGAATTTATCACAAGTAAGCTCCTCACGTCCTGAACCAACTTCATTTGTGCTTCACGGCAATGCCAAGAAGTGGGCAGGATTGATGCCCTTGAGGTTGTACTTGTTGAGCAGGGAGCCGTCGCGGTCAAACTCGTAGACGTAGCCGTTGGTGGCGTAGCTGCGAGCATCCGAAACGTAGAGATGTCCTGAGTGGGGCGAGATGTAGATGCCATAGGGCGAATCCATCTGTTTGATGGTGGATATGGCAGCATCATAATCAGCCAGTCCCTCCTCCACCTGCAGCGAAGGCAACTGGATGGTATGAATGGAGAACTCGTAGGTGTTTGTGATGTAAGAGAAACTTGAGCCTATAGTGTAGAACTTTCCACCATAGCTACAATTGTAGGTCACGGGGAAGTCGAACACGCGAAACTCTTCACTCTGCATGTTGAGCACAACGCAGCGTCCTGGCTCCTTGTAATAGTCGCCCACAGAATTAATGCAAAGAAACTGTCCCTCTTGCGACATATTACCAAAGAGATTGATGCAACCTGTGTCGATACGCTTCAACTCCTTCATCGTCTGAGCATCGATGACCGAAATGGTAGACTCGTAATCGTGTCCCACTTGCGTGGAATAGCCTCCCGTATTCGCCACAAAAAGGCGGCCACGATAAAAGGCTATACCTTCAGGCTCATAGCCCACAGGGCAAGTGTCTACAATCTTCTTCGTGCGCAAGTCTATCTTAGCTACATAACCATTGTTGGCATACGAGGTGCAATACAGGTATTCGCCATCAGTAGCCAACTTGCGATTGTTGGGGATGTCCTCTGTGGCAGCTATGGCGGTTCCGTCGGGGCGAATGTACTGGATGATGTTCGACCAGTTCACAGAGATAGCTATCAGCGTGTCGTTCACCATCAGCAGGTCATTACCCGTATCTCCAAGACGCTGATGAGCATTCTGTTGGCGAAACCATTTGTTGGTAAGCACACCATGGTCGATGAACGAGATGGTGGAGTTGTCCATTCCCCACAATCCCTCACAGAGTACGAGCAGCCGGTCGTCGGATGCTGTGGGATGGCTGACAGCCACCTCGTCATTTACCTCCATGCGACAGCCTGCAAGCATCATTGACAAGACGATGGCGACAGCATAGAGCCCTATAATGTGTTTACGAATGTTCATATTTAGTATTGTCTTAACTTCTTAACTCCTAAGAAAAACTCTACATTTCAAATTTCAAGGTCATCTTGTAGTTTCTTCCTGGCATGGGATAACGCTTCACCACCTCATGATGCGAGTCGGTAAGATTATTACATTCTAAGGTGGCTTGCAGCACATATCTACCTAAGAAGAAGCGCTTATTCAGCTTCACGTCCACCGTATACCAATCGCCCAAAAGGTCGTCGGAATTGTTGGAAAGCAAGGCAAACCGCTCACCTGTGTAAAGGAACGAGGTGCAGAGGCTATACGACCGATACCCCAAATCGATGATGCCCGAGCCTGAGTGCATGGGCGAATAGGGAATGTAGTTCTTGTATTCCGGAGCGCTGGGCTGCGTGTAGTCGCGGTCTATCTGGCACGTGTAGTTGGCATTGGCAGAGAGCGAGAATCTACCCCACTCCTGGTTGTATCCGCCCGATAAGGAAAGTCCGTACGACTTCACCTTGCCAAAGTTGACCATCGACCAACGGAACTGGCACTTCATCGGAATCGCCACTATCTTGTCGCTTATTTCGTTATAGTAAGCGTCGAGGGCAAAGTGCAGATATTTGCCACGATAGTCGGCTCCCGCATCCCATTGCGAGGTGTATTCGGGCTGCAGCTGGGTGTTGCCCACCAGCGTGTAGTACAGGTCGTTGAGCGTGGGCACACGGAAGATGCGCTTGTGGAAAGCCCTAAGGATCCAGCCTCCCTTTTTATACGAGAGCAGGAACATGGGCGTGAGCTTCTGCATGGCGTCAGCCTGTGCCACGGTATGGTCCTGTACGTGCGTATAGAGCAAAGCCACATTAGCCTCCCAGCCCTTATAGGAGCCAATGAGTGAGAGGAGCGACTTAGAGTCGATGCGATAGACATAGTTGAAATGGTAGACATCGCAGTTGAGGTCAGACCATCGCAAGTCAGTGCTGGCTGTAACAGAAATATAGTGCGTATTGTAAGACCCTGATACAGAAGCATAAACATCCTGTTGAGTGTAGTGGTTGTTGCAGTACATGGCAGCAGCATTGGTCGATGGGTCCTGCAGATAATGCAGATAGTCGAACGCATACTTCATATTGGCCTTCAGACCGAAACGGCTCCACAGTTGCTTGTAAGAAGCCTGTGCAAAAAAGTTCTGGTCCCACTGCCGGTCGGTAGAGTCCCACTGATCGGAGAGTCGCCTGACGACAGGACCTGGCAAGCCCCTTTCGGAATTATAATAATAGGTGTGGAACGACAAACCCCGATAGAAGCCTGCTGCCTCAAGCCGGTAGAAGGTGATGTCGGAATTGTGACGGCGCCCTATCGTGTCTTCCGAAGCCGACTGGAACCGGAACTTATAGTCGCCGTCGCTGTGCTGATATTCGCCATCTACAAAGAGCCAGTTCTTCAAGGCGAAATAGAGCTTGGCTTTCTGCAGTCCAAACGATCCCAGTCCGTACTCGCCCGTCAGCATAGTGCGGTCGGGACGACGGGTCTGCATATAGACCGTAGCAGCCGAGGCGTACTCGGAAGCCGACTGCAGACGCTCGTTCCTGTTGGCGTTGTATAGCGACACAGACTCCATGTTGGACAAAGAATACTTGCCCAAATCCACCTGTCCGTTCTGTGCGTTGGTGATACGAATGCCGTCGAGATACACGCCCACATGCTGCGATCCGAGCGACCGCACGTTGACGGTCTTCAGTCCGCCCAGTCCACCATAGTCCTTGATCTGCACGCCCGAGAAATACTTCAGGGCATCGGCCACGGAGGTGGTAGACAGGTTCTGCAGCATCTCGCCCTGGAGGGTCTGACTGGGTGTAAGGTAATGAGGGCGCTCGCCCACACACACCACCTCGTCGAGCGAGAGCGTGTCGCGATAAATCGTACCTACATTCTGCGCATGACAGGGCATCACACAGAGGCACAATAATCCTTTGCAGATTTTCTTCATCTCTTCTAAAAAATAATGTCTTACGCCTTCACAAAAGCCTAACCCACGAGGCTGGATGGCAACAGAGAATATACCTATATTATATAGATAGACTCAGGCAACGGCAGGTCTTCTGGCTCGCGTCGTCAAACTCGTTCAAGCGGTCTTCCCGAAAAAATGTCAGTGACCATCGTGCTTGACCAATAAGACGCATACAGCAGCGGGACTGCTCAGGCTTCTCACCTGATTCCCTTTTCATCGCAGCACCTTCTATTGCCTAAACGGAACGAAGATGACTGCGAACCAATTGCGGTTGCAAAGGTAAATAAAAAATATGAACCTGCCAAGCATTGGCGTTTATTTTTGTTAAAAAAAATACACACTCAATAAACCCTTTTTAAATAAGAGAATCTATAATAAGCAGAAAATCAACATAATAATTATAGGAATGAAAAAAGTAAAAACTATCGGAAAGGTTATCATCGGCTTACTCGTTGCCGCAACTCCCTACCATGCGAGTGCGCGCCAATGGAGTCTGAAAGACTGCATCGACTACGCCTTGACCAACAACATCGCGCTACAGAAGACAAGACTTCAAGCGCAGAGTGCGCACGAAGACTATTTGCAGTCTAAGGCAGCTCTGCTGCCGTCGCTCAGCGCCAGTACAAATCAAAGTGTCAACTACACTCCGTGGGTGCAAAACGGTATCTCGAGTGACGGATATTCGAAAGTTTCCGTCGACAAGTCATACTACAACGGCACCTATAGTGTGATGGGCAACTACACACTCTACGATGGTGGTAAACGCCAAGCACAGATGAAACTCAACAAGTTGGTGGGCGAAGAGGCGCAACTCGATTCTGCCTCCCAGGCAGCACAACTGCAAGAGCAGATAGCACAGCTCTACATCCAAATACTCTACTCCACAGAAGCCATCAACGTAAACCAAGAGAGCTATAAGTCGAGTGTTGAGAATGAAAAGCGTGGTGAGGAAATGGTGAAGATTGGCAAGATGTCGAAAGCCGATTTGGCTCAACTTTCTGCACAAAGAGCACAAGATGAATATAACATCGTGGAAGCTGAGAACAATGTGAAAAACTATAAACGACAACTCAAACAACTGCTACAGATTACCAGCGAAGAAGCTTTTGATATAGCAGAACCCACTGCCACCGAGGCTATGGCTTTGGCAGATATTCCTGCTCTGCAGAGTGTTTATAATGCTGCGCTCGACCGTAGACCCGAAATGAAGGTGTATCAAAACCAGTTGGCACAGAATGAACTCAACATCAAGATAGCCAAAGCAAGCAAGTTGCCTACCATCGGGGCTAACGCAGGCATTTCTACCAGCACCACCTCTATGAACACCACAGGATGGGGTACTCAACTCAAAAACAACTTCAATGTGGGTGCAGGCATCAGCGTGAGCATCCCTATCTTCGACAATCGACAAACAAAGACTGCTGTCAATAAAGCTTGCATACAGCAACAGCAAATTCTGCTCGACATGAAGAACCAGCAGACTGAGCTCTACTCCACCATCGAAAACTATTGGCTACAAGCTAACACCAACCAAAGCCAATACCAAGCTGCCAAGGTGAGCAGGGAGAGTGCCCAACAAAGCTACGACTTGCTGAGCGAACAGTTCAGACTGGGACTGAAAAACATCGTGGAACTTCGCACGGGTAAAGATAATCTCTTGCGAGCAAAGCAAAACGAATTGCAGGCTAAATACCTCGCTATCCTCAACATCGACATGCTTCGCTTCTATCAAGAGGGAAGAATTATGTAAAGGTAAAAAAGTAAAAAGGGAAAAAATAAAAACATATCAATATGAAAAAACTGAAGATCAGTAAAGTATGGATTGCCATGATTGTAGTGGTAATCGTTGCCATAGCGGCATGGGCGCTCTCTGGCGGAAAAGACAAAGCGCAAATCGACTTCAAGCAAGAGCAAGTAAGTCTGCAAACCCTACAAAACAGTGTGACTGCCACGGGCACCATCGAGGCTGTAACAAGTGTCACGGTGGGTACACAGGTGTCGGGTATCGTCAACAAACTGTATGTGGACTACAACAGTGAGGTAAAAAAGGGACAGGTCATCGCTGAGCTTGACAAGACCAACCTCATGAGCGAACTCAACACTGCCAAAGCCAATATGGCAAGTGCTGAAAGCCAACTCAACTATCAGAGTGCTAATATAAAACGCTATCAGACACTATATCAGAAAGGACTCGTGAGCGCTGACGACTATGAGAATGCACTCCTCACTTATCGTCAGGCCAAGGAGCAGGTAGCAACGGCGAAAGAACAGGTGCAAAGAGCGCAGACCAACTTAGGCTACGCCACGATCACTTCGCCCATTGATGGAACGGTCATCTCTAAAAGCGTGGAGGAAGGACAGACGGTGGCTGCCAGCTTCAATACGCCAGAGCTGTTCACTATCGCTAAAGACCTGACCAATATGCAGGTAGTGGCTGACGTCGATGAAGCCGACATAGGTGGCGTAAAAGAGGGCAATCGTGTAACCTTTACTGTGGATGCCTACCCTGACGACACATTCGAGGGTATCGTAAAACAAGTGCGCCTACAAGCCACTACCACCAACAACGTCGTCACTTACGAGGTGGTGATAAGCGCTCAAAATGCCGATCTGAAACTGAAGCCAGGACTCACCGCCAACGTCACCATCTTCACCCAGGAACGCGCTGGCGTGCTTGCTGTGCCCAACAAGGCTCTGCGCTTTACACCTACTAAAGAGACCGTGGGCAAGGATATGAAGATCGTAGACTGCAAGGGTAAGAACAAAGTGTGGACACTCGACGGCAAGACCCTCACCGCTCACCCCGTGAGTATCGGTCAGAGCGATGGTATGCACACCGAGATAACCAAGGGACTGAAGGCAGGACAAAAGATTGTGAGTGAAATCATTGTCAACACACCTGATAACGATGGCGAAGATGAACAACAGCAGAGCCAAGGACTCATCAGCGGACCTGGACCAAGAAGCAAGAAAAAGTAAATGAATAAAAAAGTCAATAGAGATCATGACAGAAAACAAAGATAACATACAACAGCCCAAAAAGGTAGTCATAGAACTCGACAATGTGAAACGCGACTTCCTCGTAGGCGACGAAACGGTTCATGCCCTCAAAGGGGTGAGTTTCAAAATCTATGAAGGCGAATTTGTCACCATTATGGGTAAGTCGGGCTCAGGAAAATCTACTCTACTCAATCAGTTGGGATGTCTCGACACGCCATCAAGTGGCGAATATTACCTCGATGGCGTCTCCGTGAGAACGATGTCACGATCCGAACGAGCCATACTACGCAACCGAAAAATTGGGTTTATCTTTCAGAACTACAACCTCCTGCCCAAGACTACAAGTGTGGAGAATGCAGAGCTGCCCTTGATGTATAACCCCCATGTGACGGCTGAAGAACGAAAACAGCGAGCCATAGAGGCACTACAGGCAGTGGGACTGGGTGAGCGACTCTATCACAAAAGCAATCAGATGTCGGGCGGACAAATGCAACGTGTGGCAATCGCACGCGCCTTGGTCAACAATCCTGCTGTCATCCTGGCCGATGAAGCTACAGGAAATCTCGATACACGCACCAGTTTTGAAATCCTCGTGCTTTTCCAGAAGCTCTATGCGCAGGGACGCACCATCATCTTTGTCACCCATAATCCTGACATTGCCAACTATTCGAGTCGCAACATCGAACTGCGCGATGGACATATCATTAGTGACGAAAACAACACGCACATCCTCTCTGCAGCAGAAGGACTTGCTGCCCTTCCTGCCAATACGGATGAGTAACTAAGAAAGAAAAAATATCAAACTTCACAAGATGAATTACCAAAATCTTTTCAAAATAGCCATCAGAGCCATTGCTGCCAACAAGATGAGGTCGTTTCTTACAGCACTGGGCATTATCATAGGTATTGCTGCCGTCATCACCATGCTCGCCATCGGACAAGGAAGCAAGGCCAGCATCAAGGCCAATATCGCTGAAATGGGAAGCAACATGATCATGATATCGCCTGGTGCCGACATGAGAGGCGGAGTGAGACAAGATGCTTCTGCGATGGAGACCCTCAAGCAGACCGACTATCAAGCCATCAAAGACGAATGTAACTACATCTCTGCCATTTCGCCTACCGTCAACAGCAGTGGACAATGGATCAACGGCAACAACAATACGCAAAGCTCCATCTATGGCGTAAATCAGGACTATCTCAGCATACGACAGCTCAAAGTGGCCGACGGAGAGATGTTTACTGACAACGACATCAAAGCTGCTGCCAAGGTTTGCATCTTAGGACAAACGGTGGTCGACTATCTCTTCCCCGACGGAAGCGACCCCGTGGGCAAGGTGGTGAGATTCAACAGCATTCCCTTCCGCGTGGTAGGCGTTCTACAAAAGAAAGGCTACAACTCCATGGGAATGGACCAGGACGACCTCGTGCTGGCACCTTACACCACGGTGATGAAACGCATCATGGCACAGACTTATCTGGGAGGCATCGTGTGCTCTGCCATTACCGAGGAAGCCTCACAGCCTGCGCAAGACCAGATAACTGAGATTTTGCGTCGCAATCATAAATTGAAAGATGCCACAGATACTTCTGACGCTGATGAAGATGACTTCAATATCCGCTCGCAGGAAGAGATTTCGAGCATGATGAACTCCACCATGTCTACCATTACTATCCTCTTGGGTTCTGTGGCAGGCATCTCGCTCCTCGTTGGCGGCATCGGCATCATGAATATCATGTACGTCAGCGTGACGGAGCGCACACGCGAAATCGGATTACGAATGAGCGTCGGAGCACGTGGTGTCGACATACTCAACCAGTTTCTCATCGAAGCCATCCTTTTGAGCGTTACCGGCGGTATAATAGGCGTGCTATTGGGTGTCAGCCTATCGGTGAGCTTGCAACAATTCTTCCATGTAGCGACACAGATAGAGCCTTGGAGCATCATCATGAGTTTTGCTGTCTGCACCTTTACGGGTGTCTTCTTCGGTTGGTATCCTGCGAAGAAAGCAGCTCAACTCGACCCGATAGAAGCCATCCGCTACGAGTAATGTTTTCAATTATAAATATTTCAATTACATGCTTCTACACACTAAAAAGGTAGAAGCATGTTTTTTTAGTTGTATTCTATTTTTCATCTTCTCAGAAAACAATAATAACCCACATCTTGCGTTATTACAGTAATAACAAACAAAAACAACAACACCATGATATTAAACTGCATTGTCATCGAGGACGACCCAAAAGCCTTGCAACAAATCATAAGCCACATCAAAAAGACACCTACGCTCTCGCTCATGGGAGCCTACTCCAGCGCAAGAGAGGCTGTTAATGAAGTGAGAAACGGACATGTTGACGTACTCTATTTAGCTATACAGATGCCCGAACTAAGCGGCATTGAGTTTGCCAGATTAGTACCCGAAAGTTGCAGACTGGTCTTCACTACAGCCTACAAGGAATACGCTTTTGATGGCATCAAGGTTGGAGCTGTTGACTATCTGCTCAAACCCATTAGCTTTAACGACTTCCAAGAGTCTTACAAGAAGGTAAGAGCTACATTTGCCGATTATCAACTCATTGACCCCATAGAGCGCGACCATAGTCTGGTGGTAAAGGTAGAGAACAAGTTCATTCGTATTGACCTCGACGATATTCTCTACATCGAGAGCATGAACGACTATGTGCGGTTCTATCTTACAGAAGGGCGAAAGGTCACCACACTCTGCAATCTTAAACGATTGGAGACTCGACTTCCCAGGCAGTGTTTTAAGCGCGTACATCGCTCGTTCATAGCCAACCTGTGCCGTATGGACTCCATCGGTCATATGCGCATCTATTATGGCGAGAACAATATTCCTATCTCCGAATCCTACAAAGACTCCGTCAATCAGTTTATTGAAAACCACATGGCATAATAAACAGCTATGGCGAGGCCATTGCACCAAAAAGGATTAACCGATTTCGGTGGGAGAACTAACAAAGGTTGTGGCACCATGGGCTATCAGGAAAGCTTGATCTCTAAACCCCCAAAGCACACTGATACAAGGCATGTGACAGTTCTTGGCAGTCATTACGTCGACATCGCTATCGCCGATATATACAGCCCCCTGTCTATCTACTCCTAACTGGCGCAAGGCTTCCTCTACGGTGTCGGGTGCTGGTTTTTTCTTTATACCCTCTCGCTCTCCGATGGCTACATCAACCAAATCGCCAAAAAAATGTTGGCATAAAGCCTGTGTAGCTGCATAAAATTTATTACTCACCACGGCAATATTCTTTCCTCGTGCTTTTAGACGTGTCAACAATGCGATGATGCCAGGATAAGGTTGGGTATGGTCCAGCCTATGCGCCATATAGTGCTCCCGAAAGTCAGCATAGGCCTTATCAAAGAGAGGGTTCTGCTCGCCTCCAGGAATGGCTCGTTGCATGAGCTTACGCACGCCATTGCCCACAAACCTCCTTACGTCATCAGTAGAATGTTCTGCCATCCCATTGATGCGAAGGGCATAATTGCAACTCGCAGCCAAGTCGTCTAAAGTAGAGAGCAACGTACCATCGAGATCGAAGATATAGGTTTCATATTCTGAAATCACACTCGCTGTTGGATGCGCTAATATTGTATTGTTGTATTCCTGTTTCATCTTTATTATCTTTTTGTTTCCTGTTATTCTGTAATATCTATGAGTAGTGATAACATTAAACATTAAACACTAAACATTATCCTTGACCATTACGGCTGATGGTCGAACCTTGTTTTCATCACTTGCTTGCCAAGAATAATGAACGCTCACTGCATACAAAAGTACATCAAAGCAAAATAAAAACCCACGAATTAACCTATTTTTACCTACGCCTTAATAATATAAGCCGAATAATTTTGTCAATTCCACGAATAAATGTACTTTTGCAGCAAATTTTCAAGTACCAAAAACGAAACGAAAATGAAGAAAAAACAAAGCAAGACCGCTTACAAATTCTATTTCTATGGTGCCCTTGTGTGCCTGGTAGGTGTCATCATCATTACTTATATATATGGTTTTGCATCATTCTCTAAGAGTGACAAAACGGTGTATGTGTATATTGACGAAGACGACAACATCGACTCCGTTTACCACAAGCTAACGCCCATAGCCCATGCCATACCTATGCAGGCATTCCGCACCCTTACAAAACACTCCGATTATGCCGAACATATTCGCACAGGACGCTACGCCATACATCCTGGCGATGGCTCTCTGAAGACATGGCGCCATCTGAAAAATGGTCTGCAAGAGTCAGTTAACCTCACCGTTCCTTCTGTTCGCACACTCGACAAACTATCTGCCGAACTGGGACGTAAACTGATGCTCGATAGTACCACTATCTATCAGGCTCTTACCGATGAGGCTACCTGCGAGAAATATGGTTACGACACGGCCACGATTGCTTGTATGTTTATTCCTAACACTTACGACATCTATTGGAATGTATCGCTCAACAAACTGCTCGAACGCATGAAGAAAGAGTCGGACAAGTTCTGGAACTTTGAACGTATGCAGAAGGCTAAGAATATGAACCTATCCCCTATTCAGGTTATCACCATGGCAAGTATCGTGGACGAAGAGACTGCCAACGACGCAGAGAAGCCGATGATAGCAGGCATGTATTACAATCGTCTGATGCTACGCAATGCAGAATATCCTGAAGGAATGCCACTGCAGGCAGACCCTACTATTAAGTTTGCGTGGAAACGTTTCGAACTCAAACGCATCTATAATAATCTGCTCAGCATCCAAAGCCCCTACAATACATATCGTAATACAGGACTGCCTCCTGGGCCTATCCGTATTCCTTCTGTAGCAGGCATTGATGCTGTACTCAACCACATCCACCACGATTATCTATATATGTGTGCTAAAGAAGACTTCAGTGGTACACACAACTTTGCACGCACTTACTCCGAACACCTCGACAACGCTGCCAAATACTCAAAGGCGCTCAACGAGAGAGGAATAAAATAATTTAGTGTAAAGGTAAAAGAATTAAAAGTAAAAAGGTAAAAAGGTAAAAAAGTAAAAAGGTAAAAAGGTAAAAAAGTAAAAGAGTGAAGGAGTAAAGAATAGTGCTTGAAAGGCATTTATCTTTACTCCTTCACTCTTTATTATATTCTCTTCCACACTTTGGCGAATATAAAACTTGGTTTCTACAGAACAAAATAAAGGAAATATTTGCTCATTCAATAAAAATAAGCTAATTTTGCAAAAGATATTAACTATTTATTATTTAAACAATTCAAAAAAAGACATGAACAATCTTTTTAACATTAAAGACTACGTTGTAGTCATTACAGGTGGAACAGGCGTATTAGGAAAGACCATCGCCAAGTACTTAGCTCTTGAAGGTGCAAAGGTAGCCATCCTCGGACGCAAGGAAGACATCGGAAACGCTATCGTTGAAGATATCAAGAATGCAGGCGGTGAAGCTTCTTTCTTCAAGACCGACGTTATGAACAAGGAAATAGTAGAACAGAACTGCAAAGATATTCTCGCTAAATATGGCAAGATAGACACCTTGCTCAATGCAGCTGGTGGCAATATGAAGGGAGCAACAATCGGTCCTGACCAGACTTTCTTCGACTTGGAGACAGAACAGTTTCAGACTGTACTCAACTTGAACCTTACTGGTACTGTAATACCTACACAGGTGTTCCTCAAGCCTATGGTAGAGGCTGGCAAGGGAAGCATTATCAACTTCTCTTCTATGGCAGCTTTCCGCCCTATGACACGTGTCTGCGGTTATGCAGCAGCCAAAGCTGGTATCAGCAACTTCACAGCCTACATGGCACACGAAACCGCGAAGAAGTTTGGCGAGGGAATACGTGTTAACGCTATTGCTCCTGGCTTCTTCATCACAGAGCAGAATCGCGCACTCCTTACCAATCCTGATGGTACTTACACAGAACGTGGACAGGATGTGATTCGACAGACTCCATTCGGCCGCATGGGTAAAGCCGAAGAACTTTGTGGTACAATACATTATCTCATGAGCGATGCTGCTTCTTTCGTCACAGGAACAGTAGCTGTTGTGGATGGTGGATTCAACATTTTCGCAATGTAAATGCATACTAACATAAAAGCCCAGGATGAACTCCTGGGAGGGCACTGAAAAAGGTACCCAATTTTAAGTTGCATAGCTTGTTTTTGAACTTTAATTCTTGTCCAAGAAGCATTTCATCTTTTAAAAGTGAAATACTTTTTTGGACAGGAATATAGCCCCAAATAGCTTTCTATAGCGTTTCTGGCGCTTCATTCGGCAATATATAGAGGAATCTGCTTCCCCCTTATGCACTTTGCATCAATTTGAGGATTCTCTTCACATTTGCAGCGAAAATAGTCAAAGCTCCCTGCATTTCCATGCACGACAAACCGTATGACAGGGCTCTGTCATATCCTAAGACATTCTTAAGTTCGGAGTTTTTGGCTTCTATCTTGTATCGTTTCCTCTGAAGATTTATAAACTCTTCTGTTTTTTGATATTCGATTTGCTCCAACTGTTCATCCGATTTGATGGTAACCGCATATGTTTTTGTCTTGGCTCCTTCCTTGTAGCAACCTTCACGTAATGGACAGACCTTGCATTTGTCCACGTCAAAATAATAGGTAATGCTGGAGTTTCTGTGACGCTTGTCATTTTTGCGATTATTCATCTCTTTCCATTTCGCCAGATGCCCTGCTGGGCAGACGTACAGATCTGCATCCTTGTTGTATTCAAAAGGGAGTTTGTTTGTTCGATTTCCGTCAATTACAGAGCTTAAACGAGCAGAGAGGCGCATATTGTTTTCCTTTGCCATTTTGAGATTCTCCTTGCTGGAATATGCCTTATCTGCTACTATGGAATCAACTTCCATTCCTGCTTCCTCTGTCTTTTTTATCAATTCTGGCAATTGCTGTCCATCACCCTTCTCGCCGGAGGTGACAGTAGCTGCGGTGATAATTCTCTCATCGCTCATGGCTATATGCGTCTTATAGCCAAAGAATGAAGAATGAGCTGTTTTATGTCCTGTACGGGCATCCTCATCCTTTGATATTACGCCTCGGGCCTCTGCATCGGAAATGGTTTCTTTCAGCATGTTAAGACGCTCCTTGACTGCAGGCATATTGGCAGTTGCTGCGTCAGCTTCCACTGTTGCAACTATCGTTTTGGCTGTATTCATGATAGAAGAATACTTCTTCTCTTTAGGAAGTTCTGGCAATTCCATGCTGTCATCTATAGAATTAACGACCTTGATTACGGCCTTGCAATAATACTCCAAACTCTTTGCTGCACTGATAGGGTTGGAACGAGAATGCGTATGGGTTGCATCAACAATGATGGTTCTAGACTTGAGGACACCTGCTTCTATAGCAATAGAAACAGTCTTCTTGATAAGAAGATCCAACAGGTTCATATCCTTCAGGCGAAGTCGACGGAATTTGGTCAAGGAACTAGGATTAATCAGATTAGTCTCCTCAGGAGTTAATCCCAAGAAGTACTTAAACGACA
>ERZ1034844.126-NODE-126-length-43099-cov-13.089536_pt1 | contig 43099 bp, 70 predicted proteins | sample MGYA00520594_ERZ1034844 | MGnify/ENA primary metagenome ERZ1034844 (study PRJEB33766, sample SAMN09781733) | gut metagenome | biome: gut microbiome | host: Homo sapiens | place: Madagascar | study: EMG produced TPA metagenomics assembly of the PRJNA485056 data... | reverse complement strand
CAGCCACAGCGGGCGATTCCGGCGCAGCCACAGCGGGCTATCGCGGCGCAGCCACAGCGGGCTATCGCGGCGCAGCCACAAGTAGAGGGAAAGTATCAGTCGGGGAAAATGGTGCTGGGCTGGTTCGTTGTGAAACTCCCAGAGCCAAAGGCGGTAAAGGCGCGGTGCTTTTTATCGTAAAGGAAGCAGAAAATGGCTATGATATTTCCGATTTCTGCACGGTAGTTGTCGGTGAAAACGGTATCAAGCCAGACACTTGGTATACCGTTGAAAACGGAAAGGCGGTTGAGGTAGATGCGAATTAAAGACGGCGTTCCCGAAACCGCAGCAGCCTTGCGTGAGCGGTTCGGACGGGAGATGCTTAGCGCTAAAGAAGTGTCCGAAGCCACCGGGCTGAGCGAGTACACAGTGCGGCGCAAGTTTACCGGCTGGAATGGTCGGTTTATTGCTGTGGAAGTTATTGCACGGCAAATCGTTGGTTAATGAAAGGAGAAGAAAAATGGAGAAGTCTTTGAAGTTTAGCGGAATCGTCCGCGTAACCCCTTACGATATCACGCTGAAAACTGGTGACGGCATCAGCTTGGTTGGCGCTGTGCGCGAAATGATGGGTGTAGGCATTGGTGAGCATGATGATGTACCGTGCGAATTCGCAATCACCATGAACCGTTATGATGACTGCTTTGAAATCAACGGTGAGAAATTCGAGGTGGCCAAAGGTGAGTAAGATTTTTGATGTGCTGAACGCCATCACCGGCGCTGTGCTGGGCACGAGCTTGGGCATGATCGTCTTTATCCCCGCTGCGTTTGCCGAGCGCGGATACTGGGGAGTGGGCGGCGAATGGATTTTGATCGCGCTGTGCGGTGCGATTGGGTGGCATATTGTTGAGAAGGAGAGAAATTAACGATGGAAAATGTGAAAATTGATATCCGTGTGAACCGTGACGAAGGTATGCACGTCGAGGCAGAAGGCACCAACGAGGATATTTTGAAATACCTGGCACTGATTGCAATCCATGTGACTGCTAATATGAGCGTTGAGCATTCGATGATTTTGCGAAGACTACTTTGCGACATGATCATGTCTGCACCGACCAATGAGGACTGACTGGTATGGGTAAGGTTTTGATTGCCTGCGAGGAATCGCATGCTGTGTGCAAGGCATTTCGGGCCAAAGGGCATGAAGCATATTCGTGTGATATCCAGGCACCGAGCGGCGGCCACCCGGAATGGCATATCATGGGCGATGCACTTGCCGTCCTTGAGGGGGGGCAAGTGACCACGATGGATGGACAAAAGCATGATATCGTGCAGTGGGATTTGCTGATTGCTCATCCGCCATGCACCTATTTGAGCAATCTCGGCGCAAATCATTTGTATCTTGGCACGGAGAAAAAGGTTCGAGGAAAAGATGTTTTTCGGCTTATGAACGAGGACAGAATCCGAAATGCTATCCTTGCAAAAGATTTCTTTCTGGCTTTTTTGAATGCTCCAATCGCCAAGGTGGCCGTGGAGAATCCAGTTCCGTCTACCTTGTGGTGTCTGCCGGAGAAAACGCAAGTGATACAGCCGTGGATGTTCGGCAATCCGTATAAAAAGAAAACCTATCTTTGGCTTAAAGGATTGCCCGCGCTTTCTGTGACAAATGTGGTTGAACCTACAGGTTTATGGGTTGATTGCGGTCACGCCAATGGAACCAAAATGCAATCCTTTGGTTTCCGTAGCGCAAAAAAGCGTAGCAAGACTTTTCCCGGCATAGCCGAAGCAATGGCAGACCAATGGGGCAAATTATTGTAAATTCGTGCGGGTTTTCGCACGAAAGAAAGGAAAGAAAGATGGAGCAGACTAAAAGCGTTTTTGAAACGCTGAATGTTATCAATGTGAACGGTAAGACGGAGAAGAAAAACAATCTTACCTATTTATCATGGGCATGGGCTTGGGCAGAGGTCAAAAAGAATTTTCCTGATGCTCAATATAAGGTGTACGAGCGCGATGACGGCTGCATTTACTGGACGGATGGCCGCACCTGCTGGGTGAAAACCGGAGTGACCATCTGCGGTCTGGAACATATCGAGTATTTGCCCATTATGGACTACCGCAATGCGGCAATTCCTGCTGATAAGGTGACGAGTACAGATGTCAACAAAGCCATTCAGCGCAGCCTGACCAAAGCCTGTGCCAGACATGGCCTTGGCCTGTACATCTATGCCGGCGAGGACTTGCCAGAGGGCGCAGCTCCTGCGCAGCCTGAAACTCCGGATCAGCCTGAAACTCTGGAGCAGAGCGCACAGGCCACAGACCGTTACATTGCTGCCCGGCACGAGCTGACCGCAGCGATTGCCGCGTATGTGGAGAGCAGCGGCAAGCCGAAGGCCGATGTTTTGGCCGCGCTGAAAGAAGTTCCGGGCGGCACGATGAAAACTGAACAGGGCTGCATCCTGCTCATCAATCAGCTGAAAGCGTGGAGCAAATGAAGCAGCAGATCGTCATCAAGCGCATGGAGTGTTTTGGCAAGGACTGCGTAATCATGGAGCTTTCCGAGAGCGACCGTGAAAAGTGCAAGGCTCTTGTGGACGAGGGCAAGCCGCTGGCCGCAGTGATCGGTACGGTGACAGGAAAACGCAGTTTATCAGCTAATGCCTACGCGTGGACTTTGATGAATCAGCTTGCGGAGAAGATCAACCGGCCTGTGCTGGATATCTACCGTGACCTTATCCGGGATATCGGTGGCACAAGCGATATCGTGACCATTCCGGCAGAAGCGGTTGAAATGTTTAAGCGCGGCTGGGAAAGCAAGGGTGACGGCTGGCAGGCCAAGCTGATCGACACCATGACCACGCCGAACGGCTCTTACAGCACGGTGCAATGCTGGTATGGCTCAAGCGTTTACGACAGCAGCCAGATGCACCGACTGATTGAGCTGATCGTGCAGGAGTGCCAGCAACAGGGAATCCCAACCATGACCCCGGACGAAATTGCCCGGCTGAAAGGACTTGAGAATGCAGAATGAATATGGGGTTGAAATGACCCGGAACGGATATGCGCCCAGCATAATGGACTCAACTGACGGAATTTGCTATTTGTGTGAAAATTACACGCACACCGAGCGGCATGAGATTTTCGGCGGCTCGAACCGCACGAAAAGCAAGGCTTTAGGGCTTTGGGTTTGCCTTTGCCCTGCCTGCCACCGCACCGGCGCGTATGCCGTACACCAGAATAAGTTTGTGGCCGATAAGCTGCACCGGGAGGGGCAGCAGGAAGCTATGTGCATCTACGATTGGAGCGTTGACGAGTTTCGGCGGCGCTTCGGGAAAAATTACTTATAAGGAGATAGCTATGTTTGTGACCGATAATCCGTATTTTGATTTCTGCCGCTACGAAGCGGAACAGGAGCGAGCAGAACGCGACCTGCCAACCTGTGCCATGTGCGGCGAACCCATCACCGATGAATTTGCGTACCGCATTGATGGTGATTTGTACTGCGAGGAATGCATCTCCTCATGCCGAAAGGCGGTGTGCTGATGCTTAACAGCTGTACCATTCAGGGGCGCTTAGCTGCTGACCCTCAGCTGCGCCAGACCACCAGCGGCAAGAGCGTGTGTAGTTTCCGGATTGCCTGCACTAGGAACTTTGGCAAAGACCTGGAAACGGATTGGCTTGACTGTGTAGCGTGGGGACAGACCGGTGAGTTTGTGAGCAAGTATTTTCAGAAGGGCGCACAGATTTTGCTTCAGGGCAACATACAGACCCGCCAGTATCAGGACAAAAACGGCAACAACCGCAAGGCCGTTGAAATCAACGCAGAACGCGTTTTCTTCTGCGGTGGTAAACAGGCACTATCCGCCACAGATACGCCTGTACAGAGCCGCACAGTGCCCTCATTGGGCGCTTCTGAGTTCTCTGGCAGTTTTGCACCCATCGAGGAAGATGAAGATCTCCCGTTCTAAACATTTGGAGGGAAACGCATGGCTAAAAATGGATTTGGCCGGGCGGGCAGGCATGAGCTGGCCACCGCGCTGAAATGGCAGAAACGGCAGAGGAAGGAGGTGAAGCAGCCGAATGGCAGAAAGAAGAATGTTCACAAAAAAGATAACGGACGATGACCATTTCCAGAATCTTAGTTCAAGCGCACAGGCGTTATATTTTCACTTAAGCATGGCCGCCGATGATGACGGATTCTGCAATCAGGTCAATTCCTCAATGTTTAAGGCCCATGCCAGTGTGCAGGATCTGGAAGCACTTTTGACTGCAAGATATTTGTATCAGTTTGACAGCGGAGTGATCGTTATCAAACATTGGCGAATGGCAAACGCGCTGAGAAAAGACCGGTACACACCCACCGAATTTCAGCGGGAATTGTCGCAGCTTCGCGTAAAACCTAATGGAGTGTACACGGAGATTACAGAAGATGGTTGCCAGATGGTTGCCAACACGGCAACCGCTGGTTGCCAGATGGTTGCCTCAGGTAAGGATAGGTTAGGTAAGGATAGGTTAGGTAAAGATGCTCTACCTAAAGCATCAGCAGAATCTATAGAGAGTAGCTCTATCGTAGGCAACAAAGAAGAGGCAGCACTTTCGGAAATTTTTCAAGCGTTTGAGGCTAATATCGGCAGTGTTTCACCGTCTGAATATGACCTAATAAAAGATTGGGCGCGGTTATATGACAAAGACCTTGTTATTGAGGCAATCAAAGAAGCGGCGATCAGGAAAAAGAAGAATGGCCGTTACATAGACACCACACTGCGCCGGTGCCCATCAGAGGGCGTATACACTGCCGCAGATTTTAGGGCGAGAATAGATGAACGCGCACAGCAAAACGCTGCCACAGGGCAAACCAGGCCCCGCAGAGAGAGCGCCAGTGAAAAGGCAGAGCGTGAAAGCCGAGAGCGTGATGAACAATTCCGGCGTGTATATGCGCAGGAAATGGAAAGGAGAATGCAGAATGACCACACAGGGAGCGTATGAACTTCTGCGCATGAATCGGTTATTTTACCAGGCACAGGTCAAGCCAATGAGTGACGAGGACACAGCGCAGATTGCCCGCGTATGGGAATACCAGTTCCGCGACTGGCCCGATAACGCGGTAAAAGATGCATACCTTGCAGCGCAAAAGGAATGCGTTTTCCCGGTTTGTGTGGCGGACATATTCCGTCATCTGCCGAGTGAAGCGCCGAGCTGGGCAAAGGCCATGAAAGCAGCGCGGGAGATAAACCGCTGGCTGTATTACGCCAAGACCGGCGGCCTTGTAGGGCCAAGCGGGAAGAAAGACCCGACAGCCTGCACAGAAGAGGCAATCAAGGTTTGGGATACCCTTCCGGAAAGCGTGCGCAGCTGGGCTGGCACGATGGGCTTGCTGGCACGAAATGCGGATGCAGACCCGGACGAGCTGGCGCAATTTGTACGGCCTGCCTTTGAAAAAGCCACCAAGAAAGAAAAGTTGCCGCCGGAGCCGATGAGGATTGCGGCAACAGAGGAACGCAAGGCTCTTATGGCAGGATACAAACCGCTTAGGCTGAAAAAGGGGGAGTAACGCCATGATTTATTTCGGGAAAACCGGCGATTTCTGGGTATACGAGGATAGAATCATTGTGCCGGTGTGCGTGAGGGCTGAGCAGGCAGACGATTACATTACCGACTTGGCCAAGGCGCTGGAAATGATGCACCGCCAACAGGATCAGCTGATCGAGGAAAAGGGGGAAATGCCATGAACTCGCCCTGCAAGAACTGCCCTGAACGGCGCAAGCTGTGCCACAGCGAGTGTGATAAATATGCGGTGTTCGCCGCAGAAAAAGAGCGGATACGGGCAAACCGGATGAAGGAATGTGACGAATTCTCGTTTATTATGGAATCGAGAAAAAGGGTGACTTCCGTGTGGTATCACGGGAGAAAGGTAAAAGATAGAAAGGGTGGATTTGGGGAATGAAAGAGCCAATCTGTGAGCTTTATCACGACAATTTCCAGAACTACAAAAGCTATGGAATCCCGCACGCACAGCTTGTGATTGCTGATATCCCGTACAATATCGGAGCGGATGCTTATGCAAGCAATCCCATGTGGTATAAGGACGGGGACAACAAAAAGGGCGAAAGCAAGCTGGCGAAGGCATCTTTTTTTAACAGCGATGGGCGGTTTAAAATTGCCGAGTATATGCATTTTTGCTCAAAGCTGCTTGTGAAAGAGCCGAAAGAACGCGGTAAAGCACCGGCCATGATCGTGTTCTGCGCATTTGAGCAGATCCAGACCGTGATCGAGTATGGCAAGAGGTACGGCTTTAAAAACAGTTATCCTCTGTTTTTCTGCAAGAATTATTCGGCACAAGTCCTAAAAGCCAATATGCGGATTGTAGGCGCTACAGAATTTGCGGTTGTCTTATATCGCGATAAGCTGCCGAAATTCAACGGCGGCGGGCACATGGTTTACAACTGGTTTGAGTGGCGGCGGGATTCCGGCAAGGATTATCCAAAAGTGCATCCTACGCAAAAGCCGGTGAATTTGCTGAAACGCCTGATCGAAATTTTTACAGATCCCGGTGAAGTGGTGATTGATCCGTGCGCCGGGAGCGGCAGCACGCTACGAGCAGCGTATGAGTGCGGACGAAACAGCTATGGTTTTGAGGTTGACCGCAAATTTTATACACTGGCAAAAGAAAAAATGCTGGATTTTTCCGGTGCAAAACAACTTGAATTTGAGGTGTGAGAAATGAACAAAAGTAAAATTATTGCCCTGGTGGCGGTGGCCATCATTCTGTGGCTGGTGCTGTCGGTAAGCATCAGCCTGTTACTGGCGGTGACGGCTTGGTGCGCTAAAATCATGGGCGCACCGGCAACGATTGCTTGCTTTGTGGCCAGCATCTTGTTTGTGATTTTCTGCTGCTTTTTGTGCAGCGAGGAGGGCGAGGATGAGAAAAAATAAGTATCACGCCCGGAAAGTCACGGTGGATGGCATTGTTTTTGACAGCCGCAAAGAGGCTGACCGCTGGCGGGAGCTAAAGCTTTTGGAGCGTGCCGGGAAAATCACGGAGCTTAAGCGGCAGGTGAAATTCACGCTGATTCCCGCGCAGCGGAAGTTTTGCTGTGAAATCGACAAAAACGGACGGTTTAAAAAGGGCGAGATGTTGGAGCGGCCTGTTGCTTATATCGCAGATTTTGCGTACTTACAAGATGGTAAGTACATTGTCGAGGATACCAAGGGAGTGAAAACCCCGGAGTATGTGATCAAGCGGAAGCTGATGCTGTGGCTGCAAGGCATCAGAATTCGGGAGGTGTGAAAAGTGACAGAATACATTGAGCGGCAAAAAGTGATTGACTGCTTTGAAAAATGCTTGGTTGAATCTCCAAATAACTCGGTGATCTCGATAAAACGAAGCTTTGAAAATTTGCCTGCGGAAGATGTTGCACCTGTACGACATGGCCGGTGGATAAAAAGAGGATACGCCTGTGGCGACTCCGAATTTATATGCTCCGTTTGCGGAGAAAGCGAATGGAGAACAAGCAGCTCAAGAATGAAATATTGTATGTTTTGCGGTGCAAAAATGGATTTGGAGGTGGGAAAATGAAAACCTTAAGTGATGCGACATTGAAAAGCATGACGAAATCTGAGTTGATCGAGCATCTCAGGTGTGCAGAGCACAACTACGCCGTGGCGAAAGAAACGATAGAGCAGCAGGCAAAGAATTTTAAAAACTACGAGCCTGTTATGTATGGGGAATGGATCGATGTAGGAGATTTCATGAAGATGGAGGACGGGATAGAACTTCCGGTTAAGGTGTGCAGTGTGTGTGGCGAGTATATTGTGCTGGAAGATTTTCAGAATTTTTGCCCGAACTGTGGGGCAAAAATGAGATAGAGTAAATCAAAGATTTTGGCATCAAGAAAGCACCGGCAAGATATCTGATTTTGAAAGAACAAACTGAACATGTAAAAAAACTGAACAGTTCGGAAATGTCGAACAGTTCGGAAAAGTCGAAAGGAGAAAATGAAAATGAGTAATTTTAAGAGCGATTTTGAGGTTATCTGTTCGCTGGGAGAACCCGCGCTGCTTGAACAGCTGGCTGAAGAATGCAGCGAGCTGGCACAGGCGGCGCTGAAGATGGAGCGGTTGGAGCGTGGGGAAAACCCTACGCCGAAAACAGAGGAAGAATGCGTGGAAAATTTGCTTGAAGAATTGGGCGATGTGAACCTGTGTATGTCCGTGGTAGAAGCAAACCGGGGCATTCACATTCGATGCTTATCCGTGGATAAAAAAGCGCGCTGGTCGCAGCGTATCCGGGAAGCGCGTGGAGAAACGCCAAAAGAAAAGAAAACCCGCCAGAGCGAGTTTTTGAAGATGTTTCCGAATGCACTGATGGATGGTTGCACGGTTGCAATGTGTCCGGTCAAAGTAGATGAAAATGTTGACTGCCGGTTGCAGTGCGATGATTGCCGAAAAGATTTCTGGCTGGCAGAGGTTGACTGATGGATAAGGTGGTGATCTACAACCGTGCCACCGGAGCACTGCAGCGAAAGACGGTTGATGACTGGCACCAATATAAAAAGTTGCTGCTGGCTGCCGGTATGCGCCGGGACGATTCAGCTTTTGATCCGGAAATCTGGGTAAATCAAGATTATATCTTGCGGAGGTATCGTAATGCGACAGAGTAATATCAAAAAAATCGTGGCCATGGCGCAGCGGCAGGCTATGGCCGCAGCAGACAGGGAGCGCATAGCCATTGCCGTGCGCACAATCATGATCTACTGCTACGCCATGATTCAGGCTGGGCTTTCGCCGAAAACTGTGCAAAAAGTGCGCAAAATCGCGGATGATCTCATCGCAGACAAGTTTGACGAGCTGAAAACCGATGGCGTGGCCGAAGCATGGCTGCGGCAGCAGCTGGAAGCGGACGGACTCAAGTTTCAGGAGATTCCGCCAGAAGTGAGTTTCGATTTTGTATAAAAAAAACAGGGCCGGAGAAATCCGGTCCTGCTTTATGTGCCTCAAAAGATGCACATAATTATTTCTATCCTCGGGTGGATTGCTCCACCTGACATCGATATTGTATCGCATTTGCTGCATAAAAGCCATTGGCAAACCAAACAAAAAATGGTGAAGATTTTTGTGAGAATCATTCTCCTATCAAATCCTCGATCTCCACGCCGAGGGCGTGGGCCAGAGCAGTGATCGTGCCAATGGTAATGTTCTTGGTCTTGATCTCTCCAGTTTCGATTTTGCGGATCTGCCGGGCATTGATGCCCGACATCTCTGCAAGTTTGGCTTGGGTCATGCCCTTGCTGGTGCGGATGGCCAGCAGTGGGCATTTATCAGGCTGCCTGTTGCCGAAAATAGGTGTGACGGACAAGATTTCAAAGGGAATTTTCTCACGCTTTCCGGAGATGGTCGGCGCTGTAATGGTCAGAGATTGGATAGCATCGTCAATCGCTTGCTCAATGCTGCCAGTTACGCGGACGGATGGAACTTTGGCAAAAACCAAATTTTTGTTTCCGTCAGTAGAGGTGTAGTCGGAGCGTATGCCGCCTGGCACATCGTGGATGAAGTCTGGCAGGGAAACCGTCACGGCTTTTCTGCGTGCCATGCCGGTGGGGGTGGTTCCGATTTCCTCCCATCCATCTGGCAGGTCAAGGCCATAAACATAATCCTGTACGGTTGTAAAATAAGCGATTTCGGCGGGGGTGTACTCACCTGTGCTGCGGGAAGCGGAAACGACAGTGATGATGATTTCTGTGGTCATGGTTGTTCTCCTTTCAGATGTTCTTCGTTTGTTTAACTATAGTATAGGCCAAAATTGGCCGCATTGCAATAGTCAAGTTGCACAAAGATTAAGGGGATTTTTTAGCGCTCCCATCGGCCTTTAGCTATATCCATCTCAGCGGTGATGCCGGGGTGAGCCTTTACAGCTGCATTAAAGGCTGCAATGGCCTTGTGCCGCTCTTTACCGCTGTATGTGGTGTGTCGCAGCTCGGTGCGTGTGCCGTCCAGATACTGCCGATACTCGGTAAGCGTGTACTGGATGCCGTTGTAGGTGTTGGTGCGCTTTAGCGTGATCACCGGCACGGTGGGGGCGGTGGCTAACTCTTGATAGCGTGCCGCTATGGCCTGCCGGTGCTGCTTTAAGCAATCCACCATGGCTTCCAAATCGGCTATCATGTTGGCGCTGCGTTCGTCCTCACGCTGCAGCTCGTCCAGCGCATAAATGGCACTGGGGCGGCGGCCGTATAGATACAGCTCATGCTTATATTCTTTTGTTTCCATGCCGTACTGGCTGTAGAAATCCTTGTAGGTCGTGCGGTAAGTCATGCGGACACCTCCCACAGTTTGATGATGCTGCCGTCAGCGTTGATCTGCACGCGGCGGCTCTGGTGATCGGCTAAGCGTGTAGCCTCAACGATGATAGGCGCACCATTGGCGGCGGCAAGCCGGTAAGCGTGGCGCATGGCCTGATCTGCTAAGGGGGTAGCGCCGAGCTTGCGCCCGGCGGCGAAAATCGTAAATAAAAACATGGTTGCACCTCTCAAACCCTATGATAAAGACCAAGGTAAATATATTTACCGCTTTTGCATCCAAATGCGTGATACAGTGCGCCGCGCTGATCGCTTGCGGCTGGTTCGCCCATCAAAAAACCGGCGGAAACCATGCCGCACGTTTCTTCCGGCAGATGGTAGGGCGGCATGCAGTTAAGCATGTGATCATAGATTTCAGCGGCGATCAGCTGCCCGGGCTTGGCGTTAAAAGTCTGATCGCGGTTCCAATCTGCGCGGGTGTATTCGGGGGTAACAATATTAAGCATTATCAAAATCTCCTTTAAAAAATTTAGTGGGACCGGGCTTTTGGATGAACCCGGCGGAACCGTTCAAGCGGTGATGGTTTCGCGGCGGCGGGCGGTGGCGCTCTGTGCGCCGTATTTAGCGCGTATCCAGTCGTAGGATTTACGGCTGCCGCGGCTGGTTTCCTTGGCGCTTTCGGGGCGCCAGTACCACATTTGGCGGCGCTCGGAGAAGATCATTCCGGCTTTGGCGGCGCGCTTGTCGGTGCTCCAAATCCACTTTCCGAGGATTTCAAAGTTAACGCCCATCGCGTTGAGCTTATCCACCATGGGCCGGAGTTCGGCATCAACGGCGGCCTGCTTTGCCCGTTCGGCCTCGGCGCGGGCGTTGTAGTCTGTGTGGATGCCGGTATCAAACCGGGGCAGGCGGGATTTGAGGTAATCCCATTCTGCGTTGATCTGCTTCATGGCTTCCTCGCTGCCGCCGTGGTCGGGGTGGTTAGTCATGCACAGATCACGGTAAAGCTTTTTGCCCTCGGCTAAGGTGTGGGGCTGGGGGATAAAGTATTTTATAGTCATGGTAGTTGTCCTTTCTGTATTTGTTTAAAAATTGGTGGCCGCCATCCTTGCGGATCAATCGGAGCAGCAAAGCATATAGCCGCGCTTGGCGCAGATGATTGCAAGCCGTGTAAATTCCATGTAACGGCGGAGGGTGCCAGGGTTGCGGGTGTCGGCCAGTTCTGCCCGTTGGCGCTGCATATAGCGGCGCTGCCTTGCAAGTTCTTTTTTCGCTTGACGGTCAGACAGACGATAAAGTGTGTAAGTAGTCATGATGTTTGCCTCCTGTTTGTTTCGTTGTCTGCATTGTACAATGCGATTTATGCCTTGTCAAGCATTGTACAATGCTTTCTGCTCTTTGCACAAATTCCAGTGTGTGAATTTGGCTATTTTTGCATTGTATCATGCCGGATGTTTTGCTATAATAGTAAAGAGGTGATACAATGCCAATTTCAGATAAAAAGAAAATAACGAATAATCGCTATTTGTCAAAGTGCGTACAAGTTAGCTTTAAACCACGCGCTGAAGACGCGGCACAGCTTAAAGCCGCCGCAGCTGCTGCCGGGCAAAGCTTACAGGGGTATATATTACAGGCATGCCGGGAACGGATGGAGCGTGACGGGAAACCGCCGGAAAAGTAAAAAGCTTGAAAAAACAATGGAAATCTGGTAAAATAAGAGTGTAACGAGAGGGCGAAAGCGATTAAGTTAGTCTGTTATCTGTTGTGGGCGGTCAACCATGCAATCAGATAAGATTTAAAAGCGGCTTGCTTTTGCTCTGGGGTGAGCTTCTTGTATTCGCTGTATTTCATGGGCTTGCTCCTTTCTGTTTTCTGCCCTCTCGTTACTTACAGCTTCGGAACTGTTGCGTTCCGTTTGCTGTGCCCATATAATAGCACTGTTGCGTTCGCGCTGTCAACCCTGTTTTTGGCATTTCAGCAATATACACAAAAACGGTTGCGTCCCATTGTGCAAATTGAACTGTTGCGTGCTGGCTGGTATTAGTGTATAATAAACAAAAACACTAATGGAGGGGTAAAAATGCCAGTATCGGAGAAAAAAAGAAAGAGCCTGGATGCATACAACGCCACATGCGACTATATAAGCATCAGGCCCAAAAAAGATAAGGGCGAGGAAATCAGGCAGGCCGCAAAACTGGCGGGTCAAAGTCTACAAGGATATATCTTGCAGGCCTGCGCCGAGAGGATGGAGCGGGAGCAAAGCAAATAAGAGATAAGCGCCAAAAAAAAACGGCGCTTATTTTTTTACTTAAATATTATACAAAGAGTATTGATATTGTCTTGTATATATATTATAATATACAGAGAGTATATAACAGACTGTATAAGAGAGGGGGAGCGGAGAGCATGGACGAGAAGAAAGAAAAGAAAAAAGCTGGCGAAAGAGCCGGGCCCAATGGTGCATTGATTGTCCGTGATCGCTTCCCCGAAGGGGCACAAGCCAAAGGGGGACGAGCTGCGGCCGCAAAGAGGCTTGAAAAGCGTAAAGCAAAAGAGATCCTGCAAGATATCCTATGTATGGCTATCTCTGATAAGAGCATAGAGGCCGGAGAGCTCGAGAGCATCGCACAAGGTCTTGCACAAGAGCAAGGCGGGAGCATATCTGTCTATCAAGCGATCATGATCGCACAGGCGGCACGAGCGATGCAGGGAGACACAGCCGCGGCGACTTACACACGAGATACAGCCGGGGACAAGCCTACAGATAAGCAGGAGATCACCGGCACCATCACCGAGGGTGACAAGGCACTATGCGCGGCTGTAGCGGCTCGGCTGGATGAGCAAAAACCACATAAAGAGTAACAACAAAGTTGCACCAAATAGCAAAGTAACGATAATGCGATAAATACTATTTCGCTTAATCCTAATTTAGCGAAATAGACCAGCATAGCAGGGCAGAATCTGAGCATATAAGAGCCGGGGCGGGGAGTTTTACCAGCGACACATACAAGCCGCTTTATTGTACCCCCGCCCCCCATGAATGGGCACCCCGGGGAGAAGCGAGGGCGGCGGGGCGTAGTATATGATCTCCAAAATATTTTTTTACCCAATACAGAACAACAAGTTCTTGCGGGTAATATGCTTTCTTAGCTCAAAGGCAGAGCGATTGCAATAGCAATGGATAGGGGTTCAATTCCCTTAGAGAGCACCACCATTCACTTTGCATACTGGAAATCCTTTCCGCCTATTCCCGGCTGCACGAAAGTGTCAGGCGCAGTTAAGCCGGGTTTTTAAAAGATCATAATTAGAGGGCAAACCGCATTGTTCTCTGTTTTGATGCCCTACCAGCTCTGGGCTATTGGGAGTATGGAGTTAAAGCCGGTAGAGTAAAATCTATCGGCTTTAACTGAATCAGGAGAAATTCTATGGATATGAACAAAGTCCGCCGGGCGGAAATTGAATACTGTGCGGAGAATCCGGTGTATTACATAGAAACCTATGTGCGGATAGAGCATAAAGGCGCAAGCCCTCTGATACAGCCGTTTAAGCTGTGGGAAGGGCAGAAAAGCGCTGTGGAGAGTTTGTATGCCAGTCCGCGAAATATCATTCTGAAAGCGCGACAGTTGGGTTTCACATGGCTTGTGCTTGCCATCAGCAGTTTAAAGCTGCTGGATAGACCGGGCAGGCGATGCGGCGCAATCAGCCAAAAGGAAGATGAAGCCATGGAGCTTGTGCGGCGCATGGAAGTGATTCTTGGGCACATGCCGGAGATCATCTGTGACGAAAGGAATGCGCCGATTGGGTGGAGCGGCCCGACATACACCAAAAAGGCTATGAGCATTACCCTGCATTTCCCGGGAGAACCGGACAGCGTGTTTTTGGCTGAAGCCAGCGGCCCGAACCCTTTCCGTGGACAGTCCATGGACGAAGTTTTGATTGACGAAATGGCATTCCAAGACCGTGCAGTTGAAATGTTTTCGGCTATTTTCCCCACGATCAATGACGGAGGCGCAGCCTGCACCATTATTTCCACCAACAAACGAGGCTCGCTGTTTGAGGAAAAGTATACAGACCCGGATTTTGGCTTTAACAAGGTTTTTCGGGGATGGAGAACAAACCCGAACCGAACGGATGATTGGTATAAAAAGACCCTTGCGGCATTAGGGCCGGCAGAAACGGCGCTGGAATACCCGGAAACGGAGCAGGAAGCGCTTGAAATGGTCGGCGGCTTGATGTTCCCGGAAATTCGCGCTGAAACCCACATGGGGAAAGCGGATTTCTGGGATGATGAAGTCATTCGGTATGTTTCTATAGACTATGGCCTTGATATGTTCAGCTGCCTTTGGATTGCTGTAAACACAAAAGGCAAGGCCAGAGTATACCGTGAATTGCATGAACCGAATATGCCCATCGGTGCAGCGTGTGACCTGTTCAAAAGGGTAAACGAGGGAGAAAAAATTGAACTTATTCTTGCTCCGGGCGACCTTTGGAACCGTGAACAGCTGCATGGAAAGAGCCGAGCAGACTTTTTTGCTGAGAACGGTATGAACCTGACGAGAAGCTCACGAGATTTTGAAGCCGGTGTGTCGGCAATGAAAGAGTGGTTTTCCATTGGTGAGGACGGAACGGCCAATTTGACCTTTGAAAACTGCCCGGTGGCTTATAAGCATTTGCAAAAGATCCTTGCAGACCCGAAAAGACCGAGCGTTTATGCGAAACAGCCGCATGAATTGACACACAGCTGCGATTCGCTGCGTTATTTCTGCATTTATTACATTTCTCCGGCGAACAAAAAGAAACCGGCAGCAAAACAATGGACGGAAGATATGCTGGAGGATTATAATAATGCCAATGAGTCCGAAAAAAAGTATCTTATCAAGATTTGGGGTGAGCCAACATGACGGAATGGGGAAATAAAATCAAGGCCAGATTGATGGCCGCCGGTGTGAAACAGAAAGATTTTGCCAAGAAATGCGGATATGAAGCAACAAGGCTTTCGCATTTGCTGTCTGATGCAAAGGTACCGGATAAGGCAAAGCAGAAAATCGAAATCGAGTTGAAAAAATTGGAGCGTGTATGAAAAAAGAAAATCTGGAAAAAATGCAGAAATATAAGGCGCTCTATGAAACCGCCAAGGCTGCATATCAACAGGAACTGAATAAAATCAACCAGCAGGAAAAGGCGTATAACGGCACGCGGGAAATCCGAAAAAAGGGCGGCGGCATTTCCAACCAGGAAGCCGACTGCTGCTATAACATTACCTACCGTCTGATCGAAAGTGAGATCGACACAACGATTCCGACAGTGCGCGTTGACCCTATCCATGAGGAAGATGAAAAGGCTGCAGAAAGCATTCAAGCCGTTATTCGCACGGAGTTTGAACGCTGCGGCATGGCGAAGCTGAACGATAGCGCAGAACGAATGAGTGCTGTGTTTGGCGGCGTTCCGTTTCTTGTGGAATGGAATAATGACGGCGGTTATCACGATACTGTTGGAGAAGCTACGGTAAAGATTCTGCATCCGAAAAATGTTATTCCACAGCCCGGCGTAACAGAGATCGAGCAATGCGAATATATCTTTGTGCGAACGGCGGAAACCAAACAGTCCATTCACGATAAATACGGTGTGCCATTATCGGATTTGTCGGAAGATGAACCGGAAGCCCGCAAAGGAGCAAGCGCAGATAAAACCTATAGTGACGAATTAGCAACAAAAATTGATTGCTATTTCAAACACATGGTGGATGGCGAATTGAAAGTTGGCGTTTGTTCTTGGGCGAACCGTGCGTTTCTGCGATACGATGCAGACTACTATGCACGGAAAATTACGGTATGTGAGAAATGCGGGCAGATCAAAACCGGCGAAGTTTGCCAGTGCGGCAGCAAGAAGTTTGTTACAAAGCCTGTTCAGACTGAAATGCTGGACGATATGCAAATGACTGTATTGGGCGGCGGCACAGATATGGTGCAGGCCGTGACGGACGGAGACCCGGTATATGCGCAAAACCCTGACGGTTCGCTGCAATATCCGTTGGACGAAAACGGAGAATACGACACGAACCAGCAGCCGATTCAAATCGGCGTTGAGCAGGTAAGAACCGTTTTGCCGCAATTCAGCCCCAAACGATATCCCATCGTTATGCGGCGCAATATCTCAAAGTTCGGCTCATTCCTTGGTCGCAGCGATGTGGATGTAATCGCAGACCAGCAAAACAGCATCAACAAGGTTTTGAGCAAGATGCAGGAAAAGCTGATGAAAGGCGGTAGCTTTGTTACCTTGCCGCAGGGCGTTTCCGTGGATACCAGCAACAAGGAACTGAAAGTCATTCGTGTAAAACCGAATGAGGTTTCCATGATCGATGTGCTGAACATTCAGCCGTCTATTGACAAGGACATGAATTTCCTTTCGGTTTTGCAGTCGCAGGCACAGGATGCTTTGGGCTTGACGAATGCATTCTTAGGCCAGCAGGATACAACGGCTGTATCTGGCAGCGCAAAGCAGTTTAGTGCCAACCAGTCGGCTGCACGATTGTCGAGCCGTAGAAGCATGAAATATGCGTTCATGGAAGAACTGGCCAATCTGATCATTCAAACCTATATGGCATTCAGCGGCGGTGCTATTCCGTATTCGTATGAAAGTACGAACGGCGAGAAAGTTTATTCTCATTTTGACCCAAAAGAACTGATCAAGCTGGATGCCGCCGGGGAAATGTACTGGAATACAGAATTCATTTTCCGTGTAGATGAAAGTGCCACGGTTGCCAGCAACCACGAAAATATGTGGAATATGATGTCAGTAATGTATCAAGCTGGTGCATACGGTGCAATCGGGCAGGATGACACAAATCTTTTGTACTGGGAACTGCTGAAAGAAGCGAAGTACCCCGGCGCAGGTAAGGCTATCGAAAGCATTAAAGCCAAAATCCAAAAGCAGATGGCCATGATGCAGCAGTCAATGCCGACTATGGCCGAGGAAACCATCAGGAATAACGGCATTGATGACCGTACCACGGTACAGAAAGAGGATTTGACAAACCTTGCTGCAATGGGGGTGAGTTTATGATCTGCCCGAAATGCAAACTGGAAATGCGGAATGAAAAACCACACATTGTGTTTGAGGGGGATGATTCCCCGGACACACAGACAAAAGCATTTATGATGGTTACTCCCGTATGCAGGAATAAAAAATGCCCGGCTTACGGAGAGGAAACTGCCTCGATCAAGACGGAAATGAAATAGTGATTATAGAGATGCGGTATTTGCTGCATCTCTATTTTTTTTTAAGCCAGCTATGGCGAGAAATAGCAGAAAGAGAGAAACCATGACTGATGTGAACAGCAGCGTAGTGACCGAGGAAACTGTAGATACCACCGTTACCGAGGAAACGACCGGGCAAGCTGCCCCGGAAGAAACCAATGCAGAGGGTGCAGAAAGCGAATCTGAGGAAAGCCAGCCCGCAACTGGTGAGCCTGATGCAGAAAAACAGCACGAGGAAAACGAGCGATGGAAAGCACGCAGAATTGAATCCGAGGAAAAGGGCCGCCGCCGCGCCATGTCGGAAATCGACAAATGGGCTGTGGAAACATTTGGCAGTGCAGTAAATCCGGCAACAGGCAAACCCATTGCCAGCTTTGCGGATTATCAGCAGGCCGTTGCGGCACAGCGTGAGGCACGCAGAAACGCCCGTATCGCGGAAGGTGCAAAAGCGGGGGAAGATATTTCGGAGCTTATCAAAGAAGCTGTACAGGAAGCCCCAGCCGTGCGAAAAGCAAATGAATGGCTGGAACAGCAGAAGCAGGAAGAACAAGACCGAAAGAACATTGCCGCTCTTGATGAAATTCTGAAAATCGACCCATCTTTGAACGGCGACCCGCACAACATCGGGAACATTGCCGAGCTGAACGATTTTAACGAGCTTTGCGAAAAGGGCATTGACCCGGTTAAAGCCTATCGTTACGCCTGCATGGAACGACTTTCCAAGAGCGTGAACGAAAAGCGAGAAGCCGCAGTTCGACAGCAGGCAATCAATGATGCAAAGGGCGCAGGCCATGTGAAAGCCACCGCAACGGCACAGGCTGGCGGTGAAGAAATCACGATCCCGGCGGATAAGATGGCGTTCTATCGTGATCAGTTCCCAGACAAAACTGACGAGCAGCTCAATAAACTTTGGGCAAAAACACATTAAAAGGAGTAAAACATTATGGCTATTACCATTAAGAAATCTGATAACCTGCTGAACAGCGAATGGAACGAGGAAGCCGAGTTCATCAATATGAAGATGGCGGATGCAGATACCGAGCAGAGCGATGACGATGCGCTTGTGAAAGCAGTTTTCAATGTGCGAACCTCTAACCGATTTGGTGAAAAGGCGGTTGGTTCCAGTGGCTACCAGAGCATGAAAACCGTTGAAGAAGGCGGCACCTTTGCTACTGACACCATGCAGAATGTCAATGAAAAGCTGATTAAGCATATCAGCTTTGGCAAGGAATACTCTATCACCCCCGAAATGAAAGAGGATAACCTGCACAACATTACCGGCCGCGCTGCGAAGAACATGGTTCGCGCTTACAAGCGCACTCGCCCTGAATTCGCAACCGCTGCTCTGGTTGCTACTGTTGCATCTGATGCAAAGACTTTCAGTTACGGCGGAACCACTGCCATTGATTGCACGGCGCCTGACAACCTTTCGCTGTTTAACCCTGCGCACACCGGTCTTACCGGCGTTGCTGCACAGAGCAATGTATTCACCAATGCTTTTGGCAATGATGATGAAATGCTTGACCGTTTGGCAAACATCGGCTTTAACTTCGTAAACGCCAGCGGCCAGCACATGGGTTATGTATTTGATACGCTGATTGTGCCTGGCAACTGCCATCGCTTGATTCGACTGGCAAAGAAGATCATCAACAGCGACCAGCAGGTTGGCAGCAATTTCAATGATGCCAACATCAACAAGGGCATGTGGAAACTGATCGTTGACCCCTACTGGCAGGCAGCTGCAAGCACCGAGCCTTATATCATCATGTCCAGCAAGGCAAACAAGGATATCGAAGGTTCTATGTTCTATGATCGCCTTGTCCTTGATGTGAAGGAAGATCTGGATATCCATACCCACGGTATGATTTTCAGCGGTCGCGCTCGTATGGGCGTTGGCTTTACTGACTGGCGACATATCATTTTGGGCGGTTCTACTCAGACCGGCGCAACCACCTTGAAGTAAGGAGAGCACAATGAGCTATATTCCGCCTGATCTGCATGAGGGTGACACTTTTGAGGACGGCGGCAGATGGTTTCGGGTGCTGAAAGTATTGGAAGATGGCAATTATTCTTCCGAATATATAGGCATTAAAAAGCCGAGAAAGACCGCAGACAAAAAGTGAATCGTATCCCCCGCACATGGGGCGGGGGATATTTAAAAAAGGAGCAAACCATGGGAATGTATTGGGGAGAATTTAAGACTGCCGTGCTCGGAAAAATGTTTTCCTCAAAAAACGGCAGCATTTCCACAACGAGCAAGAATAACCGTGATTATGTGACGATGATGCCACAGGCAGTCAATGAAGGACTTGCTATTATCGGGAACACGGTGCGGTGGCCGCGCAAGAACACAGAGATTGAAGTAGACCTATCGGATAGAAAGCAGAGCTTTAACATTGCGGATATCGCAATGGATTTCAAACGCGTTGGCGGCTTTGAAATTTATCTTTTGGATGATGAGGATGTGCCAAACCCTTTATACGGTGCAAGCATTATTGCAAACCGTTTGATCATTCCGGCCGGCGTGAGCGGGAATGTGGTTTGGTATTATGACGGCGCATACGAAAAGATAGAAAGCGATGTGCGGGATACGGATGAAATTGATGCGGACGATGATGTGATTTCGGTTCTGGTGCTGTATGTTGTCAGTCAGCTGTACATGGATGACGACTTGACAACGGCGCTGAACTGGCGAACACAGTTTGACAGTGCGCTTTCTATCCTTGCAGGGAATATCCCGGCAGAGGAACACACGGAATTTCAAAGCGTGAACGGATGGTGATGAAATGGCAGTAAAAACGATCATGCCGTCATCGAATAAAAGACGAAGCGTTATATCGGAATTTGTGTCTGCCAATTTCACGGATACCAGCGGTATTATTGCGGACAATCAAAGCCCGGATACACAGAACATGATTCGGGATGTTCCCGGTAAAGTTCGCAAGTGTATGGGATATGAGAAAATCCGAAAATACAGCGGGAGAATCAATGGGTATCATGTTCGGCGTGGTGACGGAATCGGAATCATTCATGCCGGCACGAAGATGTACAAGGAAGATGCTGTTTTGTATGACGGGATGGCCGATGCCAGAAGCCGAAGTTTTCAGATGGGCAGCAAGCTGTATATCATTGACGGCAAGGCGTTGCTTGTATATGACGGGACAACCGTAAAAAAGGCTACGGAGATCGCTTATATCCCCACCATTACCATTGCAAAATCCAGCGAAAAATCCGCAGGGTATGAAGCTGTAAATTTGCTGCAGCCGAAATTCAGAGAACAGTTTTACAACACAAGCGCAACGACATTCACCATGAGCCTTTCGCCTTTGGACAATGGGAGCGCGGTTGTGGTGGAATGGAAAAACAGCAACGGTGAATGGGAAGATATTTCCGGAAAAATCACCAATATCAACTATGAGGCATCCACCATCACGCTGAACAGCGCACAGACTGCATCTATTATCGGCGAAGATAACATTAGAATCACAGCGCAAAAGACTGTGCCGGGATATGCGGACAGGATCAACCATTGTACGGTTGGTATTCTTTTTGGTGTAAACGGCGGCTCGGACAGATTGTTTCTTTCTGGAAATGAAAGCAACGAATTTGTCAATTATGACTGGTATTCTGGCCAGAATGACCCAACCTATTTTCCTGATAATGGATACGCTACGCTTGGAACACAGGTTAGTGCTGTGATGGGATATTGCATTTTGGACAATTACTTGGTTGCCACGAAAGACAACATGGAAGTTGACCGAAATGTTATCGTTCGGCGTGGCGATCTTGTAGAAAGCGAACCGGCATTTCCAATCGTGAATACCATGCAAGGCCCGGGCGAAATTGCAAAATTCAGCCTTGCGTACCTTGAAACAGAACCGCTATTTTTGACCAACAGCGGCGTGTATGCCATTACGACCAGCGATTTGAGCGGCAAGGAATATACCCAGCGAAGAAGTTATTTTCTTGACGGAAAACTGGAAAAAGAATCCAATCGAGAAAACGCATTTGCGTTTGTGTTCCATGATATGTACTGGCTGTGCTTGAACGGCGTTGCCTATATTCTGGACGGATTACAGCCGATCAAGACCGACCGCAGCGCACCTTACGCAACCAGACAGTATGCGGGCTTTTACCGAACAAATTTGCCTGCCCGCGTGATGTGGGAGCAATCTGGAAGATTGTTCTTTGGCAGTGACGATGGAACTGTTTACCGATTTTATAACGATACAACAGAATCTATAAGTTACAACGATGATGGGAAAGCCATTGATGCTTACTGGACATTGCCGCTAAACTTTGGCGGGGCATTTTTCTTGAATAAAAATTTCAAGAAAATGAGCGTTCTTTTGGATGCAAACCCAACGACTGGCGTTGAATTGTGGGCGAAAGAAGCCGGAAAATGGGAATTGCAGGGAGAGGAAACAGAAGCCACACGCTATTTCACATGGGATTCTATTTCTTGGGGAAGCTTTTCTTGGAGCACAGATACAAGCCCTGTTACCATTACGGAAAAAATCAACATCAAAAAGGTTGATGAGGTGCAATTTAAATACCGCAACGCAAGAATTGGTGAGCCATTCGGAATTTTGCAAGCAGCTGTAGAATACACCGTTGGAAATTACTATAAAGGAAGATGATTATGGCTATTGAAAAACAAATAGAAACCATTGACCTGTCGTCTGCCAGCTATGCCAGTAAAACAACGGTAGTCGGGCAGGAAGATATTCCGGCGCTTGGCGTTAGGGAAATGCAGGAAAGCGTGGAGTATATGCCGCGAAACCTGCTGCTGCCCAAGCTGAATGAGGTGGTGGGCGCTGTGAACCAGTGCTACACCAAGGCAGAGACCGACAAGGCCATTGGCGATAAAATGACCGAGATCGGCGCGGGCGATATGGTAAAGGCTGTGTATGACCCGGACAATGCGATTGCGGAAAGCGGCGGCTTTGCTGCCTATGTGTCGGGCGCGACCGCCGGAATTGACTATGCAAAGGGCGTATCTGTTGCGCTTGATCCTGCGAAGTGGAGCGAAAGCGCACCTTTTACCCAGACCGTGAACGTGGAATGGATGACCGCCGACTGGAAAGCCGGTTGCCCTGCTTTGGATGTGGAGAGCTGCAACGGTAATGTGGAGCAGATCATGCAGCGGCAGGAAGAATTTGCCAAGCTGGACATGGTTTCCAGCTCGAATGGCGCTCTGACCTTTACGGCGTTTGAGGAAAAGCCCGGAACATGGCTTGATATCGACCTTCCGCGATTCGTGAAAAAGTGAGGTGGTGACAAATGGTTAAGCTTCAGGGCACAAACATCACCATGACCAGAGGTGACACCGCCAGAGTGCAGGTGAGCATTGCTAACCCGGATGGCACGGAATACAAGCCTTTGAATGGCGATGTGGTACGCTTTGCCATGAAGAAAAGCTACTATGACGAAAAGCCGCTGGTGCTGAAAAACATTCCCATTGACACGCTGCTATTGACCATTGAGCCGACAGACACAAAGCCGCTGCCATTCGGAAAATATGTTTATGACATCGAACTTACCCAGCGAGACGGCACTGTGAATACCTTTATCACAAAGGCCAACATTATCTTGGAGGAAGAGGTACATTAATGAAACTGCATGGTTCCGTGAGCGGAAAAATTTCCGGCGGCGGGAAGATGCGCGGGAGTATTTCCTCCGCCGGAACTATAGGCGGTGCAATCAGCGCCGGTGCACCAAGGAATGTTTACAGTGGCGTTTATGAAATCACACCAAAAACCAGCAAAGAAGTTGTTTTGGAGACGGCAAAGAAATATTTGGAGCAGGATATCACGGTTTTGAAAGTGCCGTTTTATCAAACCAGCAACGAGCAGGGCGGCACTACGATCTATATTGGAGACGAGGTGATTTAAAATGGCATTGGCGAATAAAATCATTTACGGCGGCAAGGTTTTGATCGATCTAACGGGCGATACCGTTGCACCCGGCAAGCTTTTGCAGGGCTTTACGGCGCACGACAAGAGCGGCACCACCATCACAGGCGAATGCACCTTTGATTCTGACACCAGCGATGCTACCGCAACGGCAGACGAAATTTTGAAAGGAAAGACCGCCTATGTGGCTGGCACGAAGGTTACCGGCGCGATGCCCAACAACGGCGCTTCCGTTTTGGAAATCGCAGCTGTGAGTGATGAGTTGAAAATCCCGGTGGGCTATCACGATGGTTCCGGTGTTGCAAAGATCGCGGACGCGGAAAAGGCAAAGCTGCTGGCAAAGAACATCCGTGAGAACGTGACGATTCTCGGCATTAAGGGCACCATGAGCAGCAGCGAGGGCATGAAGCCGCAGGCAAAGAGCGTAACGCCCAGTACCAAGGCACAGACGATAATGCCTGACACGGGTTTTAACTGCCTGAGCCAAGTAACGGTTGCCGCAATTCCTTATGCCGAAGCGCAGAATGCATCCGGCGGGCTGACAGTAACGATTGCGGGGTGATAACGTGAATGTGAATAAGGTTGCGTATGGCGGCAGAACGCTGATCGACCTTACCAGCGATACCGTGACACCGCAAACGCTTGTGAAAGGCGCAACGGCGCACGCAGCGGACGGCAGCATTATCACCGGGGAAAACCCCGGCGCAAGCGGCGATATGCTGAAAAGCCAGTATGATAAAACCGGTTCGGTTTTGAAAGCTGGCGGCATTGATGCGTTTGTGATGGCTGCCATCAAGAAATATCTTGAGCCTGTCGGCGCTGTGTGGTGTGATGCCGGTGTGGTTTATATGGACTAAGGGTGTGAACTATGGCAGAAATTAAACAATTATATTCGGATGCAGCGCGGACAAAGCCCATTTATCCAAAAACGGTTGGAAGTGCTGTGGATTTGGGCGACGGAAAAAACTTGCCGGATATTATGTCGGAGGTGGGCAAGCTCAAGTATGTGATCCTCAATCTGCAGGCGGATGGGTGGAGCGATACGGCACCATATACCCAGACTGTGAGCATTCCCGGTATGACGGAGGACTGGGTGCCGGGCGTGCCGAGCTTTATACCGTTTTTTAATTCTGATGGCTCTGTGAATACGACAGACACTGTGATTGGGCTGGAGCACGCGGCGTGCGTTAAGATTTTGATAAGCAGCAGCGGCACACTGACAGCAGTGTGCCCCGAGGAAAAGCCGACTTGGAACTTTTCGCTGCGGGTGCCCGGTATGGTGGAAAGGAGCTGATGGCATGAGTGTGACTGCGTTTAATGTGGGTGCGGGCGGGAAGCTGACCCTTGTACAAAATCAGCACTTTGCTGGGGCAGGTTCATGGAAAACACCTGAAGATTACAAGTTGATTTCTGTTACATGGCTACACACAGGCGCCGGAGCTTATACAACCGTAACTTTTTCTGGCGGTAATGTAGCTGCAAAGGATAATGTTGCTCAGCAAAACTGGAACGGTCGACGCGCTGTTGCAGGTGCTGCTTTAGCGTTAGATGTACCTAAAAACACAAGTATATCTTGGAGCGGGGGCGATATTCCCGGTCTTAAGATTTATTGCTTTAAATGAAAGGAGAAAAAATGTCCGTAACTGCGTTTAATTTCTGGGGGGGCATAAAGTACAGAACCTATTTATCAGGCGATGTGGGAAGTAACTACGAGTTGCAGATGACGATTCCGAGCAACTATAAATATATCGTGTGTGTGGCAACGCACAACAATCCGAGCCAAACGAACATTGGCGTGATCTCTGGCAGTGCAGAAACGCTGGTTCCAACATTTTACTGCGGCCACAGGAGCGGGGAAAGTAAAGCCTATGCGGCGGTGTTTAAGGATGTGAAGGCAGGAACCGTGCTGACCATGGGTAGCTGCGGTCGTGGTGCCTCGGTGCAGGGAACAATCTTTTGCTTTAGTTAAGGGGGGCAAAAACAATGATCTACTACAGCGAAGCCGGCGAGCTTTTGCCCGCCGAAGAAATCGATTTGGAAAAAGGCTATCTGGTTGACCGGGAAACCGTACACCGCGAGGCAGAGCACCACACGGCCAGCAAAACGCTGCCGGGCGGCGTGGTGTTGACTTGGCAGCAACTGGACAAGCCCGCCGGCACCGAGGTGATCAGCCAGACTTATATCAAGTACGCCGATCACCCCACCCGAGAGGACGAGATCGAGACGGCACTCACCGAGCTGGCGGGCCTTGTGGCAGAAAATCTGACCCGGCTGGACGAGCAGGAAGCCGCGCTGGTGGATGTGGCTGCGGTGGCAGCCGGAAAGGAGTAAGCAATGGCAAAAATTTATGTGCGGCGCATCAAGGCAGGGCTGATGGCACTGGAGGATGTGCCCGCAATCTGGCGGGCAAAAACAGCAGCATTGCTGCAAAAGGAGGAAAACGCATGATTTACGGTATTGATGTGAGCAAACATCAGGGGGCAATCAACTGGGATAACCTCGCAGCGCAGTACAAGGCTGGTAAGATCGGCTTTGTAATTATCCGCGCAGGCTACGGCTACAGCACCATCGACCCACAGTTTGAGCGCAACTACAGAGAGGCTGCAGCGCGCGGTATCCCGGTGGGCGCATACTGGTACGCCTACTGGAGCAAGGGCACACCAGCGGATGAGTGCAAGGCGTTTCTGGCGGCTGTAAGCGGCAAATCGCTGGCCTACGGCGTGTGGTACGATGTGGAGTACGAGCGCAGCATTACTTGTCTGCCCAAAAAAGAGCGCACTGACAAGGTGCTGCAGGGGCTGGCCGTGCTGGCTGCCAGCGGGCGCTATTGCGGCTTGTACGCCAGCACCGATATGATCAACAACCGCTTGGAATACGACCGCCTGAAAGCCTATGACATCTGGGTGGCGCAGTACGGCAGCCGGTGCACATGCAAGTTGCCCTATGGCATCTGGCAATATTCCAGCGCCAACCCGCTGGGGGTGCCGGGCTATGGCAGCCATCTGGACTGCAACCGCACTTATAAGGATTACCCCGCGATCACGGCCAAGGGCACGCTGGCCCTCGGCAAGCTGGCGCAGCCTGTGCAGCCGGGCCCCGGCGAGGACAAGCCCCCGCGTGATACATATACCCGCGAGATCGGCCCCGCTACGCGCGGCGACCTGATCAAGCTGATCGAGGCGGCGGACAAGCTGGGACTGTATGTAACCGGTGCGCTGAGCGTCGGCCCCATGACTGATGGTGACGATGCGGCGATCCAGGTGCTGGCAGCAGAGCTGGGGTTAGAGTGTAAGTGACGGTGGAAAAATAATGGGGCAGGCGGGGGCACACAAAAAGCCCACGCACTTATAGTTAAAAGCAAAGAAAGCAAAGGCGGTGCAAAATTGAATGAGCTTGACTTTGTGAGAGAGATTCAGGCGATAGAAAGCCGCTGCAAAAGCAACAGCCATCGCATTGACGACCTGGAAAAAAACCAGGAAGCGATCAACCAGCTGGCTACCAGCACGGCTGTTATGGCGCAGAATATCAGCACGATGGGCGAACGTATCGACAGTATGGGCAACGACATCAAAGACCTTAAGGAAGTGCCCGCCGCCCGCTGGAAATTCGTGGTGGAGAAAGTCATCTATATGTTGGTTGCCGGTATCATGGGATTTGCTTTGAGCAAATTCGGTATGTGAATTTTTCCGCACAGCTTTGATTAAAGCAAGATTTAAGCAAGCGTTTAAGCAAGGCTGTGCGGCATTTTTAAAAGGGGGAAATATTTATGGATTACACTACTTACATTAAGCCTGAACTTTTGGTTCTGATTCCCGTGCTGATTTTCGTGGGCTATTGCCTTAAAACCAGCGCAGCCGTAAAGGATAAGCTGATTCCTGCACTGCTGGCCGCTGTTGGCGTTGTTCTGGCGGCTGTTTATGTGCTGGCTACCACCAATATTGCTACACCGCAGGACGGCGCACAGGCCGTTTTTACCGCCATTGTGCAAGGCTTGCTTTGCGCTGCCGGTGCTGTGTTCGGCGATCAGCTTGTGAAGCAGCACAATAAAGACGAGTGATTGCGAGGTGACGGCGCATGGCGTGGACTAATCAGGAAAAGTATGAGAACGCCACACGCTTTATGGGTGGAAACAAGCCCATGGGCAAGGCGAATACGAATTATGCGGAACAGATCGCCGCAAGTTCTGCTGCGTTTGACAAGTATCACGGGAATCGTGGCAGCGGGAATAGCAGCAGTTCCAGCAGCACTGTGAATGTTGCTTCTGCGCCTGCTGTGAGTGCGCCTGCGGCCACGGAAAGCAGTGGCAATGATTGGTATGCAGAAGCATTGCGTGCCCAGCAGAGAGCGCGACAGCGTGCCTACGATGCAGCCGCAGCGGCACAGCGCCAGCAGTATGAAAACAGCGTGAGAAATGTAAATTCCGCTGCGGAAAGAGCCTTGCAGGATGCGTATGTGAACAAAATGCAGAATCAGCGCACCATGAACCAGGGCTTGACTGCACAGGGCATGACCGGCGGCGCAAGCGAAACGGCGCTTTCTCGGCTGTTAAACAGCTACGACAATAGCCGTGCTTCGACAGAGAATGCAAGGCTTGAAAACCTTGCAAACCTTGAAAACACCTATTTGAACAACATGGCAAGTCTGCGCGGCATTCTTGCCAATGGACAGGCCGGTGACATTTCGCAGTATATGAGCAATATTGCCAGTCTGGCCGCACAGAACGGTGTGAATCCGCTGACACTGTATCAGCAGAGCGGCGGCGATACTTCCAGCGCACAAAGCTATTATGAATGGCTGCAAAACTACCTTGCAAGCAAGGGATTGAATACGACTGCATAAAATACGGGGGCAAGAGTAAATGAGAAACAATGTGTCAAGCACGAGCCTGAAAAGCCTTTTGGAGAGCTATGACCGGGATGCTGCGGCCAGCGGGCGAAAGAAAATTTCTACTGCGGGAAGCAGCGGCGTTTCCGGCATGAAGTCAAGCGCATCTACTCTTGCCTCCGCAATTCCTGAAAAGACGGTCGTTCCTGAAATCAGCGCTGCGGATGCAAAGAGCCTGATGAATGCTTATTATAAGCCCATGCTGCATGAAGCAAAAGAAGCTGCCGCTGCGGAAAAGAAAGTACAGGCAGAAGCGAAAAAGGCGAGCAAGAAAAAGAGCAGTTCTATTTCGATCGATGACCCTAATGCGGATGGGCCCGCGGACGATTTTTGGAGTAACACCGGGAAGCCCGGTGACAACGGCAAGGGTGGGAATTCTGCCAATAACCGCAACAGCAAGCCCGAAAAGGAAGATGACAAAGAAAAAAAGCCCGGACTTTTGGCCAGAGCGGGCAATGCCATAAAAAATGGTGCAGTAAACTTATGGAACAGCATGAAGGAAACCGCAAACGAGCGGCAGCAGCAAAGAATTCAAGAAGCCAAAAATCATAAGGTAAACAAAGCGGATGAACTTGATGCGGCAAGACAGGCAGCAGCGCAGAATAACAGCGACCTTATCCAGAAAAAGAATCTGACACAAAACGATAAAAATGTAATTTTCCAGCGATATAATAACTTCATTCAGCAGGGCGACAATAGAAAGATTGTTGACACTCTGAATGAGCTTGATTCGATTCAGAACGATTTGCAAAGCGAGGTATCCGGCGCAGGATATAACCGTGCAGAACTGGAAGCCACTTTGGATGAATTCACACCGGAACAAATCGAGCAGGCGAAAGAATATCGGGATATGTATGCCCGTATCCCCGGCTATCGTGTGGCAGACCGTACAGTAAATACGGCTTTGGGAACGGCAAAGACAGCAGCCAGCGGTTGGATGATGGCAAAAGACAGCTGGGAACAGCATGTAAGCGACAGTTCGGTAAACTGGGAAAATGACCAGCTGCAAAGCAATAAGGAAGAACTGGAAAACATCAATGCACAGATCCAGGAAATGCAGAACCTTGGCAATGCCTATGTGATGGATGAAAACGGCAACATTGCTGATGAAAACGGAAATCTTGCATATACACCTGAATTTGAATCACTGTTAAACCGAAAAAAAGAGATTGAAAGCCAAATCAAAGAAGGTACGGTTGAAAATCCTGTAAGCAAGGATACAGCTGGCTATAAACTCTATCAGAGCGCACAGGAAGATTTGGCGCGTTCTGACCTTGGACTTTCGGACACTGCAAAGATTTTAAAAGGCGCAGCCACAAGTGCAGCTGAAAACATTGCCATTGCAGCTGTAAACCCTGCTGCCGTTCTGCCTATTTTGAGTTTACAAGGCGCCGCCGGGAGCATGGGCGAGGATATTTCAAACGAAGTTCCTGCCGGGACAACGCTTGTAAAAGGCGCTGCAAAGTTTGCGGCAGGCTATGCGATCAACAGTGTTGGCGTTGAACAAATGCTGAACACTATGGGCGTTGACGGCGCACGAAACACTCTTGCATCGCAAATCGTGCGGTCAATCAAAAGCAATTCTGCCCTTGCTCAAAGCAATCCGGTATTCTATGCAGCACTTGCAGGTGCAGGCGATAACGGTCTGCAAAGCTTTGCCGAATACTGGGCAGACCGCGCGATTGACCTTGCCACAAATACAGCACAGCCAAAGAGCATGGAACAGCTGCTAACCGAAAGCCTTTCGGAAATGGGCAGCGGTGCCCTTGGAGGTGCCTTCACCGGATTGGCTGGTTCTGCCGTGAATGCCGGGCGGCAATATGCAAATAAAGATTATTCCAAACAGCAGAGCGCAAATGCGGAGCAGCAGAGTTCACAGCAAGAAGAAGTTCCGCTTGATCCTCTGGCAGATGCTTACAATTTGAAAGCACCTGAACAGGCAACTGGTGAAGTTCCGTCACCGGTTGAGCAGACGGCCAATGACGATTTGACCTACGGGCTGTTGGATAACCAATTTCGGGACACCAACAAAATGGTGCAGCCTACTGACTACGATTTGTTGCCGGTTGAAATGCCGGGCGCGGAAAAATCTGCGGTGCCGGTTATGGCAGAGAACAGTGTGCCGGAATCGCAAAATATTCTAAACGATGGGCTGCTTACCGGCGATGGCGGATATGGAGCAAATACGGTTGGTGCAGCACAGAGCAAGTATGAAAACGAAATCCCCGACACCGTACCGAGCCAAAGCCATGGCATACAGCAGGCTTTAATGGATGGCGGTTTATCACAGACGGAAGCAGAATCCGCAACGGAAGATTTTGCCCATGAGCGGCTTTCGATTAAAAAGCAGACGGAGAGAGCGCATCAGATCATCAACGAAACCGGGATGAGCAATGTCGTTGATGAATACACAGACATTGTTGACCGTGGCGGCGTGTTAAACGATGAACAGTCGGATACAGCCGTTGTTGCTATCGAGGAATTGCAAAAGACCGCGATGGATAAATCTGCAAGCGAAACGGATAGAAAAGAAGCTGCAATCATGCGCGACAGGCTGATGAAATCCGTTTCTGCAAATAACACTTCTATGGCTCGCGCATTAGGTTATCAGGGAAACCAGGTAAAGAAAGGCGTTGATTTTGCTACTGCTGCTCATGGTGCGATTGATAAAATCGCAGACCAAGCCATTGAGCGAAAGGGCGGCACGAAACTTGTTGAGGAAACTTCCAGCAAGGTAAGGCAGGCAGTTGATACCGCACGGAATGAAGCGGCAGACAGCGTTGTTTCCGAGATCGAGAACCAAATTGCAGAAGCGGAAGCGCAGGAACAGGAAGCTCTTGGCAGGCTTGACGATGCCCAGAGCAGAATGAAAGCTGCTGATCGGAGCGCAAAAGCGGCAGAGAGAGCAGCAGACCGCGCCGAAGCAAGAGCCAAAGACCGTGTTGCAAAGGCCGGGGAAAAGGCTGCAAATTATTCTTTGCAGAAAGGCAGCCCGGAAGAACAGCTTGCGAAAAAAGTTGTCAGCAACAGCAAAGATAAAACAGGCAACAGCGGAAACGCTGTAACCAGAATGGTGCAGGAACTGTTTAATCTTTCCAAAGAAACAGCACCGCAAGGAAAAAAGACTTCCGTAAAGTATACGCCATTCCAAATGCTGAATGAAATTTTGTTCAATCGGCAATCTGCGAATGAAACGCTGCAAAAGGCAAAGGAAATCGTTAAAAATTCCTTGCCTGAAAGCGAGCAGGAACAATTTGGAAAATGGCTTGACACAGACACTTCCATTGGAGAAACCGTTTCCAAGGAAGCCGTTGCAAAAGCCATCACGCAGGCCATTATGGAAACAGACGGCACGGCAAAGGAGCTTGCAAACAAACTGGCATTTTCGGAATACAGCGATGTTGTGGATGAGGTAACGAATTATATCCTTGACAATAGCGGGATTTCGGAAAGCCGCAATCAAATACTGAATTCTTTAGACCAGTCGGAAGCCATTGAGCCGGTAACAGCAGATGGCCAATTTGCAAGAAAGAATCTTGCCGAAATTGAACAGCAAGCCGCGTTTATCCGTAATGTAGTTGATTCTACGCTTTCTGATTATGTTGGCGGGGACTATTACGCAACAACGGGAAAGGCTGCAGAACGAACTGTTTTGAGCCTTATCAAAAGCGGTGAGATCAATCTTCGGGAAGAGGTCAAGCGTGTTCGCGGCAATATTTCCGGGCTGCAGAAGTCGATTACGGATATCCTTGTTGCCAAATATGGAATCACGGAAGCCAGCGCAAAAAAGGCTGCGGACACTGTGGCGAATGTGTACGGCAATCTGGTGGAAAAGGCCATTGACAAAAATATGCGGCAAATGCTGCCGGAGCTGTATAAAACGCAGACGAAAAAAGCGGCAAACACAAAATCTGGTGTTGATAAGTTTATTGAAGTGGCAAAAATGGGGCAGTATTCCAATGCCGATGTAAAGGAACTTATTGCCCAGAAGTGGGGCATTCCCGGACTTACAGCAGAACAGACCAATCGCATTGTGCAGCTTGGCGATGAAATGTATCTGATGAAAGAAAAGAATTCCAAAGCCTACTATGATAAGGCCGGTGAAATGACCGACATTATCAGTGAAGCTATGGGAAGCGGTACATGGGCAGATGCCATTGCAAGCTGGCCTTACACCGCAATGCTTTCCAGCATTTTTAAAACCGGCGGCAAGAATGTGACCGGCAATGTTACGCTTGGCGGCATGACAAAGCTGAAAAATTCTACTGTGAAGCCGTTTTTGGAATGGGCTGCACATGGTTTGAGCGGCGGTAAATACGAAAGAACCACAGCCAATATGCTGCTTAACAGCAAAGCCCAGCAGCAGCGCAGCGCAGCTTATAAAGCCTTGATCGAAAATTATTATGGTCTGCTGAAAAACCCGGGCAAACTGAATACAACGGGCGCTCTGATCAGCGGAAACACCAACGATGTTGTGCAAAATGCACAAAACCAGAGAAAGGTTTTTGCGGATAAAGCCGGAATTCTTGGCAAGGCTGCACAGAAACTTGCGGATGTAGAGAATGCCGTTTACGGCGCACAGGATGACTATGGCGCAATCGGTACGCTGGAAATCTTTAGTATTCTCCCGGAGAATTCGAGAATTCGCCAGATGGCCGAAAACTTTATGAATTCTCATTATGAGAACAGAGCCAGCAAGGGTAAGATTGGCATTTCCGGCACGCAGAATCAGTTTGTGGATGCCATGTCGCGTGAGATGGCCGCACACGGCGTTGAAAGCTACGAGCAGCTTATGCAAAACCGTGAACTGGCTGACCAGATGGCAAAGCGGGCGGCGCAGCAAGCGAATGAAGCCACCTTGCACGACACGAATGCTTTTACGAACCGTATTATGAAGGGTACAAGCGAGTTTGGCATTGCCGGTAAAGTACTAAACCCATTTGCAAAAACAGCCGGCAACATTGTTGTGCGCGGTGCGGAATATTCCCCGCTGGGTGTTGTGGAAGCCGTGCATAAAGCCAGAACCGGCGATGCAGCAACGGCAATAGATGCACTGAGCAAATCTATTACCGGCTCTGCCTTGATGGCGCTTGGCGCATACGCCTTTAAGGCTGGGCTTATTACGCTGAAAGCGGATGACGGCGACAAGGACAAGTACGAGGGTGCAACACAGGGCAAGCAAAAATACAGCATTGAGATTGGCGACTTTTTGCGGGATATTGGTGTTGATGCACCGGACACTGTTTCCGCTTCTTTGGATTCACTTTCCGTTGGTGCGATGCCGTTCTTTATGGGCGCTGGCATTGCAGATGGAATGGAAGATGATGATAAGGCCGCAGTGATCGGAAATGCCATGCTCAGTTTGTGGGACCCGCTGGCAGATTTTACACTTCTTAGCGGCGTATCTGATTTGATTCAATCAATTCAGAATACCACAGATACCAATACTGCCATGGAAGTTACCCTTGAAAATATTATCGCAGGTTATATCGGTGAGTATATCCCGACCATTGCAAAGCAAGTTGGCCGCGCTGTTGGGCATGAAACGAGAAAAAGCTATTATTCCGACAAGAAAACCCCGCTTCGCAGAGCCATCGACTTTGATGTGACCGGCATGAAGAACTGGATTCCCGGCCTTGAGGGCGAGGATTACATTGACCCGCTGGGCAGAACGCAGGAAAGTGTTGGTGGAAATTTGCTTGGCAGACTGGCCTACAACACGCTTTCGCCTGTGACGATCAACTATTCAAGACCGTCCGAAGTGGATGATTTTTTGGATGCCGTGTATCAGCAGACGAAAAAAGACAGCGTTTACCCGGATATGCCCACAAAGCACGCCACTGTTGAAGTGTGGGACGGTGACGAAAAGGAAAGCCGCCGCCTTAGTAAAAGCGAAATGACGGAATTCGGCAGAACTTCCGGCAATGCTACAGAAGAAATGCTGAAAAGTCTACAGGACATTGACGGCATTTTGGATATTGGCGGTGACAACATTGCCAACATTCAGAGCGATTTGTATTCTGTAGCCCGGAACATTGGCTATCGTGATGCGCTTGGTGACAGCTATGCTGGCGGCAAAAGCGATGAAATGAAAGCCAACATGAAAGCGTATGACGAACTGGGCGTTGACGACTTTGTGAGTTATATTGCTGGCAAAAAGGCGTTTAATGCAATCAGCAAGAGCGACAACCCCGCCGAAACGGCAGAGCTTTACAGCGGCATTCTGGACGAGCTGACCCCTGAAATGGTTGGCACTTATATGTCTGATGACTATAAAAAACCGTATCAGGCGTACAAAGAGGGCGGCATTAAGGCCATGGCGGCGTATGAACGGGCAAGCGACCGTTACAGCGAGATCAACGACAATGGCGGTAAATATGTCGATGCTGTTCTGAGCCTTGATGATATCACCCCAGCAGAGCAAGGCTATATTTATATGCTGCATTCCAGCAAGGATGCAAAGGTAAAATATCTTACCCAGTATTACAGCAAGAATACGGCATATAAACTGTCCTATTGGTTTATGCGCTACAGCGCCATCGAAGATAAATTGAAGGCCCAGATAAAGGACACCAACATTAAATTGTCCGCTGCTCGTGAGGCATGGGCAAATCAGTACATTTCTAACGAGCAGGAGCGAGAGAGCTTCATTTATCTTTACAAAACCGCCAGAAAGGATTGGAAATTTGAATGAGCCATCAAGTCATCTGGACGAAATTCATCCTTGAACGCTTTATCGATGTGGGGAATCTCACGAAAGAGGAAGAAGCCGTTATGAGAACCCGGGCCGCCGGTTGGACACGAACGGAGCAAAGCATGAAGCTGGGCATGAGCCTTTCCACCATCGACCGCATTATTAAGCGGCTGAAAGTGAAGTACGACCGGGCGCAGAAGTATGATGTGCTTTTGCCGCCGAGAAAGCAATCTGCGCAGGAATTGTACATGGATGAAAACTAATATACTGCGCGTAAAACCTGTTGACATTTAGTATACAAAGAGTTATACTTTAGTCACGGGGACATGGTTGTGCATAAAACCTCCAGATTTTCATTCTTTTTTCGAGACCCTTTCAAGCAAGACCAAAAGAAGCAAGGCAAAAAGGCCAGTGCTGGAAACAGCACCGGCCTTTTTGTTTATAGTCCTTTCAATTTATCCAGCAGCGCCTTTCGTGCCCGCTCGGTTTCAGAATCTGCATGGATTTGCTTTTGGGCAACGGGTGGGGAAGCAGCTTTTGCTTTATCACTGCCCATTCGGTTTCTGATAGCAGTTAAGCAGTAGCCTTGCACGGATTCGCCAGCGTTGGCGGCAGCTGCACGAATTTCTGCACCTTCTTCTTTTGACGGCTGCAACATTATATGGTCTCTCGTTTTGTTGTATCTGGCGTTAGATGCTGCTTTCTTTTCAGATATTCCCATATCTTTTCACCACCTTTCTTACAATGAATTATAGCATATATATATGCGGAATGTATATGTGCAATGTGAACAAATAATTTACGAATATTTGTTCACTATTTGAATGTTAATATGCTTTACATTGGAATGTTAATGTGCTATACTTATGATTGTAGCGAGAGGGCGGAAAGGAGAACGCCCATGAAATGGAAAGATTGGCAAGCAATGACCCCAGAGCAAAAACAAGCCGCTTTCACCGAATATAAAAAGAAGTGGTCAGCTACTGCGAATAGCTAACCACTAAGCAAAAAAACCAACCAACAAAATTAGCTCTCTCGCTACCCTATTTCGGGCAACACCATTATATCATGTGTTGCCCATTATTGTAAAGGAGCAACAAAATGCAAACTGTTGATGTTATCAAGAATCTGGACATTATAGACTGCATCGAAGATTTAGACGATGCGCTTGCACTGGTGGAGGTATTTGAAAGCTGGCTCGATGAGCTGACCAATGTTTCGGATACGCTTATTAAGCCGGAAAATCTGCCCGCTTGGAAGTACAGCGATTTGCCTACATACTTCCGCACGCTGGGCATTGCCAGGCAGAAAATGCTACAGCTTTCTGACCGCTTTGCGAAAGCAGAAGATGGAAAGGCGGTGATCCTGTGAACGCTTTGATTCCTGTGAACTATGACAATCCAGAGCGCCCCACCGTGAGCGGGCGAGAACTGCATGAATTCTTGGAAGTAAAAACCCCGTATAAACAGTGGTTTGACCACATGGTTGAGTATGGTTTTTCCGAGGGTGAAAGCTATTGCACAATTTTGTGTAATAGGTCTGACGGCCTTGCAGGAAAACCCCGCACCGACCACCAGCTGACCATTCCCATGGCGAAAGAGCTGTGCATGATTCAGCGCAACGAGCGTGGCAAACAGGCACGGCAATACTTTTTGAAAGTTGAGGAACAGTGGAACAGCCCCGAAGCTGTTATGCGCCGTGCGGTGCTGATTGCGCAGCGCAAGAATGACCAGCTGAAAGCGGAGAACAAATTGCTGGCCGCAGACAACGAGCGCATGAAGCCCAAAGAGATCTTTGCAGATGCGGTATCTGCCAGCCAGAACAGCATTCTGGTGGGCGAGATGGCGAAGCTCTTGCGCCAGAACGGCGTTGAGATGGGGCAGAATCGCTTTTTTGAATGGCTGCGGCAAAACGGATATCTTATCAATCGGCGTGGCACAGACCGCAATATGCCCACGCAGAAAGCAATGGAGATGGGGCTTTTTGAAATCAAAGAGACTTCCATTACCCATTCGGATGGGCATATCAGCGTGACCAAAACGCCCAAAATCTCCGGCAAAGGGCAGGTTTACTTCGTGAACAAGCTCTTGAATGGAAAATTGGCGAAAACCTGATAGTTAATTGACAGAAACCCGGCGGGAAAACGAGAGTTTTCTTGCTGGGTTTTCCTTTATTATTAAGGTAAGAAAAGGAGCGCTTCTTTATTATCAATAAATAAAGGAGGAAAATTTTTATGAGTGAAATGATTCCTGCAAGCCGTGGTGTTGCAAACGCTGGCTTGACTACTGGCATTATCGGTACGGCTCTTGGTGTTCTGAATGGCGGTGCCGGGCTGCTGAACAATTATTCTGCGCCTGCTATGGCGGCTGCCAATGCAGACGAGCATTTTGTGACTCGCCACGAGCTTGACCTTATCCGCGAGCTGCAAAACAAGGATAGCCAGGTTTCCATCTTGCAGAGCGAAAAGTACACAGACCAGAAGCTGGTTGATGTATACAACGCTCTGAATGCGCAGGACAAGGCCATCCGTGCTGATGTGGCCGCAAATTACCGCGAGTTCCGCGACTTTACAGACCAGCAAAGCACCTACAACGGCGTAAACACTGCTACGCTGTCCTGTATGCAGAACCAGATCAACCAGCTGCTTGGCCTTACAAAACTGGTGATTCCCAATGGCAGCTGCTGTCCGGGCTGGGGCGCAGTTGAGGTGAAGCCTGCAACGAACACCACCACTCCCGCCACTGGCGGCTAAATCGTATTGATTGGGCGGGGCAAGCGCCCCGCCCTTTCGGCTATAAAGGGGGCTGACATATGAAAAAGAGTTTTGCACAGGTTGAGCAAGCCGTTATCATGTATGCAAAAAATGAATGGCTTGATAAGCTACAGGGGTTAAACAAGTGGCTTTTGCTTGGTGCGACAGGAATTGCAGCGGCAAAGGCCGAACAGATTGCAGATGCTATCATGCACAGCCCTCTGGCACGCGCTGTGGTGGACGATGACGGCATGATAGATGTAGATATTATATACCAGCAAATGATTGCTGCTGCGGAAACCACGGGCCCTGTGACACAAAACATACCGATGATCGGCGCTGTGAAGTTTGACCGCAGCGATATCGAAAAGCTGTACACCATGATTCAGAATCAGTGAGGTGAGATTTGTGACGAAAAATGAGATGAAAGAAAAGGCTCAGGAAGAAATCAGGGATGCGCAAAATTATTTTGAGATCGCAGAGCAGATGGACGATAAAGAAATGGCCTGCGAGTTCATCACCATGGGCAAAGAAGAGCTTGGCCACGCAGGACGGCTGTATGGGATGGCTGCAAGGTGGTAAATATAGGCTCAAAAAGTGCGTGAATTTTGCGTAAGTTGCGTGAATTTTGCGTAAGTTTTTAGCCCTTTTTTGCCCTGTTTTGCAATGTTTTGCAATGCGAAAAACAAAAAGAAAAGCACGAAAATCCGTTTAATTGCCGGAAATTCGTGCTTTTCTCTTTTGGTGCGGGTAAAGGGGGTCGAACTCTTTTTGTGAAACGATTTAACGCAAAATTATTGCTGTTGCGTAAGTCGTGCGGAAACCTTATTTATTTCGGCATAGCTATTTACAAGGGCTTGCTCGCGGATGTGCGTATAGTGCTTTAATGTGGTTTGTATGGATTTATGACCAAGAATTTTTTGTGCCACATATTCCGGAATGTTTGCTTCCACACAGGCGGTGGCCATCAGGTGCCGGAACTGGTGCGCCGTGATCGTTGCCCGGTATTCGGTTATCATATATGTCTTGCCGTCACGCTGCGGGCGCTTGCTGGGAATTTTTATTTCTTTCACAAATCCGATTTCCTTGCAATACATTTGCCAACGCCGCTCATAAGCCCGCGCTGTTAAGGGCTTATTGCACCGAGAAACCACAAAATCATCTTTTCTTAGCCCTTTTACAGCAGCAAGCAATATGGGCCTGAACTGGTCAAGTATCGGCACTTCGCGCACACCGGCTGCGGTTTTTGGCTTTTTTATGACAGGCGCGCCGCCTTGCCATTGCACGCTTTTACTTATAGTGATAACGCCTTTGCATCCGTATAAATTGCGCTCAAAATCAATATCCGACACCTGCAGCGCCATGATTTCACCGAGGCGAGCGCCGGTAAACGCAAACAGGCACGGTGCAATGCCGAACCCGTCCGTGTGCTGCATCACGGCCTTAATCGCATCATCTGGTACAGGCTGTCGCTCAACCGGCGCTTTGCCTTTGGCTGTTCTCGCTATTAAAGCCGGGTTATGATCAGTGCCGTCCATGAAATTCCAGAGATTAAATATATTCCGTATAACCGTGCGCTCGTGGGAAATGGTTTTGCTGGAAAAGCCCTGCATTGCCAGCTTTTCGTATAATCTCGTGATATCCATAGGGGATATCTCGTTCATGTGATATCCGCCAAGCTCATTCAATGCAGCTTCATACCGTGCTTTATAGGATGACATGGTCGAATAAGAAAGATTTTTCTCCGCACTGCGATACCATTTTTTGGCTACATCCTCAAACAATGGGCCTTTTTCTTTTTCTTCTGCTTCTGCGGCCTGTTTTGCAAGCCAATCTTTTAGCTTCTTATCTATTTCTGCACAGGTTTTTCCGCGCAGCATACAGCGCTTGCCCGCTATTCGTTTATCATAAACATATATGCCGTTTTTGTTTTTGTTGTACTTGGCCACAAAGCATCACCTCGAATACTCGCTGCGTTTTAACTGTGCCGCCTTTTGCCCGGCGATATGCGCCGAGCGCAGGTTGCCAATGTTCGGCTTTGCGGTTTCAGGATCTACCAAATCCCCGGTAGCGGCTTCCAGCTCATAATTCTCTATCACCAGCCTGCACACGGCGGCACGGCTGCGCATAGAGCAATGCGCGTTTGCCACATACTCATCCAGCATGGACGGCCAATCGCTGCCGTGTTGACCGAAAATAAGAAAGGCAAGTTTATCTACTTCGCCCGGCGGGCAGTCGGCCAGATATTTAAACAGCCCATTGCGGCGCTGTTCCACATCGGCGGTGCTGCCGTCAAAGACGCAGTACAGCTCCGGGTTAGCCAAACGCAGCATATCTCGAAACCAATTCATGCCTAAAGCCCGATACCATTCTATGAAATTTTCCAGTGTTGGCGCTCGTTTCGCGGATTCTAAGCGCTGCACTGTGCTTATGCTTACATTCAGAAGCTCGGCAAGCTCTTCCTGACTTTGCCCGCTCCGTTTTCGTGCATCCAGCATAAGCCTTGCTATTCGTTTGGCATCACTTAACATATAGAATCCCTCCTTTAATCCATATATGAAAAGGGCGGTTTCAGCTGCCATTCAAATCTGACAGGAAACCGCCCTTAAATCACATCAAATCTGCTATGGCGTTTTTCTCTCATTTGCGCTATAGTAAGTTTGGTAAAACCACTATAACGAAAGCGAGGAACTTATGAATAATGACCCTAAGACAATGGACGACTTGAACGAGATTGAACGGAAAATTATTTTAGAAATACGGAAAGGAAATAAAGAGCTTGAAGAGTTTATCAGAAGCTTGTAATTTTTAGTCGGTCGCCAGTGTGCGGCCGACTTTTTGTTTATTCGTTCAACAAGACCTTTAAAATAAAACTTAATGCGCGATCAATAAACAAATTTATGTAGTACAACAAAATAATAAAAAGGCTATGGATAATAACGGAGCCTATTATATAAACGAAAAAGAACAAAATTTTAAAAAATAATGCTGCGTTCGGATCATCATTTAGAAATACATAGTATTCGTGTAAGCCAAGAATAATAAAAGGATAAAATAAAAAGTTCCATGCACCAGACACAGTTTCTGGTGTTATTTTTGGCTTATCGCATTTTATCTGATACAAAATATTATGTATCCTGTCACGCATTAAAATCACTTCTTTCATTCGTCCTTATCCAACAGGGTAAGGACGATATTTTTTTCTTTTTGCGTAGCGTTGCGATAATTCTTTATCAGCTGAATTTCATCTTCCGAAAGAGTTCGTGTTATATAAATCTTTTCAACCTGATTTTGAATCTGAATTGCAGAATCATTACCGAAACCATCATAGGCAGCAACATTTGGAATGCTTTCTTCTTGCTGCTTTTCGTTCTCTTCATCCTCCCAACCCATCAAATAGGACGGAGTAACGCCCAGAGATTCAGCAAGTCTCACGATTATTTTCTGAGAAACGGGTCTCCCCATTTCGATCTTGTTTATGGAAGTACGGCTTCTATAGCCCATTTTTTTAGCAAGGTCGTCTTGAGTCATGCCAAGTTCTTGCCGCTTTAACTTAACTCGGTCAGCCAGCTGCATAAGCAAGCCCCCTTTCTTATATGTATAGTAACATTTATGTGAACGAAAATCAAATATTTTTTCAAAAAGATATTGACAATAATGTCTACTCATGCTATTCTCTTGTTGTAGACAAAAACGCCTATAGGCTATAGGCGAAAAGAAAGGGGGTGTGAAAGTGACAAACACCAAACTTCTTCTGGAGAAGATGGCCAACTCAGGTCTGAAAACTTCCTATATCGCAGAAAAGTTGGGACTTTCGGTCACTCAATTTCGCAGAAAGATTAAAAATTTGTATTCTTTCGATCAGTGCGAAATCAGTGTGCTTTGCGATTTGCTGCGTATAACATCGCTGAAAGAGAAAGAAGCAATTTTTTTTGCGAAGCAAGTAGACAAAAACGATTACAAACATTAAGAAAGGAAAATGACAATGAACTTTGATGTAAAGCTGGTAAGCGGAGGTTATAACGGCGAGAGCCCCATGGAACTTATCCATAAAGCAGAAAAGCAGATCGACGATTTGATGGTTACTGTGCACAAGCTGGCAGAAATGAAGATTTTGCTGCAAGAAACAGAAAACCGCCAGATCAAGTGAAAAGGAGATGAAAGAATGAACGATTTGAAAATCTGGGAGAACCCGGAATTTGGCGAGCTGCGAGTTGTTGAAATGGACGGCGACCCTTGGATGGTGGGTAAAGATGTGGCGATTGCGCTGGGGTACACCAATCCACGAAAGGCTCTTGCAGACCATGTGGATGTAGAGGACAAGCGGCAGGGGGATGGGGTAACGATTCGTGACTCCATCGGCAGGGCACAGGCGGCAACGCTCATCAACGAATCCGGCCTGTACAGCTTAGTGCTTTCCAGCAAGCTGCCGGGCGCAAAGCGTTTTCGCCGCTGGGTGACAAACGAGGTTTTGCCGAGCATTCGCAAGGACGGCGGGTACATCAAGACCGCACCGGGCATGACCGATGCCGACATTATGGCAAAGGCAATTCTGCTGGCGCAGAAAACCATTGAGGGGCAGAAAGCGCAAATTGCTGAAATGACCCCGAAAGCGCTTTTTGCGGATGCCGTGAGCGCAAGCAGCACTTCCATTCTTGTTGGCGACCTTGCTAAGCTGATTCGCCAGAACGGCATGGACATTGGGCAAAACCGATTGTTCGACTGGCTACGGAACAACGGCTATCTTATCCGGGCAAAAGGCATGAGCTGGAATATGCCCACGCAGAGAAGCATGGATATGGGCCTGTTCGAGGTGAAGGAAACTTCCATTACGCACTCGGATGGACACATCAGCGTGAACAAAACCGTTAAGGTGACCGGCAAAGGGCAGATTTACTTTGTGAATAAACTCGTACCAAAGAAAGGAGCGTAAGAATGAAAGGTTACAAGGCGTTCGGTGAAGGCATGGTGTGCAAAGATAAGCAGTATGCAGAGAACACCGTTTTTGAAGAAGAAAAGGCTAAACCTTGCGTATGCGGCATGCATTTCTGCAAGGAGCCATTGGCGGTGCTGCGGTATTATCCCGCCGCACAGGCAAAAGAATATGCCGAAGTGGAAGCGCTTGATGAAGCGATCACGGACGATGGCGCCAAGTTTTGCACCACAAAGTTAAAGGTGGGTGCAAAACTGAGCATTCGGCAACTTGTGAATGCTCAGATTGAGTTTGTACGAGAACATTGTACGAACGAGAACAATGCAGAAACAGGAAAATCAGCCACAGCGGGCTATCGCGGCGCAGCCACAGCGGGCGATTCCGGCACAGCCAC
>ERZ1034844.125-NODE-125-length-43448-cov-4.632084_pt1 | contig 43448 bp, 39 predicted proteins | sample MGYA00520594_ERZ1034844 | MGnify/ENA primary metagenome ERZ1034844 (study PRJEB33766, sample SAMN09781733) | gut metagenome | biome: gut microbiome | host: Homo sapiens | place: Madagascar | study: EMG produced TPA metagenomics assembly of the PRJNA485056 data set... | reverse complement strand
CCGAGACCTTGAAGGAACTTATCTGTAATCTGATGGAATCAGAGCACATATCGGAGGAAGAAGCGAAGAAACTGCTGAAAATACAATAGAAATAAAAACAAACATATGTTTGCATAAAGTCTATACAAATTTACAAAACTGTGATATAGTACAAGAAGAATTTGTACATTGTCACAGTTTTTTCTTTTGGAAAAACGGGAGAGTCGCATGCAGACGGATTGAGAAAACGGAAGTACAGCATGCAGTTGGAACAGAACGATTGAGATAGGAGAACAGGCAGATGGACCATTTTATCCTTCATTCTGAATATAAACCTACCGGTGACCAGCCACAGGCGATTGCGGAACTGGTGAAGGGCTTCCGGGAAGGAAATCAGTTTGAAACATTGCTGGGGGTCACCGGCTCCGGCAAGACTTTTACCATGGCAAATGTTATAGCGGCACTGAACAAACCGACCCTGATCATAGCCCACAACAAGACACTGGCTGGACAGTTGTATGGGGAGATGAAGGAATTTTTTCCGGAGAATGCGGTAGAATATTTTGTATCCTATTATGACTATTATCAGCCGGAGGCATACGTGCCATCCACTGATACCTATATTGCCAAAGACTCGGCGATCAATGAAGAGATAGACCGTCTGCGGCTTTCCGCCACGGCATCCCTGACAGAGCGGCGGGATGTGATTGTAGTGGCGAGTGTGTCCTGCATCTACGGTCTGGGCAGCCCGGACGATTACCAGGGTATGATCGTATCCCTGCGTCCCGGCATGGAAAAGGACAGGGACCAGGTTATCCGGGAGCTGATTGCCATGCAGTACGACAGAAACGACATGGACTTAAAGCGCGGCTGCTTCCGGGTGCATGGGGACGTACTGGAGATTTTCCCGGCACAGGGCAAGGATGTGCTGATACGGGTGGAGTTTTTCGGGGACGAAATCGACAGGATTTGCGAAACGGACCCGCTCACCGGTCAGGTGCATGCCACACTGAACCATATTTCCATTTTCCCGGCATCCCATTACGTGGTAGGGGAAAATAAAATAAAGGAAGCCTGCAACCGTATCGAGGAGGAACTGGAGGACAGAGTGAAGTTCTTCAAGTCCGAGGATAAGCTCTTAGAGGCACAGCGTATCTCCGAGCGTACCAATTTTGATGTGGAAATGCTTCGGGAAACCGGCTTCTGCTCCGGCATTGAAAACTATTCCCGGCATCTGACGGGCTCCAAGGAGGGCGAACCGCCCCATTGCCTGATGGACTTCTTCAAGGATGATTATCTGATCATCATAGATGAGTCCCATATTACCCTGCCCCAGATAAGGGGGATGTATGCAGGGGACCGTTCCCGGAAAATGACACTGGTGGACTACGGTTTCCGTCTGCCGTCGGCACTGGACAACCGTCCGCTTAACTTTGAGGAATTTGAGTGCCATATCGACCAGATGATGTTTGTATCGGCTACGCCTGGCGATTATGAGGCGGAGCATGAGCTTCTGCGTACTGAGCAGATTATCCGCCCGACCGGGCTTCTGGATCCGGAAATATCCGTGCGTCCGGTGGAGGGACAGATTGATGATTTAATCGGCGAGATTAAAAAGGAAACGGCAAAGCACAACAAGATACTTGTGACGACCCTTACCAAGCGAATGGCGGAGGATTTGACCGATTACATGAAAGAGGTTGGCATCCGGGTACGGTATTTACATGCGGACATCGACACCCTGGAGCGTGCGGAGATTATCCGCGACATGCGTCTGGATGTTTTCGATGTCCTGGTGGGCATCAACCTGCTGCGGGAGGGCCTGGACATCCCGGAGATTTCCCTCGTTGCCATTCTGGATGCGGATAAGGAAGGCTTCCTGCGTTCCGAGACCTCCCTCATACAGACGGTGGGCCGTGCCGCCCGTAATGCGGAAGGACATGTTGTGATGTATGCGGACAATATGACGGACTCCATGCGCGCAGCCATAGAGGAAACGAACCGACGCCGCAGCATCCAGCAGAAATACAACGAAGAACACGGCATCACCCCGCAGACCATCAAAAAGGCAGTCCGGGATCTGATCAGCATATCCAAGGCAGTGGCAAAGGAAGAGGTAACCTTCGAAAAGGACCCGGAGTCCATGAGCCGCAAGGAACTGGAAAAGCTGATTGCCGATGTCCAGAAAAAGATGCAGAAGGCAGCTGCCGATTTGAACTTCGAGGCGGCGGCAGAGCTGCGTGACAAGATGATTGAATTAAAGACCATGCTGCAGAACATGGACTAAGTATGGAAGGTTTGTAAATAAAATGGCAGAGAAAAATAAAAAAGAATGGATAAAAATCAGAGGCGCCAAAGAGCACAATCTGAAAAATATTGATGTGGATATCCCACGGAACGAACTGGTGGTGCTGACGGGACTTTCCGGCTCCGGCAAGTCCTCCCTGGCATTCGATACCATTTACGCTGAGGGACAGAGGAGGTATATGGAGTCGCTTTCCTCCTATGCCCGTATGTTTTTGGGACAGATGGAGAAACCGGATGTGGAGAAGATAGAAGGGCTTTCCCCCGCCATTTCCATTGACCAGAAATCCACCAACCGTAATCCCCGTTCCACTGTGGGCACCGTAACGGAAATCTACGATTATTTCCGCCTTCTGTATGCCCGCATTGGTATCCCCCACTGTCCGAACTGCGGCAGACCGATTGCCAGGCAGACGGTGGACCAGATGGTGGACCAGATACTTGCCCTGCCGGAAGGCACGAAAATCCAGCTTCTGGCGCCGGTAGTCCGGGGCAGAAAGGGCGAGCACGCCAAGGTTCTGGAGAGGGCCAAGAGGAGCGGTTACGTCAGAGTGCGGATTGACGGCAATCTGTACGACCTTTCCGAAGAAATCAAATTGGAGAAAAATATCAAGCATAACATAGAAATTGTGGTGGACCGACTGGTGGTCAAGGACGGCATCACTGCGCGTCTGACGGACTCCGTGGAGAATACCCTTGCCCTGGCGGAGGGGCTCCTTATCGTGGATGTCATCGGCGGAGAGCCCATGACGTTCAGTCAGAGCTTTTCCTGCCCGGACTGCGGCATCAGCGTCAGTGAAATAGAGCCCCGGAGCTTTTCCTTCAACAACCCGTTCGGGGCGTGTCCGGACTGCTTTGGTCTGGGCTACAAAATGGAATTTGATGTGGATCTGATGATTCCCGACAAGGAGCTGTCCATCAATCAGGGAGCCATTGTGGTGACCGGCTGGCAGTCCTGTACCGATAAGGGCAGCTTTACCAATGCCATTCTGCAGGCGCTCTGCAAGTCATACAATTTCTCTCTGGACACACCCTTTGAAGAGTACCCGGAGTCTGTGAAAAATATCATTCTTCATGGCACGGACGGCAAGACGGTGGATGTTTATTATGAGGGACAGAGGGGCAAGGGCGTATACCCCGTTGCCTTTGAGGGTCTGATTAAAAACGTGGAAAGAAGATACCGGGAGACCGGCTCCGAAACCATGAAGCAGGAATACGAAAGCTTTATGCAGTTTACACCCTGTAAGCTCTGCGGCGGCATGAGACTGAAAAGGGAGGCACTGGCGGTTACCGTGGCAGACAAGAACATTTACGAAATCACCGCCCTGTCCATCACCGGACTGCAGGAGTTTCTGAACAATCTCAGCCTGACAAAGAACGAAGAACTTATCGGCGGCCAGATTCTGAAGGAGATCAGAGCCAGAGTCGGCTTTTTAGTGAATGTGGGACTGGGTTATCTGTCCCTATCCCGCGCCACAGGGACACTGTCCGGCGGCGAAGCCCAGCGTATCCGTCTGGCAACCCAGATTGGCTCCGGACTGGTGGGCGTATGTTACATCTTGGATGAGCCCAGTATCGGCTTGCACCAGCGGGACAACGACAGGCTGCTGGCAGCCCTGAAGAACCTGCGTGACCTGGGCAATACCCTGATTGTGGTGGAGCATGACGAAGATACCATGCGGGAAGCCGATTACATCGTGGATATCGGACCGGGAGCCGGCTCCCACGGCGGAGAAGTGGTGGCATGCGGCACCGCAGAAGAAATCATGAAGATACCGGAGTCCATCACCGGCCAGTATTTAAGCGGAGCCTTAAAGATACCGGTCCCGGCGGTAAGAAAGAAGCCCACCGGATGGATTACCGTGCAGGGCGCACAGGAAAACAACCTGAAAAACATAGATGTGGATTTCCCGTTGGGAGTCATGACGGTGGTGACCGGTGTTTCCGGCTCCGGCAAGAGCTCGCTGGTAAACGAAATCCTCTATAAGCATCTGGCAAAGAAGCTGAACCGGGCGCATACCATTCCTGGCAAACATAAGGGTATCAAGGGCGTGGAGCAGCTGGACAAGGTCATTGCCATTGACCAGTCCCCCATCGGCAGGACACCCCGTTCCAATCCGGCCACCTATACCGGCGTATTCGACCAGATACGCGACCTGTTTGCGGCAACGGCGGATGCCAAGGCAAAGGGCTACAGCAAGGGACGTTTCAGCTTCAACGTAAAGGGCGGACGCTGCGAAGCCTGTAGCGGTGACGGCATTATCAAAATCGAAATGCACTTTTTACCGGATGTGTATGTGCCCTGCGAGGTCTGCGGCGGCAAACGTTACAACCGGGAAACACTGGATGTGAAGTACAAGGGAAAGAGCATTTACGATGTACTGGATATGACGGTGGAGGAGGCACTGCCTTTCTTTGAAAATGTGCCTTCCATCCGCAGAAAGATTGAAACCCTCAACGATGTGGGACTTTCCTATGTGAAATTAGGACAGCCCTCCACGGAGCTTTCCGGCGGTGAGGCACAGCGTATCAAGCTGGCGACGGAATTAAGCCGGCGCAGCACCGGCAAGACCATATACATCTTAGACGAGCCGACTACGGGTCTTCATTTCGCCGATGTGCAGAAGCTTGTGGAAATTCTGCAGAAGCTGACGGAGGGCGGCAATACCGTGGTGGTAATTGAGCACAATCTGGATGTGATCAAAACGGCGGACTACATCATCGACATCGGTCCCGAAGGCGGAGACGGCGGCGGTACGGTCATTGCGAAGGGCACGCCGGAAGAGGTTGCGGCAAATCCCGCATCCTATACCGGAAAATATATTAAGAAAATGCTGTAAAGTATCCGGGAAAAATGACGATAAATATATAAATGCACGGACGCAGGAGTAAAGGAAGGAACCACTTGCTTTATTTTCTGCGTCTAATTTTTTAATTTTTTATTTACCCCCTATGAAAATGGCACAAATTGGGTTATAATAACTTCATATGTTTTTTAGAATGAAGAATATGAGCCAACCGGCTTTTTTGTTGATAAGGACCATGAAAGGGGTACAGATGTATGCAGTACACAGATATCGGAATTGATTTAGGAACAGCAAGTATTTTGGTTTACATCAGAGGAAAAGGCGTCGTATTGAAGGAGCCGTCCGTAGTAGCTTTCGATAGAGATACCAACAAGATTAAGGCAATCGGTGAGGATGCGAGACTGATGCTCGGCAGAACTCCGGGCAACATCATTGCCGTAAGACCTCTCCGCCAGGGTGTTATTTCCGATTACACTGTTACCGAGAAAATGATGAAGTATTTCATCCAGAAAGCACTGGGCAGAAGGACATTCCGTAAGCCCCGTATCGCGGTCTGTGTTCCCAGCGGTGTTACCGAAGTAGAAAAGAAAGCGGTAGAAGACGCAACCTATCAGGCAGGCGCCAGAGAAGTATTCATTATCGAGGAGCCCATTGCGGCGGCTATCGGCGCAGGCATTGATATTTCCAAGCCCTGCGGCAACATGATTGTCGACATCGGCGGCGGTACCTCAGACATTGCCGTTATTTCCTTAGGCGGCACGGTTGTCAGCGCATCCATCAAGATAGCTGGCGATGACTTCGACGAGGCCATTGTCCGTTACATGCGTAAGAAACACAATCTGCTGATCGGTGAAAGAACAGCAGAGGATATGAAGATAAAAATCGGTTCCGCTTACCACAGACCGGAGCCGGATTACATGGATGTACGCGGCCGTAACTTAGTAACCGGTCTTCCCAAGACCGTGAGAGTTTCTTCCGAAGAAACCGAAGAAGCCTTAAAAGAAACCACGGCGCAGATTGTGGAAACCATCCACAGCGTACTGGAAAAGACTCCGCCCGAACTGGCTGCCGATATTGCAGACAGAGGCATTGTGTTAACCGGCGGCGGAAGCCTGCTGCGCGGTCTGGAAGAGCTCATTTCCGCCAAGACCGGCATCAACACCATGACAGCCGAAGACCCTATGACAGCCGTTGCTATCGGCACCGGCAAATATGTAGAGTTCTTAGCCGGCTACAAAGAAGACTAAACCGGCTTCAGCATCTCCTGAGACCGGGTGCAAGGGAGGAAAAGCATGTTAAAAGGTTTATACACTGCCTATACGGGTATGCTGAACGAACAGAACCGCATGGATATCATGACCAACAATCTGGCAAATGCATCCACAGTCGGATTCAAAAAAGAAGGCTCCACCAGCCAGTCTTTTAACTCTATTCTGGCATACAAGCTGAAGGACAGCTCCGTGGGCCTTGGCAGAAGCGAAAATATAGGTGCCAACACACCCGGCGTCAAAATCGGCGAAAACTACACGGATTACACACAGGGTTCCTTCCGTGTAACAGGCAATACCTTTGACCTGGCACTGACCGACAGCGGTTTCTTTGCCGTGGAGTTTACCAACAAAGCAGGGGAAACCTCCACAAAGTACACCCGTGCAGGTAATTTTACCCTGAATAAGGACGGTTATCTGGTGACCGGCGACGGTGACTATGTACTGGATACGGCTAACCGCAGAATCAAACTGGATCCCCTGAAGGAATCGGCGGTCCTGACGGACGGTACCATTACCCAGGACGGCACGCATGTGGCGAAAATCCAGATTGCGGACTTTGAAAATTATGATTATCTTACCCGCTACGGTGAGACCTATTTTGAACCGGTGGAAGGGGCAAAAAGCGTGGCTTCCCGGGCAGAAATCCAGTCGGGTTATCTGGAAATGGCAAATGTGCAGGTAGTTTCCGAGATGGTCAATATGATCAGCATTACGAGACAGTATGAGAGCAATCAGAAAATTCTGCAGACCTACGACAGCTCCTTAGAGATTGCCGTAAAAGAACTCGGCAAGGTATAAGGCAGACTGGACGGATACGGTAGTGACCTGATGCAGTAGAAAGACTGCCCAGGTACAGGAGGAATAAAAATGGTACGAAGCTTATGGACGGCGGCAACCGGTATGATTGCCCAGCAGACCAACGTAGATAATATTGCAAATAACCTTTCCAATGTCAATACGGTAGGTTACAAGACGCAGGTAAACGAATTCAAATCCCTGTTATACCAGACCTTACAGACAAGGACCACTTCCGCCAACGGCGAGCAGAAACCCACCGGAGCACAGGTAGGCTTAGGCGTGCGGAATGCCTCCATTTCCACCATCTTCAAGGATGGCAACATGACGGCAAGTGAAAGCGATACGGCTTTTGCCATTACCGGAAGCGGCTTCTTTGCAGTAAAGGGTGAGGACGGCAATACCTACTATACCAGAAACGGTAACTTTTTATGGACGAGAGCCTCCAACGGTGGCATTATGCTGGCGGATACGGACGGCAGGCCGGTGCAGGATTCTGCCGGCAAATCCATTATTTTAAGCAATAAGTACGAGACCAGCAAAATCAGTGTGACAAGCAACGGCGAAATCTGTTATCCCGATGCCAACAACAACCCGAAATCCCTCGGCATCCGCATCGGTCTTTACCAGTTCTCCAATCCGGGCGGACTGGAAAAGAAGGGAAGCACCCTGTTCCAGCAGACTGCAGCCAGCGGCGCTCCCATCAACGAGGCAACCAGCAGAGCCGTAAGAAAGAGCTCCGTATGGCAGGGCTTCTTAGAGGCTTCCAACGTACAGGTCGTAGACGAAATGGTCAACATGATTGTGGCACAGAGAGCTTACGAAATGAATTCCAAGGCGATTACCGCATCGGATGAAATGCTTCAGCAGGCAAACAATCTGCGCCGTTAATAGAAAGATAAGGTAGTACATATGGATATCGGTAGTTTGACAAACAGTTATATGGATATGCTGAAGACGGACAGTTCCCAGACGGCATCTAAGCTGCAGCAGACATCTAAAAAGGATTACAGCAAGGCAACGGATGACGAGCTGATGAGCGCCTGCAAGGAATTTGAAGCTTATTTTGTGGAACAGATGTTTAAGGAAATGGTAAAGACCATTCCTGAGTCTGACAGTGCTTCGTCTTATACGTCCAATCTCGTGGATTACTACAAGGACAATATGATTCAGGAAATCGCAAGCGAGACTTCGGAGCAGGGCAGCCTGGGGCTGGCGCAGATGCTTTACGAACAAATGAAACGGAATTATAACTTATAGGGACTGCCAATGGCAGTCCTTTTTGTTGGTTGATAAAAAGAGCGCGGAGAGGAGAACCATGGAAAAAATAACCGGCTTTGTGGAACACATTGTGTTTCAGAATACGGACAACGGCTATACGGTGCTGGAATTATCCGGGGAAGAAGGAGAAAACATATTAGTGGGTATGATGAAGGGCATTACCCAGGGAGAAAGCATTGAAGCGGAGGGCGACTATATCGAGCATCCCGTTTACGGCAGGCAGTTTAAGGTAAGCAGTTACAGGGCTGTGACGCCGAAGGATGCGGCGGGCATGGAGAGGTATCTGGCAAGCGGCGCCATAAAAGGCGTGGGCGCAGCTCTGGCAGCAAGAATTGTAAAAGCCTTCGGCACCGACACCTTCCGCATTATTGAGGAAGAACCCATCCGCCTTGTGGAGGTAAAAGGCATAAGCGACAGGATAGCCAGGGAGATAGCGGCGCAGATGGAGGAAAAACGGGATTTGCGGGAAGCGTTCCTGTTTTTACAGCAGTACGGAATATCCAACACATTAGCGGTCAAAATTTATAATACCTATGGTGATAATCTGTACCGCGTGCTGCAGGAAAATCCGTACAAAATGACGGAAGATATTGAGGGCGTGGGCTTTAAGATTGCGGATGAAATCGCTTCCCGAATCGGCATTCACACGGACTCCGATTACCGTATCCGCAGCGGTATTTTATATGTCCTGAGCCAGGCAATGGCGGAGGGTCATATGTACCTGCCGGAGGAGCTGCTCATCAAAAGAACGCAGGAGCTGCTTTTAGTTGACGAAGACAATATACGTCCCCACCTGCAGAATTTAGGCATGGACAAAAAACTGGTACTGAAAAAAATGCCGGATGAGGAAGAACTGCAGGTATTTGCGGCAAGCGCCTACTATGCGGAATTAAGCTGCGCGGGTATGCTCCATGATTTGAATCTTTCTCTTTACGGGGAGGAGGGCATGCTGCCGGCGGTGGAAACGAAAATAAAAGGACAGATAGAAACCATTACGAGAGAGGAGCATCTGGAACTGGACTCTTTACAGGAAGAAGCGGTGTTCCAGTGCGTGAAAAACGGCGTATTCATTTTGTCCGGAGGTCCCGGTACAGGGAAAACCACCACGATTAACACCATTATCAAATATTTTGAACAGGAAAAACTGGATATCTTTCTGGCGGCACCCACAGGACGTGCAGCCAAGCGTATGACGGAGGCAACCGGGTATGAAGCAAGGACCATTCACCGGATGCTGGAGCTTTCCGGCGCCCTTTCGGGGGGAGACCGGAAGGCGGGATTTGAACGGAACGAAGATAACCCGCTGGAAGCAGACGTGGTCATTATCGATGAAATGTCCATGGTGGATATTTATCTGTTCCAGGCGCTGCTTCGGGCAATCGTGCCGGGCACACGTCTGATTCTTGTGGGGGACGTGGACCAGCTTCCTTCCGTGGGACCGGGGCAGGTGCTGCGGGATTTGATGGCATCCAAGGCATTTCCCTGCGTGGTGCTGTCCAAGATTTTCCGGCAGGCGGAAAGCAGCGACATTGTGGTAAACGCTCACAAAATAAACAAGGGAGAGCAGATTTCCTTAAACAATAAGAGCAGGGATTTTTTCTTCCTGGAAAGAAACGATGTCAATGTAATTTACAAGCATATGGTGCAGCTCATAACGGATAAGCTGCCCCGGTATGTAAATGGGGAACCCTATGATATACAGGTGCTGACGCCTATGCGGAAGGGCAGCCTCGGCGTGGAAACCTTAAATCCCACCCTGCAGAAATACATGAACCCGCCTGCTCCGAATAAAAGAGAGCATACCTTCGGCAGTGTGACTTTCCGGGAAGGAGACAAGGTCATGCAGATTAAAAACAATTATGATCTGGAATGGGAGATTGTGAGCCGGTACGGTATCCCCATTGACAAAGGACTGGGAATTTTTAACGGGGATATGGGAAGAATAACAGAAATCAATGAATATGCGTCCACCCTGACCGTGGAATATGATGAACACAGGCGTGTCACCTATGCGTTTGTGCAGGCGGAGGAGCTGGAGCTGGCATATGCCATTACCATTCATAAGTCCCAGGGAAGCGAATATGCGGCGGTGGTTATGCCCCTGCTTTCGGGGCCTAAGATGCTGTTTAACCGTAATCTGCTTTACACCGGCGTGACCCGGGCGAAAAACTGCGTGACCATTCTGGGAAGCAGCGAAACTGTGCGGCAAATGATAAACAATGCCGAGGTAAACCGCAGATATACGGCACTTACGGAAAGAATTAAGGAGCTTTCCTAAGCACTGCCGGCACAGGAAGAAGGATGTGTGCGGAAAGAAGGAAATTTGAAAGAAATCATAAAACAACTGCTGTTTCCCCTGCGGTGTCCGGTCTGTGACAGACCGGTACCCAATGCGCCCGTGAGGCACAATGCGCCCTTTGGGCGCATTGAAAAGGGTATCTGCCCGGGATGTGAAAGCGGTCTTAAACGGATACAGAGTCCCTTCTGCTTAAAATGCGGAAAACCAATGCTTACGGAGGAAGAACTGTGCAGCGACTGTAAGAGTCTGGAACACCGGTTTATACAGGGCAGAAGCCTGTTTGCATACGGTGATGTGGCGGGATGTATTTACCGCTTTAAGTACCGGGGCAGGCAGGAATACGCCACATGGCTGGGAAAAGCCATGGCGGAGGCATTTGCAGACTATGTGCGGTGGATTTCCCCGGATGCCCTGATACCGGTTCCCCTGCATGAAAAAAGGCTGGCTGCACGGGGGTACAACCAGTCAGCCCTTCTGGCGGAAGAAATCGGAAAGGCGCTTCACATACCGGTGTATGACAAATTAGTGGTACGGGGGAAAAATACCGTGCCGCAAAAGACACTAAACCGTGTGGAACGGCAAAATAATTTGAAAAAGGCTTTCAAAATTGTTGCAAATGATGTAAAATTAAAAACGATTATACTTATCGATGATATATACACCACCGGGTGTACGCTGGATGCTCTGGCAGAGACACTGACGGAGGCAGGCGCAGAGAAAATATATTTTCTGACACTGTCTGCAGGAAGTCCGTTGTAGAGCCGGAAAGTCGAAAGGAATGAAAACATGAACGTAAAAAACTGCAGAAAATGCGGCAGAATATTCAACTATATAGCAGGGCCCTGCGTGTGCCCGTCCTGCCGGGAGGCACTGGAGGCGGACTTCCAGCGCGTAAAGGAATACATCCGCGCCCATGCGGGTGCCACCATCACGGAAGTGGCGGAGGAATGCGATGTAGAGCCGGCACAGATTCATCAGTGGCTCCGGGAAGAAAGACTGGAAATTGCGGAAGGCTCCGCTATTGTCCTGCAGTGTGAGTCCTGCGGCGCTCCGATTAAGAGCGGCAAATACTGTGAAAAGTGCAAAAGAGAACTGGCGCACGGTCTGTCCAGTGCCATAAAGACCACTCCGGCACCCACATCGGAAAGAAATTCTCCGCTTGACAGCAGGGAGAGCGGCAGAATGCGTTACTTAAACAAATAGAAGAAAGGCATCCCTTATGTTAAATGAAGACAGAATTATTCTGATGACAAAGCTTGCTTCTTACGAAAACGGTGAGGGCAGGAAAAACGTTGCCATCGGAAATTATTTCCGCAGCGACTATATCGGCATCCAGACGGCAAAATCCGTTCTCAGCGCCACGGTGGCATTTGCAGTGGTATTCGGCATGTATGTCTTATACGATCTGGAAAACTTTATGCTCAATATCTATAAAATGGATTTGTTTGTGTTTGCCAAAAACGTACTGACCTGGTACGGTGTGGTGGTAATCGGTTATGCGCTGTTAACCTTTTTTATCTGCACGTACCGGTACAACAAGGCAAGGAAAAGCTTGAAAAATTATTATGCAAACTTAAAGAAGCTTGCTTCTCTGTACGAGAAAAATAAATATTCATGAAAGGCTGAAATATGAGTAGTTTATTGGAAATCAAAGAAGTTGTCAAAAGAATATACAGTAAATACGATACCTATATAGCACCGGTTTTTAAATTCCTGATTGCGTTCATTGCCTTTATGTGCATCAAGAACCAACTGGGATTCATGACCCGGATTAACAATGTGGCAATCTTACTGATTGCGGCGCTGGTATGCTCCTTTTTACCGGTGGGCTTTATGATTTTCTTTGCGGCGGTCTTTATCCTGCTGCATTGTTACGCACTGGCGCTGGAAGCGGCCGTTGTGGTATTCTGCCTGTTCCTTCTGATGTTTTTGCTGTTCTTCCGTTTTACACCGAAGGACGCATTGTGCGTGATACTGACACCTATCTGTTTTGGACTCCGGATTCCCTATGTGATGCCGCTTGCCATGGGTCTCATCGGTACTCCGGCATCCGCCATTTCTGTAGGCTGCGGTACGATTGTATACTACATGCTGCATTTCATTTCCCAGAATTCCACGGCGTTAGGCGCTACCGATGCCGGCGAAGCCATGGCAAGACTGCGTATGGTGATTGACGGCATTTTGGGCAACAAAGAAATGCTGATTACGGTTGTGGCATTTGTCTTTACCCTGGAGCTGGTTTATATTATCAAAAGGCTTTCCGTGGATCATTCATGGACGATAGCCAGCATTGCGGGCACCATTGCCGATGTGATGATTTTACTTTTGGGCGATTTAATGTACGATACCAATGTTTCCGTTATCGGCATCCTGCTCGGCTCCGTTGTATCCCTCGGCATTGCCCTGATTATCCAGTTCTTTGTACTGGGTGTGGACTACAGCCGTACGGAAAAAGTACAGTTTGAAGATGACGAATATTATTACTATGTAAAGGCGGTGCCCAAGATGACAGTGGCGGCACCCGAAAAAACCGTGAAAAAAATCAACTCCCAGATGGGTCGTGCGGCGCACACCGGTCATACCGGCAACGTGGCAGCCCAGCCTGTCAGAACCAGAAGTGAGTACCCGCAGCAGAGGAGAGCTTCCGCAGGCGGCACGGCAGGACAGGGAGCTGCAAGAAATACCGCACATTCCCCGGAACACAGGAATGTGAGCCGTCAGGCGGCATCCATGACGATTGGCACACAGCACGGACCGCAGGAGAATGACGACGATTTTGAAGAAATTTGAGGGTAAAAGGTCAGTATGCATTTGCAATTTCAGAATCTTACGGAAAACATCATAAGACGTATGCCGGATATGGATTTTTCCAGCCTGGTGGAAATTCTGATTATATCATTTCTTTTCTACCATATCCTTATCTGGATAAAAAATACAAGAGCCTGGTCGCTGCTAAAGGGGCTTGCTTTCATACTGGGTTTCTGGCTGATTGCGGCATATTTCCACATGACAACCATCCTGTGGCTGGGCAGGAATATTATAGGCTTCGCAGTAACGGCACTGATTGTGGTATTACAGCCGGAGCTCAGAAAAGCCCTGGAAGAACTGGGTAACAAGGAGATTATCACCAATGTACTGCCTTTTACCGGCAGCAAGGGGGTGGAGTCTTCCTTCAGTACTAAAACCATCAATGAAATCGTAAAAGCCTGTGTGGAAATGGGAAAGGTACGCACGGGCGCTTTGATTGTAATCGAAGGCAAACAGCCGCTGGGTGACTTTGAACGTACCGGTATTGAAGTGGATGGTATCGTGACAAGCCAGCTCCTCATCAATATTTTTGAACACAATACACCGCTGCATGACGGTGCCGTGATTGTACGCGGCAACCGGATTACTTCCGCAACCTGCTACCTGCCTCTGTCCGATAATATGAGCCTTGATAAAAACTTAGGCACCAGACACAGAGCAGGTGTAGGTATTTCCGAAGTGACGGATGCGGTTACTGTTATTGTATCTGAAGAAACCGGTAAAATCAGCGTTGCCTACAAGGGCGGTCTGGAACGCAACCTGGATGCGGAGAGTCTGAAAGTCCGTCTGCAGAAGCTGCAGCCGGAAAGTGAAGAGGACAACCGCAGAGGATACAAATTCTTTAAGGGAAGGAGTAAACAGGAGAAAGTTGAAAAAGAAAAATAAAATTGCAGGTTTGTTTCTGAACAACTGGGCTTTGAAACTTTTTTCCCTTGCCGCAGCATTCTTTCTGTGGCTGCTTGTTATGACCATTGAAAACCCGGAAGATCAGAAGGTCTTTTATAATATTCCCGTAAAACTGGTAAATACGGAAGTTTTAACGGATGAAAACATGGTATATGAAATTCTGGACAAAACCGACACGGTTTCGAGAGTGTCCGTTATGGCAAAGAAGTCCATCCGGGATGAACTCAGCACCAGCGATATTGTGGCGGAAGCGGATTTCAGCAACCTGACGGTTGCCAATACGGTGGAAATCCGGTTTTATTCCCTCCGTTACAACGAACAGATTACCAGTATTTCCGGCAGCAACCAGATACTTAAGCTGAACATTGAAAAGAAGAAGACCAAGCGGCTGGAGCTGCAGACGGAAGTCATCGGTGAAGTGGCAAAAGGTTACATTATCAGCGATACGACACCCGATCAGAACCGGATTGAAATTTCCGGTCCCGAATCCGTGGTGACAGGTATTGCAACCGCCAGGGTAACGGTGGATGTTACGGATGCGGCAGGCAATATTTCCACCTATGCGGAAGTAAAGCTTTATGATGCATCCGATAAGGAAATTGACAAGGAAAATCTGGAAATCAATACATCCAAGGTAAGAGTTAATGTAGAAATCTTAGACACCAAGACCGTTCCCGTTAAGGTTACGGCCTCCGGTACACCGGCTCAGGGATACCTGCTTAACGGCACTGTTACCAGCACCATGGAAAACGTTACCATTGCGGGATCTACGGAAAGCCTGACAGGCATTCATGAGATTACAATTCCGGAAGAGGCGCTGGATGTTACAGACTGTACGGAGGATGCGGTATTCTCCCTGAACATCAAGGATTATCTGCCGGAGAATGTGAGTCTGGCAAACCGGAGCGCATCAGGCAGACTGACGGTTACCGTGGGCATTGAAAAGGAATATGAGTCCGAACTGCAGATTAAGGGGGATAAAATACAGTTTTCCAGTCTGCCGGAAGGCTATACCGCCGAAATTGTGGATTTGAAAGACCACTACAACCTACAGGTAACCGGCTTAAAAGCGGATATTGACAGCTGGAAGGACAGCGACATGGCAGGTTACATCAGCATCAAACAGCTGATGGATAAACACCAGATGACGGAGCTGCGGGAAGGCACTTATGATGCGGAGGTCTTTGTATCCGTGACAGGCAGCATTACAATTGTGCAGCCCATTAAGGTACAGGTAAAGATTACCGCAATAACAGAAGAATGATATTCCAGAGGAAGGATATGGTGAAGAAGAATGAGTCGTTTATTTGGAACAGACGGAGTAAGAGGTGTGGCAAATGAAGAACTGACGCCGTTACTTGCCATGCAGTTAGGACAGGCGGGAGCCAGTGTACTGACAAAGGAGAAGGCGCATAAGCCGACTATCATGATAGGCTGTGACACCAGAATTTCCGGCGATATGCTGGCAAATGCCCTGATGGCGGGAGCGTGCTCCGTGGGAGCTAACTGCATTTATGTAGGAGTGATTCCCACCCCTGCCATTGCGTATCTGACAAGAAAATACAAAGTGGATGCCGGCGTTGTGATTTCCGCTTCCCACAATCCGGTGGAGTTTAACGGCATTAAATTCTTTGACGGCAACGGTTATAAGCTTCCCGATGAACTGGAAGACGAAATCGAAAGCCTGATCAAGAGCAATATGCAGGGCGTGAAGTTCCCCACCGGCTCCGGTGTCGGCAAAATCAAGTACCGCACTGATGCCAGAGAGGAATACATCAATCATGCCATCCGCGCCGTACCCGTGGATTTAAGCAGCTTAAAAGTGGTTGTGGACTGTGCGGAAGGCGCTTCCTTCTATACATCCGTAGAAGCATTAAAGGAGCTGGGAGCACAGGTGGTAGCTATCCATAACAATCCGGACGGCACCAATATCAATGCCAACTGCGGTTCCACCCATATGGAAGAGCTGCAGGGCCGTGTCCTCGTAGAAAAAGCCCAGGTGGGTCTGGCATTTGACGGTGATGCGGACAGATTGCTGGCGGTGGACGAAAATGGTAAAATCGTGGACGGCGACAAGATTATGGCTATCGTCGGCAACTTTATGAAAGAAAAAGGTACTCTGAAGCAGGATACCATTGTAGTAACCGTTATGAGCAATCTGGGATTTTTCCTGATGGCAAAGGACCACGACATCAAGACGGAGCAGACCAAGGTAGGCGACCGTTACGTTCTGGAACGCATGAAGGAAATTGGTGCCAGCTTAGGCGGCGAACAGTCAGGCCATGTAATTTTCTTAGATGAAAATACCACCGGCGACGGTCTTTTGAGCGCTCTGCATCTTTTGCAGGTTATGGTGGAAACCGGCAGGCCGCTTTCCGAACTTTCCACTATTATGGAAGAACTGCCGCAGGCACTGGTAAATGCCAAAGTCGCCAATCACAAAAAAGAACATTATCTGGAATATCCTGAAATTGCGCAGGCAATCAAAGAACTGGAGGATAAATTTGCGGGAGAGGGCAGAGTACTCATCCGTCCGTCCGGTACAGAGCCGCTGGTAAGAGTTATGATTGAAGGCAAGGACAAGGAACAAATTCAGACAGAGGCCGAGCATCTGGCAAACCTGATACAGGATATTATGTTTTAGATTAAACTTGTGATTTCTTTCAAAAAATGATATACTGAATATACTTTAATAAGGAGGTATTGTGGGTATGGTTAGCCAGAAGGTTGTTATTAAAAACCCGACGGGTCTGCACCTGCGTCCGGCCGGAATCCTGTGTAAAGAGGCGATGAAATTCAAATCTTTAATTACTTTTTCATTCAGAGACAACACCGCAAATGCAAAGAGTGTATTAAGCGTACTTGGGGCGTGCGTAAAATGCGGAGATGAAATAGAAATTAACTGTGAAGGTCCGGATGAAGCAGAGGCATTAAGTGACCTTGTCGCAGCCATTGAAAGTGGGTTAGGTGAATAAAACAAAACAGTACATAAAAGAAGCTGCTCGTTATCGGGCAGCTTCTTTTGAACATTTCAGCCGGAATAACCGGGCTGGGATAAAAAGAAACCTCAGGTCCGTCATATGACGAATCTGAGGTTTTGTTTACTGCAGTTTCCGTTGCTTACTTATAAATCGGTTCGCGTCCGGACTGTGCAATACCGATGTAGGTATGACCGGTATTGATTTCAATTTCGTTGCCGTCCATGTCGTAGTACTTGGTCGGTGAATAATCATCGGATTTGCTCCAGGTAATCTTAATACCGCGGCCCTTGGTGAAGTAGTAACCGGAACGTCCGCTGTCATGTACCTGGAATACCAGGTATTTGTGGTCGGGACGGTATTCCCAGTAGGTATCCTGGATAATTACATTTTCAAAGGTAAGCTGCTCGCCGGTTAACTCGTCAATCTGCGGAGAACCGTACAGGTATTTCTTGTAGGTACCGGTTTCCTCGTCATAGGAGAAGGAACTCTTGGTAGTGGTGAAAATCTTGGATAAATCAATTTCGGTAGCATCGAAGGAACCGCTGGCATTTTCCAGGGTGTTGGGTGTGGAAACACCTGCAAACTTAAAGTGGTCGCCGTCGTAGTACCGGCTTCTGTGCTCAAACGGATACCCCAGGTTCTCGATAGTGGAGTACAGCTTGGCACCGTCGGTAAAGCCGTTGTGGATGGAGGGAGCGGAGCCCTTCGGATAACGGTAGAAAGCTTCGCTTCCGGTTGCGGGAGCCACGGTGTCTCCGGCACCGATGGTACATGCAGACAGGTTCTGCACGTCGGCACGCTTTACAACATCTACTAAATAGAAAGGACCACCCCAGTGAATCAGGAAGGAATCCCATTCCATGCTCCAGTAAGCATAATAGTCACGGCAGCTTCGGATGTTGCCGATGAGCTCTAAGTTCTTCCAGTCTTCGATGATACCCATCTGACGGGACATTTCACCTTCCTCCATGCATTCGTACAGAACACCGGCAGAACCGATGCCATACTGCGGCTGGGAGTTGCGGTCTGTAGGGAACATAACAGCGATGGGACGGGATGCGGCAATTTCTTCATCCTCCCATTCGTTGGTAACGTCACTTCTTACCATGCCTTCTGCAGGGGGCTCCTCAGAGTCGGTTTCCTGCGGAACATCAGTGGTGTCCGTAGCGGAAGGCTCTGCATCAGTGGCAGGGGTTTCAATGGTTTCAGCAATATCGCTGGGCTTTAAGGGTGGCTCATTTTCGTCCTTGCCGCAACCGCCAAAAGCAAGCAGTGCAGTCAGGGATAATAATAAGAGTAAACTCCTCTTTTTCATAAAAAATCCTCTCTTTCGTTTCTGAAGGTAATGATGTGAAAAAGGAAAAACTATATACCCAGGCAGTAAACAAGGGCTACGGCAATACCTAAAATTGCGCCCACCAAGACCTGCAGTGGTGTATGGCCTACAAATTCTTTTAACTTTTCCTGAGCGGTCATTTCACTGCCCATATCGGTAAAGAGCTGTATCATTTCGTTGAGCACCTTCGCCTGAATGCCGGTTTCCCTGCGCACGCCCATGGCATCGTACATGACGATAATGGCCAAAATGGTGGCAATGGCAAATTCAAAGCTCTGCGCACCGTAATATATACAGGTGGATGTGGCAAGCGCACAGACGGTTGCAGAATGGGAACTTGGCATACCGCCGCTTCCCACCAGTCTCTCGGCTACAAATTTCTTTGTAAAAAACAGATGAATCAGTGTCTTTAAAATCTGTGCTATAAGCCAGCCTGACACGGCGCTGAGCAGCACCTTATTCTGTACCAGATCCGTAAAAAAGTTCATGCTATACCTCTTTCAACCTGTCAATTATATCACCTATCCGGTCTTTATTCAAGTGAACGGCGGTGTGGGAAGCTCCTTAAATTCTTAAAAAAAAATGAAGATTTCCGTAACCATTATACAATAGGATATAACGTTTGAAAATAAGAAAATGAAAAAAGGAATGACCAGGACAAGGTGGACAGAAAAAAGGGAATCTGTTATGATAAAAATTATGAATAAGAAAGGCAGGAAGAGCCTATGGAATTGTTAAGCGTGATTGTACCGTGCTATAACGAAGAAGAAAATGTTCCTTACTTTTATGAGGAATTTTGCAAAAATGCCGGTTTCCTTAAGGAAAAAGAAATCGACTTTGAAATCCTTTATGTGGATGACGGCTCTAAGGACGGAACCGTTGAGGAGGTCCGTAAACTGCATGAAAAGGACGGCCGTGTCAGACTGCTTTCATTTTCACGCAATTTCGGAAAGGAAGCTGCCATGTATGCCGGACTGGAAAAGGCAAAGGGCGACTATGTGGTTATTATGGATGCGGATCTGCAGGACCCACCGGCACTCCTGCCGGAGATGTTTTCCTATCTGGAGCAGGGCTATGACTCCGTGGCCACCAGAAGGGTTACGAGAAAAGGCGAACCGCCCATCCGTTCCTTCTTTGCCAGATGCTTTTACCGCCTGATGAAGCATATTTCCCAGGCGGAAATGATGGACGGGGCAAGGGATTACCGCCTGATGAAGCGTCCCATGGTGGAAGCCATATTGGAAATGAAGGAGTACAACCGGTTCACCAAAGGCATATACGGCTGGGTGGGCTTCAACACCAAATGGATAGAGTTTGAAAATGTGGAGCGCCTGAAGGGCGAAACCAAGTGGAATTTCTGGAAGCTGCTTTTATATTCCATAGACGGTATCACCGCTTTTTCCACCATGCCGCTGTCCATTGCATCCTTTATGGGCGTACTGTTCTGTGTGCTGGCGTTTGTCCTGATTATTTTTATTGTCATCAGGACACTGATATTCGGAGATCCGGTATCCGGCTGGCCGTCCCTGGTATGCATTATTTCCTTAATCAGCGGGGTACAGCTGTTCTGCCTGGGGATTGTGGGGCAGTACCTCGCCAAGACATATATGGAAGTAAAAAAACGTCCGATTTACCTTTTGAAAGAAGAATTGTAAAATTTTTTTGGACGAAAGGCAGAAGGGTAATGTTAAGATTTCGTTAAGAAACATTGAAAAATGTCAGTTTTTCCTTTTCAAATGCACAAATATATGATAACATGGCACTGTTATCAACGAAAAAGTCCCAAAATCGATAATAAGGGGGAGTAAATTGTGGACATTAGTACAATAGACGACATTGAGCTGGAAACCTACATCACGGAGGTTATGCTTGACATCGGCGTGCCGGCTCATTTGAAGGGATATTATTATTTACGGGATGCCATCATGATGACAGGGAGAGACATGGATGTGGTATCCAGTGTGACAAAGCTTATGTATCCGGTAATAGCCAGGCGGTTCAAGACCACCGACCAGAAGGTGGAGCGTGCTATCCGGAATGCCATAGAGGTTTCCTGGCAGAGAGGAAACGCCAATACCTTTGCCAAGCTTTTCGGTTATTCCTTACAGGAAGGGAAAAACCGTCCGACCAACAGCGAGTATATCGCAAGGATAGCGGATAAGGTGCGGATGGATATCAAAGCAATGTGAAAGGACATAGAATCCCAGTGTTTACGGAGAACACTGGGATTTTTTGCGGTTGTACTGCCGGGGGGATTATGGTAAAATTTAAGGTAATGAAAAAATGGGAGCAGTGGGCATGGCGCAGGAACTGGCAGGCGAAAAGCTGATAGAAAGAAGCATATATATATTTGGTATCGCAGAAGCACTGCATCTGGCAGGGCTTTTTAAGCATGTTCCCGTATCTTCCCTTGCAGGCATTGCCCTCCCCGCATGGCTTGCGGCGGTTGTTCTCTTTGCCGTAAAGGACATGCTTGATAAGAAGAAAAAGAAGAAGCAGCAGGGAGCAGAGACGGAACCGGGAAGCTGGAAAAACTTTCAAAAGTTTCCTTACCGGACCCTGCTTTTCTATCTTATAGCGGTGCTGCAGGCGGTATGGTTTCTGATGCTGCAGATACCGGAAATTTCCAGGGATATTACCGGAGAAACAGTACAGACCTTTCTTACCGAAAATGCTGTTTATACCGTAAGTCCCATGACGGGCAGCGCCTTTACGCAGGGAATGCCCGCAAGACTTAAAATCTTGGGACTGCCTACTTTTTACGCACTGTTCTGCCGGCTTACGGGCTGCCCGGCGGTGTATATGGTATACCGCATCATGCCGCTTGTGACATTTATTCTGGCATATGTGGTGTACGGACTCTGGGCGCGGTTTTTATTTCCCAAGGATTATAAAAAACAGATAACTTTTCTTTTAGTGATTGCCCTTCTGTTCCAGTTCGGCTGTTACGGCACCGTATCGGACGGAGCCAGGCTTTTTACCGCCGGCTGGCGGGGAGAAACCATAAGAGCGCTGATTCTTCTGCCCTATGCGCTTCTATGCCTTATGAAGAAACGGAAAAAAGGCGTGCTTCTGTGTATTCTGGCGGAAGCCTGCATGGTCTGGACTCTTTACGGAGCAGGACTGGTGCTGCTTATGACGGTTATCGTGGAAGTGATACGTTATGTCAACAACAGAAGACATATGCTCCTCAGGCAGAATTTTAAGAAGGAGGGCGGCGTATGAGAAATCTTCTTCAGGCTATGAAGGACGGCTACGGGCTGCTGACGGGTGAAGGACAGTTTCTGGTCTTTTTTCTGCTTGCCCTGTATATCCTGTGGTTTTTTAAGAAAAATGAAATCAAAGAGCTGAAACGGTATGCGACGGTCATGCTGCTTTTCCTGCTCTTTCCCCTGACCGCCAAAGGGCTCATGCTTTATGCAACCGCCTTTTACGGATATGCGGAGCTCTGGGTGCTGCTGCCGGTTACACTGGTTACCGGTTTTATGTTTACCGGTTTTACTTTTGAGTGGGCGCCGGAGCTGCCGTTTTTAAGGAAATATCCTGTGCGGAGAGAAGCTGTATGCATAGCGGCAATGGCAGTACTTCTGTTTCTCTGCGGTACTCTGTCCGTCATGCCTGTGAAGACGCAGGTGGCTTCCATGGGGCATGTGCTTCCAAAAGAAACAGAAGAAATTCTGGAAGAGTATGTGTGCGACGGTATCCCGGAGGGAGAGAAGGTATGGCTCCTGGCACCGGATGATATCATGGCATATGCCAGGATCTACGACGGCAGGATATGCCTTCCCTACGGCAGATTTTTGTGGGAAAAGGAGCTTTCTGCCTATACCTACGACAGCTACGCAGCGGATACGGAGGAGCTGCACGGCTGGGTAAACGGTGCGCTTACCGGTATGGATGAGGTGGAAATATCCGAAAATTACCTGAGCATGTGCTCTTCTAAGGAGATAACCGTTCTGGTTTTTGAAAAAGAAAGACTGACCGCGGACGGACTTGCGGAAGCCCTGGATAAACAGGACAGTTACCGGCATGCGGGAGAAACAGACCGGTATGTGGTGTACCGTCTGGCAGAAAGGCAGGATGCGTGATGGCAGATAAGAAAAATCCGGCAGTCAGTATTATTGTGCCGGTCTACAATGTGAAAGCATTTATAGAAGAAACCATACAGTGTGTGCTTGCCCAGACCTTCTCCGACTGGGAGCTGCTTCTCATTGAAGACGGTTCCACGGACGGTACGGGAGAATTTCTGGCGGAATATTTAAGAAAAAAACCCGATGAAAGAATAGCTGTCTACCCCATTGCCAATACCGGGGCGGCGGCAGCGAGAAATTACGGACTCACGCTGGCAAAGGGAAGGTTTATTACCTATCTGGATGCCGATGATTTGTGGGAGCCGGAAAAACTGGAGCATCAGCTTGCGTTCGTGAAAAAAAAGGATGCGGCATTCTGTTTTACCGGCTATGAATTTGCGGACGAAAACGGAAAAGGACTCGGTAAAATCGTGCATGTGCCGGAAACTCTTGTGTATAAACAGGCGCTGCAGAATACCACCATTTTTACCTCCACGGTGATGTTTGACACGGACAAGCTTTCTAAGGAAGAAATCACCATGCCGCAGATAAAAAGCGAGGATACGGCGCTGTGGTTCCGCATTTTAAGGTCCGGGTATACGGCATACGGACTGAATGAAAATCTGGTGAAGTACCGCAGAAGCAGCGGCACTCTTTCTTCCAATAAAATAGAAGCCTGCCGGAGAATCTGGAATTTGTACCGGAAGGCGGAGAAACTGTCGGTTCCCAGCAGTGTATACAATTTCTGCTTTTGGGCGCTTCGTGCCGTGAAACGCCGTGTATAGAGTTGCGGCTTGTGTTTTTGCGTGTTATACTGTTTGCGTATTTACTGTAAAATTACAGATAAAAATTGTTTGGAAAGGCATGGGTATTAAAAGTGCGGAAGATGGAATCTTTTAAGCGCCTGATGGTTCTGCTCCTGGGCGGAATCTGTCTGGCGGGACTGATTGGACTTTATGCTTATTTCTGGTTTCATGATTATTACAGACTGGTTAAAGTATACTTGGAATGGTGGGGAAAGGGACATGCCCTGCTGCTTGCCATTTACGGAATTTTACTGTTTTTCTTTTTTCATATGTACGGCGGCATGCGCATCGGGTATCTGAAAAATGCGGAAGTCATTTTCTCCCAGATACTGGCACTTTTTATTGTAAATGCCGTCACTTACGGACAGCTTTCCCTGTTAATAAGGCATCTGTTCCCTCTGGAAAAGTATGCCTGCATGATGGGACTGCAGATTGTGTTTATCATTGTCTGGACGCTTTTTGCCAGCTTTCTTTATAAAAATATGTTCCCGCCGCGGAAATTACTGTTGGTTCACGGGGACAGACCCATTGAGGACATTCTGGCAAAGTTTGAAAATCGGAAAGACAAATTCGATGTGTGCAAATGCATGCATATCAACAGCGGCGTGAAGGAAATTGAAAAAGAAGCGCTGGAAAGGTATGACGGCGTGGTACTGTGGGATATTCCCATGGAGGAGAGGAATACTCTCTTAAAGTTCTGCTACGGACAAAATTTAAGAACCTATTCCATGCCCAAAATTCCCGATGTCATCCTAAAGGGAGCGGAAGAACTGCATTTATTCGATACGCCGATTCTGCTTACCAGGGAGTATGCCCTGACCATTGAGCAGCGTTTTATCAAGAGAGCCATCGACTTAATCTGCGCCCTGGTTTTATTTGTCATTACCTCTCCGTTTATGCTGCTGACCGCGATTGCCGTAAAGCTCTATGACGGTGGACCGGTGCTATACAAACAGGTAAGATGTACTACGGGCGGCAGGGAGTTTAAAATTCTGAAATTCCGCAGCATGCGTGTGGACGCGGAAAAGGACGGCGTGGCAAGACTGGCGTCCAAGAAGGATTCCCGTATTACGCCGGTGGGTAAATTCATCCGCAAGGTAAGACTGGATGAGCTGCCCCAGCTAATCAATATCATCAGGGGGGACATGTCCTTTATCGGCCCCCGTCCCGAAAGACCGGAAATTATTGCCCAGTACTTAGAGGTAATGCCGGAGTTTGCGTTCCGCATGAAGGTGAAAGCAGGACTGGCAGGCTATGCCCAGGTATACGGCAAATACAATACCACACCCTACGACAAGCTGAAGCTGGATCTGACCTATATTGAAAATTATTCCATATGGCTGGATTTAAAGCTGATGCTGCTTACGGTCAAGGTGCTTTTGTGGCCGGACAGCACGGAGGGCGTGGACAGCAACCAGATTACCGCACTGAGGAAGGATAAAGGAGAAGAATAAGGGGAATGGAAAACCGCGACGGCGTTTTGTTTGAATATGCGAGGGATATAGTGGACGGCAGATTGCTCTGCGTGCGCCTGCTTCAAAGACTCTGGATTGTCATTCTTTCCACGGTTGCGGGTGCAGTTTTGTTTGGCGGAGGGTATTTTACGGCCATGCGCTTGGTGCCGGAGGAAAAGGAATACGAAGCTAAGCTGGCTGTTTATCTGGAATATTACCGGGGGGAGGAAGAGCCTTTGGGCTGGGTATGCTTTACCCAGGATGCCTGGAAGGAGTTTGTCGCATCGGATGATTTTGTGGAAGATGTGGTAAACAGACTGGACGGAAGGGTATCGGCGGAAACCTATAAGGACAGCATTTCCTCCGTACTTCTGCCGGATGGCCGCGTGCTGACGATTGTAATATCCACGAATGACCAGGACAAATCCGTGCAGATAGCGGAGGCACTCATCGGGGCAGTGGATGATTTCGCGGCGACACAGGAACGGATTTTGTGGACAAAGCCGCTGACGGTCCCGAAGGAAGCTACCTTAAAATTAGTGGACGACCGGACGATGAATATGACCATACTGGGGGCCGTCATCGGTTTTCTGGTTTCTTTCCTTGTTCTTCTGTATATTCTCATATCGGATGATTCCACATATGTGCCGGAGCTGTTTGAATGCCGGTACGAGCTTCCCGTTCTGGATATGGGGCAGCCGGAAGAGTTTAAGGCGTACTACCGGTTTTTGACAGGAGAAAAAGACCTGGCGCTGTACCCGGCAGAAAAGGAAAGCCCCGGTCTGAATGAGGTTAAAAAACAGATTGCCGAATATACCGGTCATCACGTCAGAATAGCGGATATTACGGAACCGGATATGCCGGAAGAAAAGGAAGCAGTTGTCCTTTTGGTAAAGGCAGGCATCCGCAACGGCAAACAGATAGAAAAAATGGTGCATCTTCTGATAAAGAAGGGAACGCCGCCGGAGGCTGCCGTACTGTACGGTACGGACGAAAAGCTTCTGAAGTTATATTACGGTCATAAGGACCGAGCCGGAAAGGGTTGAACATGAACAGGGAAGTACAGGTACTTGTAGCTGCCATGCATGCAGAGCCGAAGGCGCTTGCCGGCAGGATGAATCTTTCCTCCGATGCCATTATTATCGACCAGTGCGAGAGGGACGGTGAAGAGGAATTTACCTATCACAATCACAGGATACGCTGTTTTCACTATGCGGAAAGAGGCGTGGGAAAAAGCAGAAATCATGCCATTGAAAAAGCAGATAGAGATATCTGCTTATTTTCAGATGAAGATATTGTATACCGGGACGGTTATGCGGAAAAGATTGCCGGTGCCTTTGAAAAAAATCCCAAGGCGGATATGATTGTGTTTAACGTGGATGTGGCGGAGGACAGACGGACCTACCTCATCACGGAAGAAAAAAAGGTTCATTTTTACAACTGCGGCAGGTACGGAGCGGTGAGCTTTGCCATCCGGACAGATGCCCTGAAAAAATCGGGTGTCCGTTTTTCTACCCTGTTCGGCGGAGGCGCCAAATACAGCAACGGTGAGGACAGTTTGTTTATCAAGGAACTGATGGACAAGGGCATACAGGTCTATACGTCGCCGGAGGTTATCGGCAGGGAGACGGAAAGCGAGTCCACCTGGTTTTCCGGCTATCATGATAAATTTTTCTTTGACAGAGGAGTTCTGTATCATTTTTTATACGGAAATCTGGCGCCTTTGATGGCGCTTCGTTTTCTGCTGGTGCATAAGAGTACTTTGTGTACGCAGAAAACGGTAAAAGAAGCCTTTGCGCTGATGCGGCAGGGCATAAAGCAGGGAAGAAGGGAACAAGGGGAATGAAGTGGTACATTGGGCTTACGGCGCTTGCCGTCCTAATTGCATACGGTATCGAAACACAGGAACCTGACAGCCGGTACGGCGTGACCCGACGGAAAGCGCAGAGCCAGGTGTTGTTTGCTGCGGTATTTCTGCTTCTTTTCGGTGTTTCCGCATGCCGGGTTTCGGTGGGAAACGACTACGGGGAATACCTGAAGCTGTTTGAACGGATTTCCTTACGGCAGCATGTTTCTTCCGAAATCGGCTTCAATGCGCTGGTGGCGGTGTTCCAGTATCTTCTGGGTAACAATGTCTGGTGCAGCAGGGTGATACTGGCGTTGTTTTCCCTCGGTACGGTCTGGTTTTTCCTAAAAGCCATTTATGATCAGAGCGTGGATTTTCCCGCGGCATTGTTTTTACTGATGACCCAGGGCTTTTATTTTAACAGCCTGAACACAGTGCGGTACTACTTTGCACTTTCGGTTGCCCTGTATGCCATGAAATATGCCATTGAAAAAAAATGGCTGCCCTTTGTGGGCTGTATTGTCTTTGCGGCATTGTTCCATAAAAGCGTGCTCCTGGTAATTCCCGCTTATTTTCTGGCGACACTGCCGTGGAAAAAATGGATGGTGGCGCTGGCAGGGGTATTCTGTGCCAGTCTGGTAGTGTTTCCGGGCTTTTACCGCAGGATTATTTTTGCCATTTATCCCTTTTATGAAAATTCTGCATTTGACAGAGCGCAGATATCCTATGTAAACATTGCCAAATGCGGTGCAGTGGTGGTATTCAGCCTGTTTTTTTACAAAAAGGTCATCCGGAAAAACCGTGCCAATAAATTTTATTTTATCCTGAATGTGGGGGCGCTGCTCACTTACTGCTTCGGCTCCTTCATTCCGGAGGTGTCCCGTGTTGCCTATTATTTCAGTATCAGCAATATTTTCCTGCTTCCGGCAGTGCTTTCGGAAATACCGGGAAAACGGATGCGGCTGTTTTTCAAGGCATGCGTGGGTGTGGCATTTTTCATATATTTTATTGTGTTTCTGCAGAAATCTTATGACATCAATATCCGGCTTCTGCCCTACCATAGCTGGATTCTGGAATAAGGGAGGGCTTTGTGGCAGTGAAATTTTCCATTCTGGTGGTCTGCTTAAATCCGGGCGCCAAGCTGGCGGAAACGGTGGAGAGCATCCGTAAACAGGAATATCGGGACTATGAAATTATCGTAAAGGACGGAGGCAGTAAGGACGGCTCTGCGGGGCTCCTTCCGGCTGATGAAAAAATCCGTCTGATAGAGAAAAAGGATACCGGCATCTACGATGCCATGAATCAGGCGGTTTCGGAAGCCGCAGGGGAATACGTGCTGTTCTTAAACTGCGGCGATCTGTTCTATGACGGACAGGTCCTTACAAGAACCGCGGAGGCCATGGAAAAAAATCCCGGAAAGGGCATTTACTACGGCGATACCTATTGCAGAAAAACGGACAGTCTGCAGACGGCGCCGGGGCGCATGACACCGTTTCAGTGCTTCCGAAACATCCCCTGTCACCAGTCCTGCTTTTATGCAAGGCGGCTGTTTGCGGACAGGAAGTATCTGCCGGAATACCGTATCCGGGCGGACTACGAGCATTTTCTCCGGTGCGTGCTTAAGCAGAAGGAAGAGGCGGTTTACCTTCCGTTTACGGTGGCAGCCTATGAAGGCGGCGGCTATTCGGAGAGTAAGGAAAACCGCAAAAGGGACAAAGAAGAGCACCGGCTGATAACGAAGAAATATTTAACGGGTACGCAGCTTTTTTTCTGCCGGGCATACCTTGTGGTAACGCTTGTGCCGTTACGCCGGTATCTGGCGGAAAATAAAAAATTTGCTGCGGCATATGAAAAAATAAAGGCGGGAATCCGAAAATGAGAGTACTCTGGCTGTGCAATATCATGCTCCCCATGATAGCAGGGAAGCTGGGACTTCCGGCAAGCTGTAATGAGGGCTGGCTCACGGGGCTTATGGAGTCCTTACAACAGAATAAAGAAGAAAATGGAGTGGAGCCTGGCATCTGTTTTCCCGTGGAAAATATCGCAGGGTGTTCCACAGAAGCTTCTGCAGAAACCGGCACGGGTGCTTTGCCGGAGGACGCAGGAAGCGTACCCGGTGTGTGGAAACTGGGGCACATAGAGGGCATGGAGGCATACGGCTTTTCGGAGGATTTACGGAACCCGGAGCGGTACGAAAATGCCCTAAAGGACAGGCTTGCATGGATTGTAGAGGATTTTAAGCCCGACATCGTGCACTGCTTCGGCGCGGAGTATGCCCATACCCTTGCCATGACAAAGGTGGTGCCGAAGGAAAAAATCCTGATTGGCCTGCAGGGACTCTGTACGGAGATAGCCAAAGCCTATCCGGCGGATCTGCCGGAACACATTCAGAAGCGTTTTCTGCTGCGGGATGTGCTGCGCCACGACAATATCCGGCTCCAGCAGAAAAAATATGTGCTGCGGGGCGAACACGAAACGGAAGCCATAAAAGGAGCCGGTCATCTGGCGGGCAGAACGGCATGGGACAGAGCGGTATCACACACCATGAACCCGGATGCTGAATACCATATACTGAACGAAACACTGCGACGGGTGTTTTATGAAAAACGCTGGCAGCGGGAAGCCTGCATGCCGCACCGGATTTTTTTCAGCCAGGGCAATTATCCCTTAAAGGGACTGCATTACCTGCTCTGGGCGATGCCGGACATCTTAAAAAAGTATCCGGATACGGAAATTTACGTGGCGGGCGACAATGTGACCCGGTACGCGTCCGTAAAGGAAAAGCTGAAAATAGGTTCTTACGGAAAATATCTGCGGGATGAAATCGTAAAATACGGGCTGGAGGAAAAAGTGCATTTCTTAGGCAGACTGCAGGCGGAAGACATGTGCGATGCCTACTTGAAAAGCGAACTTTTCGTATCGGCTTCGGCACTGGAAAATTCTCCTAATTCCGTGGGAGAAGCCATGCTGCTCGGCATGCCGGTGGTAAGCTCGGCGGTCGGAGGCGTGGAAAGCCTGCTGACACACGAAAAGGAAGGTCTTTTATTTAAGAAGGGTGACACCGCGGCGCTGGCGGAAGAAATCTGCCGGCTGTTCGGGGACTGCCGGCTGGCGGAAGAACTGGGGACTGCAGCGAGAGCGAGAGCGTTTGTGACCCATGACGCAGAGAAAAATTACCGGCAGCTGCTGGAGATTTACCGGAAGATAGAGAGTCAGCAAGGGTTAGTATGAAAGATTTACCGGCTGTATGCATGTGGGAGGCGTACAGCAAAAGGAGGGGCGTATGAAAGTCGTATTTGTGTCCAATTACATCAATCATCATCAGATTCCGTTCTGCAATGCCATGCGGGAACAGCTTTCCGAGGACTTTTTCTTTGTGCAGACGGAGCCTATGGCGGAGGAACGGATCAAAATGGGATGGGGACAGGATTTCTCCCAGATTCCCTATCTGCATCTGTTTTACGAAGAGGAATTTTTCTGCCGGAAGCTGATTGCGGAGAGCGACATCGTGCTGTTCGGGGGTGTGGACGATGAAAGCTACATCGCGGACAGACTGCGGGAAGGCAAAATTGTGGTCCGGCTCAGCGAACGTCTGTATAAAACCGGCCAGTGGAAAGCCATATCCCCCAGGGGACTGGTGCAGAAATACAAGGACCATACCCGTTACCGCAAGGCGCCGGTGTACCTGCTCTGCTGCGGCGGCTACGTGGCGAGCGACTTTCATATTGTGAAAGCATACCCCGGAAAAATGTATAAATGGGGATATTTCCCCGCATTTAAGCCCCAGGATGTGGATAACCTGATGGAAACAAAAAGAAGACGACGGGAAAGAGAAAAAAAGCCGTCCTTACTCTGGGCGGGCCGCTTTATTGACTGGAAACACCCGGAAATGGCAATTCTGGCAGCGGAAAAATTAGTGCAGGAAGGCTATGATTTTTCCCTGACCATGGTGGGCGGCGGCGAAATGGAAGAGATGCTTATGCAGATGACGGAGGAAAAACATCTGTCGGAATACGTGACCTTCGCCGGTTTCAAGAAGCCCGAACAGGTGAGGGAATATATGGAAAATGCGGATATTTTCCTGTTTACCAGCGATTACGGAGAAGGCTGGGGCGCAGTTTTAAACGAAGCCATGAACAGCTGTATGGCAGTGGTAGCGGACTGCGGCATCGGCGCAGCACCGTTTCTTCTTAAGCCCGGCAAAAACGGCATGGTTTACCCGGACGGCAATTTTGCAATTTTTTATAAAAACCTTACAACCTTGATACAAAACGAAAACATAATGGAAAAGCTGGGCAGGGCTGCTTATGATACCGTTGCTTCGGAATGGAATGCGGAAAATGCCGCAAGGAAGCTGCTTTCTTTCCTGAAGGGTCTCACGGAAGGCAGGGCAGTCGCGGCAGAAAACGGCATTTTAAGCGAAGCGGAGCCCATAGCTCCTTACCATATGTACCGGAGAATGTGCGAAGAGGCTACAAAATAGAAAGGATGGATTTGTAAGCAGAATGGATGCCCTCATCAGTGTGATTATTCCTATTTACAATATTATGGACTGCCTGCCGAAATGTGTGGACTCCGTATGCAGACAAACCTATTCCGCTATCGAAATTCTTCTGGTGGATGACGGCTCCACGGACGGCACGGGGGCGCTCTGTGACGAACTGGCAAAAAAGGATGCCCGCATCCGGGTATTCCATAAAGAAAACGGCGGTTCCTCCTCTGCCCGGAATCTGGGGATCAGAGAGGCAAGGGGCGAATATCTGGGCTTTGTGGACAGCGATGATTTCATAGAGCCGGATATGTACGAAAGGCTGCTTTCCGCCATACAAAAAAGCGGCTGCGGCATTGCCCAGATAGGCAGGGACGAAGTGGATGCGGAGGGCAGCAGGCTGCCGGACATCTGTGTTCCGCCGAAAGAGGAAGAATTTATTAAAAGCGAAGATTTTTTAAGAGAGCTTCTCCTGCATAAGGGCGACTGCTCTTTTTGCACCAAGCTCTTAAAAAGAGAGCTTTTTACAGAGGAAGGCTTCCCGGAAGGGATGCTCAATGAAGACTTTTATCTGCTGACCAGAATGCTGACCCGCACGGAGGGGATTTACAGTCTGCCCGGATACGGGTATCATGTGTATTACCGGATTGGCAGCAACACCCGGAAAAAAGACCCGGATGTGTTCCCGAGGGTTTACGGGGACTGCGTGGACAATGCGGACAGGGTGACGGCACTGGTGGAGGAATATTATCCGGCTTTACAAAAGGTGGCAGTCCGTTTCGGGCTGTTCCAGAGGCTGGAATATCTGCTTCACATTCCGGTGGGACAGATGACAAAGGACAACCTGCCGTACCGAAAGTGCGTTTCGTTTATAAGACACCATATGGGGGATGTGATAAGCTCCCCGTATCTTACCGGTAAAAACAAGCTGTACCTGCTTTTGCTGGGCACCTGTCCAAGGGGAGTACGCAGGCTGCACCGGAGAATCAAGCATATGGATTAACCCAAATGTGCGCCATGGCTGTACAGGATGGGTAAGCACGGAATAAGTGTTATTCTGTGGAAAGGAAATCGCGGATGAAAAAGAACGGACGGATTTATATCTGTCATACCTATTATCACGTATATGTGACATTTTTAAAAGAATTACGGAAGCCCGCAGAGGAAAAAGGGAAGGCAACACTGATGCTTTCCACCATGTCCAACAATTTCGAGTCCTTAAAGGAGCGGGTGGAGAGTACCGGCGTGTTTCGGGAAGTCATCATGTTTGAGGAAAAAAGGGAGGATTTTTTCCCGGAGCTTGCAAAATACAGGGTGGATAAGGGCAATATTTTCTTTAACATGCTTTCCCGCATCCGCTTCACGAAGGAGTACGCCCGGCTGGAGGCTCCGTTTGTTCCGGTGGACTTGCGGCAGTATGAGGACATTTATGTGTACTGCGATTCCGACCCCATCGGTTATTATTTAAATCAGAATAAAATTCCCTACCACGCCATGGAGGATGGATTAAACTGCCTGAAAAACTTCGATGCGGCGAGGTTCGACAACAGAGGAATGTTTGGACTGAAGGCATTCATGTCCAACCGTCTGAACCTTATTTTTGTGCAGAACGGCTACGGCAAATACTGTCTGGATATGGAAGTCAACGACATTTCCGCCATTGCCCATCCCTGCCCTAAATATATCGAGGTGTCCAGGCAGGCGCTTACGGATAAACTTACGGCGGAGGATAAGGAAATCCTCATCAAAGCCTTTGTACGGGATGAAGCCCGCCTGAAAGAGCAGATAAAAGAAGCCAACGAAAAAGGCGATAAAATCCTGATTTTGACAGACCCCCTCTGCTCTCTGGAAATAAGAAAGCAGATTTTTGAAGACATTATTGAACAGTATAAAAAAGAGGGAACCATATTTATCAAACCGCATCCGAGGGACACGCTGGATTACCGGACCCTGTTTTCCGAATACCCCCAGTTTGATGCCGCACTGCCCATGGAAATCTTAAATTTCTTCCCGAACCTCAGATTTAAGAAGGTGGTGGCGGTGCTGACGGAAATCAAGGCCATCCGGTTTGCCGACGAAATGGTGCGGCTGGGGCCGGACTTCATGGATAAATACGAGGACCCGCTCATTCACAGACAGAACGAACAAATTTAAGAACCTGTTCATTTGCAGACAGAATGAACAGATTTAAGGACGGAGCATAAGACAGACATGATTAAGATATTAAAGAAGCTGAACATTTTATTGGACAAAAAGCAGAAGGTTACCATGTTCTTTTTAGTCATCATGATGGTGATCGGCGCGGGGCTGCAGGTAGCCGGCGTGGGTATGATTGTGCCGGTGGTAAGCATCGTCATGGACCGGAATTCCATAGAGAATAACGCCTTGGTAAGCTCGTTGTACCATGCCTTGGGCGGGGGCGATACCATGCGGTTTTCGGTGATTGTCATGTGCTCCCTGATTGGCATTTTTGTCATAAAAAATGTATTTTTATCTTTCCAGTTAAAATGCACATATGCTTTTGTATACAAGAATCAGTTTCGTACCTCTGAGCGCATGATGAAGAATTATCTGCGGAGGAACTATGAGTTTTACTTAAATGCCGATACTTCCGTGGTGCAGAGAAGCATTACTTCCGATGTCAACAACATGTATGCGCTGATTTTGGCGCTGCTGCAGCTTTTGTCAGACGGCATTATCTTTGTATTCCTGGTTATTTACTGTCTGGCGCAGGATGCTGTCATGACGTTCCTCATTGCCGGCGTGCTTTTGGTACTGCTCTGGATCATCAAAAAAATATTAAAGCCCGTGATGCACAAGGCGGGCGAGGACAACCAGAACTACTACAGCGGTCTGTTCAAGTGGATTTTACAGACGGTGCAGGGCATTAAGGAAGTGAAGATTGCGGGCAAGGAGCAGTATTTTGTTTCCGAGTATGTGAAGTGCGGACAGGGCTATGTGGATGCGGTGCAGAAATACAGCCTGTACAACAACATCCCCAAGCTGGTAATTGAAACCGTCTGTGTCATGTGCATGATCGGCTATATCTTAGCCATGATGCTGCGTGGAGTGCCCTCCGGTGATATGATGCAGACCCTGACCACTTTTGCGGCAGCAGCCCTGGTACTTTTACCCTGTGTGAACCGCATCAACAACCAGATTAATTCCATGGCATATTTCGAGCCCTTCTTTATGGGTGTCAGTGACAATCTGCAGGACGAAATCGCCAGTGAAAAGACGGACATGTCCTTTGCCGATGAAGCCTCCGGGAAGCTTCCCGTGAAGGATGCCATTACCCTGTCCCACATCACCTATGCATACCCGAACACGGAGAAATACATTTTTAAGGATGCGTTTATGAAAATTCCCATTGGTGCGGCAGTGGGTATCGTAGGTACTTCCGGTGCCGGAAAAACCACGGTGGTGGATATTTTACTGGGACTTCTGCAGCCCTCCGAAGGCCATGTATATGCGGACAAAACGGATATTCAGGACGAATACCGGGCATGGCTTAAAAATATCGGTTATATTCCCCAGATGATTTTCATGCTGGACGATACCATCCGCCGGAATGTGGCATTTGGTGTGGCGGAGGATAAAATTGACGAAGAAAGAGTCTGGGAGGTCTTAAAGGAAGCCCAGCTGGATGAATTTGTAAGAAGCCTGCCGGAAGGTCTGGACACCGGCATCGGCGAGAGAGGCATCCGTCTTTCCGGCGGTCAGAGACAGCGTATCGGTATTGCCAGAGCATTGTACGAGGACCCGGAAATTTTAATTCTGGACGAGGCAACTTCCGCACTGGATAACGACACGGAAGCCGCCATTATGGACGCCATCAACAGACTGCACGGTAAAAAGACGTTAGTCATTATTGCCCACAGACTGCAGACCATTGCCAACTGTGAAATCGTATACCGGGTAGAAAACGGCGGTATTGTGCAGGAAAAGGGAGAAAAGGTGAATGAAGCTTAGTATTGTGGTGCCGGTCTACAACATGGCGGCGGACGGCAAGCTGGAATTCTGCATCCGCTCCTTACTGGGACAGACTCTTACACAAAAGAATATTCCCTACGAAGTGATTGCGGTGGACGATGCGTCCACGGACAATTCGCTGCAGGTGCTTAAGAAGCTTTCAGAAGAAGACAGCAGGCTGAAAGTCATTGCGTCCCCCGAAAACCACCATCAGGGCGGAGCCAGAAACCGGGGCATAAAGGCAGCCAGCGGGGAATTTATCGGTATGATGGACAGCGACGACTGGGCAGCACCGGATATGTTTGAAAAGCTGCTTATCAAAGCTGAAGAAACGAAGGCCGATATCGTGGGCTGCGATTACCAGCTTGTGGGAGAGCATTCCTTTGCACCGGGAAAACGGGTGCAGAACAATACCCCGGAGCAGACCGGTGTACTGACTGCGGAAAAAAGGAAGCTGCTCATTTTACAGCCCGGCAGCATGGTGGTGAAAATCTACCGCCGGAACATGATTACGGAGCACGCACTCTGGTTCCCGGAGGATATTTTTTACGAGGATAACTGCATGTCCTCCCTCTGGCTTTTACACGGAAAGCAGTTTGAACGAGTGGACGAACCGTTGTATTATTATTACCAGCACGAGGCTTCCACGGTGCATTACATTTCGAGACAGAAGTGCCTGGACCGGGTGACTGCCATGGAGCTTTTGCTGGAAAAAAGCAAAGAATACGGTTTTTACGGAGAATTCCGGGAGGAATTTGACTATAAATATACGGAGCTTGCCTTTGTGAACACCCTTTTCAGTTGTATGGGCGGCAAAATGAAGGGCAAGTACCGCTTTGTGAAGGAGCTGCGAAGCCTGGTAAAAAAGGATTTGCCGGAGTTTGCGGACAATCCCTATTACCGGGAACGAACCGGAGCCGAGGAGCAGAAGCTCATTGGATTTTTAATGAAATCACCGGCTTTTTTCTATCTATATTATCAGCTGTTAAACGGTTACCGGCGTCTTCGGGGCAGATAAGGCAGCACAAGCGGGCAGCAGGCAGCAGACATAACAGGAGGCAGGAGCATGAACACCATAGCAGTCATTACCGCCAGAGGCGGAAGCAAACGCATTCCCAGAAAGAACATCAGAGAGTTCTGCGGGAAACCCATTATTACCTATTCCATCGAAGCAGCCCTGTCTGCGGGGATTTTTGACGAGGTCATGGTTTCCACGGACGATGTGGAGATTGCGGAGATTGCGAAAAAAGCAGGGGCAAAGGTCCCTTTTTTCCGGAGTGCGGATACCGCCAATGACTATGCCAACACCACGGATGTGATGTCGGAGGTCTTAAATGCCTATAAGGAGCAGGGCAGGGAATTTGATGTGGCATGCTGCATTTACCCGACCGCCCCCTTTGTCACGGCGGACAAGCTGAAAAAAGCCTATGCTGCCATGCAGGAAAAAAAGGCGGAGGCGCTGCTTCCCGTGGTGAAATTCAGCTTCCCACCACAGAGAAGCGTGGTGCAGAACGGCGATTTCTTAAGCTTTAAATGGCCGGAGCATATGTTTACCCGCTCCCAGGACTTAGAGCCATTTTACCATGATGCCGGACAGTTTTACTTTATCCGGGTGGCGGACTTTTACAGACAGAAAAAACTGATTATGGATAAAACCGTACCATTCCCCCTGCCGGAGTTAGAGGTACAGGACATCGATACCATGGACGACTGGGAGATTGCGGAAGTAAAGTACCGTGTCATGGAGAAGCGTGAAACGGCAGAAAAACAGTGAGAACCGTATGGAAAAGAAATAATGAAAAACCGTATGGGAAAGAAATAATGAGAAACCGTATGGGAAACCAGAAATTCGGAAGGGATGGGATTTATGGAACAGTTTCGGATTGGAAACCGGCTTATCGGTGACGGCCAGCCGGCTTATATCATTGCAGAGATGTCTGCCAACCATGCAGGCAGCTTAGAGCGCGCAAAGGAGATTATTCATGCGGCAAAGGAAAGCGGAGCGGACTGTATTAAAATACAGACCTATACGCCGGACACCCTGACAATCGACTGCAACAACCATTATTTTCATATCGATAACGGCACATGGGAGGGCGAAAACTTATACCGTCTGTATGGCAAGGCCTACACCCCCTGGGAATGGCAGAAGGAATTAAAGGAAGAAGCGGAAAAGGTGGGACTGGATTTCCTTTCCACGCCTTTCGACAACACGGCAGTGGATTTCTTAGAGGATATGGGACTTTCCTTTTATAAGATTGCCTCCTTCGAAATGGTGGATCTGCCGCTGCTTTCCTATGTGGCATCCAAGGGAAAACCCATTATCATGTCAACCGGTATGGCAACGCTTCGGGAAATGAAGGAAGCGGTGGAAACCATTTTTGCCACGGGCAACCGTCAGCTTGCCCTGCTTAAATGCTCCAGTGTTTATCCGGCGGACCCGGCGGATATGCATCTCCGCACCATCAGCGACATGAAAAAGGAATTCGGAATTCCCATCGGACTTTCCGACCATTCCATGGGTTCCCTGTCCGCTACCACGGCGGTAGCGCTGGGCGCCAATATTCTGGAAAAGCATTTCTGCTTAAGCCGGGAAATTGAAAATCCGGATGCGTCCTTCTCCATGACACCGGAGGAATTTAAGGAAATGGTGACCCATGTACGGCAGACGGAAAGCGCGCTCGGCAGACCCATGTACGGTCCCAGCGAGCAGGAGAAAAACAGCCTCGTATTCCGCCGTTCGGTATTTGTGGTGCAGGATATTAAAAAGGGAGAAACCATAAGCGAAGAAAATATCCGCATTATCCGCCCAGGCTACGGCTTACATCCCCGGGAATTTAACTATGTGCTGGGAAAAACCTGCACAAAGGATATGGACAGGGGTATGCCCCTTACTGCGGATGCGGTGGAAAATTACCTGACCTTCCGGGAAGCCACCGCAGGGGACGAAAAGCTTATATTTGACTGGGCGAACGAAGAAGAAACCAGAAAGCAGTCCTTCCATACGGAGCCCATTCCCTGGGAAAACCACAGAGAATGGTTTGCGGAAAGTCTGCGGAACCCGGACAGACATCTGTATATCTGTTACCATGGAGAAACGCCGGTGGGAATGTACCGTTTGGACCGGGAGGAAGAGCGTGCTTTTGAAATCAGCTACAGTATTGCGCAGGAGTATAGGGAGCGCGGCTACGGAAAAGCCATGCTTTCCGCAGGAGAAGCTCTTTTACGGGAAAAACATCCCGATGCCGTAAAGCTTACGGCTAAGGTGAAAAAGGGAAACGAAGCTTCCCGCCACCTGTTTGTAGCCCTTGGGTATGAGGAAACGGAAACAGAAGAATTTTACAGCTACAGTAAACTTATGGAATAGGAGCATTTTATGGTAGTCATTCGGGCGGATGCCAACAGTAAAATAGGGATGGGACATGTGATGCGGTGCCTTTCCGTTGCGGAAGCCCTGTTAAAATTGGGGGAAGAGGTGCTCTTTGTAACGGCGGATGATGCGCCGGTGCCACTGCTTACCGGGAAAGGCATACCTTACCGCATACTGCATACGGACTACGCGGATATGGAGGCAGAACTGCCGGAACTTCTATGTATTTTGCAGGAACTGACACAGCAGGCAGAATTGCCGGAAGCAGTTATGCCACAGATGTCATTACAGAGGAAGGATATCGCCATCCTAGTGGACAGCTATTTCGTGACAGAGGCATACCTGAGCACCCTGAAGGAGCGGCTGACCACCATTTATATGGATGATATTTATGCCTTTTCCTACCCGGTGGACATGCTCATCAACTACAACATATACGGAGAAGAAATGGGCTACGAAAAGGACGCCGCCTTCGCGGACACGAAGCTTCTTTTGGGAACCAAATATGTGCCGCTCAGGGCTGAGTTCACTGTGGGAGCAGGCTATGTGCCGCTCAGGGAAGAATTCACGGCGCGAGCGGGACAGGCGCCGGTCATGGAGAAAGTCTCGCAGACAGCAGGGCAGATGGCAAACGGCAGTGTTCTCATTACCACCGGCGGCAGCGACAGCTTTCATCTGGCGGGGCAGCTTCTTATGGAGGCTATGAAGTACGATGTCCTTAAGACAAAGGAGTATCACGTGGTCAGCGGCAGCTTAAATCCCCATATCGGCGAGCTACAGGCGCTGGCGCAGAAACACGAAAATATTCACATTTACTGCAATGTAACCCATATGGCAGAACTTATGGCAAGGAGTGAAATCGCCCTCAGTGCGGGAGGCTCCACTCTTTATGAACTTTGTGCCATGGGAGTGCCTACGATTGCCTTTTCCTTTGCAGAGAATCAGGAATGCCTGGTGCAGACCTTTGTGAAAAGAGGCATTGTGCAGTATGGCGGCAATTACCGCACGGAGGGAAGCGGAATGGTACAGCAGACAATTGCCGGGCTTCAAAAGCTTTGCGGGGATGAAATGCTTAGGACAGAGTACCGCAGGAAAGCCCTACAGCTTGTGGACGGCAGAGGAGCAGAGCGGATCGCGGAAGCATTGCTGTCTTGGCTATAGGAAAGAAATTCTTGCTAATATTTCCACACACCGATATAATTGACGGAGAGGAGGCATGCACGATGAAAACAGAGGAATTGACTAAGGAGGCTGCAATTCGTCAGGCAAGACGGGAACAATCGTATGAGTATGGATTGCCTGAATACTTACAGCATGATCTGGATGCCTATAAAAAAGGTCTCGAAACACATAGCAGTCAGCTTGACTGCCTGTGGGGTGAACTTTACGGCAGTATTAATATGGCTGAAATAAGTGATGGCATTATTACACCGGAGCATGCAGATTATCTCCGACAGAAATGTCTCTATGGGGTAAGGAAATGATAGATTTTACAATACGGCCTGCATATGAGAATGCAATAGCTATCATGTAGGCAGGAAGAAAGGACTAATATATGGAAAAACTTGCGATTGACGGAGGAACTCCGGTCAGGGAAAAAAAGTTGTTTTACGGTCATCAGTACATTGATGACGCAGATATAAAGGCAGTGGAAGAAGTGCTGCGCAGTGATTTTTTAACCTGCGGTCCTAAGATTGAGGAGCTGGAAAAGAGATTGTGTGAATTGACAGGGGCTAAATATGCAGTGGTCTGCAGCAACGGTACGGCAGCCCTGCACATGGCATGTCAGGCAGCAGGCGTGGCAGAGGGGGACGAGGTGATTACCACACCCATTACCTTTGCGGCATCCGCAAACTGCGCCCTGTACTGCGGCGCCAGGCCGGTGTTTGCCGATATTAATGAACGCACCTACAATATCGATCCGGCTTCCGTGGAAGAACATGTGACAGAGCACACCAAGGCAGTGGTTGCGGTGGACTTTACCGGACAGGCAGTGGAACTGGACAGACTGACCGCCCTTTGCAGGGAAAAAGGACTGGTGCTTATTGAGGATGGTGCACATTCCATCGGCACCAGATACAACGGCAAAGGAGTAGGCTCCATTGCGGATATGACCACCTTCAGTTTTCATCCGGTGAAAACAGTGACCGGCGGAGAGGGCGGAGCCGTCCTTACCAACAGCAAAGAATACTACGACAGACTGGTTTTATACCGTGCCCACGGTATTACGAGAATCCCTGCCTTTATGAAGAGAGAAAGCGAAGGCCCCTGGTACTACGAACAGGTGGCACTGGGCATGAACTACCGCATGACGGATATCCAGGCGGCTCTGATCATCAGCCAGTTAGACAAGCTTTCCCTGTTCCGGAAGAGAAGAAAAGAGATAGTGGAAAAATACAACGAAGCTTTTTCAAAGATTCCGGAAATTACCGTACAGGAAGAAATCCCGGAGTCCGATACCACAAGGCATTTATACATTCTCCGCATTAAGCCGGAAAAGCTTACCATTGACAGGAAGCAGTTTTTCGCAGCCATGGCGGCGGAAAACATCTGCTGCAATGTGCATTACATCCCGGTTTACCGGCATCCTTATTACGAAGAACTGGGCTATGAAAAGGGTCTGTGCCCCAAAGCGGAAAAGCTGTATGAGGAAATCATGAGCCTGCCTTTGTATTATTCCCTGACGGACGAAGATGTGGATGATGTCATTCATGCGGTAACCAAAATTGTAGAAAATTATCGGAAATAAAAGAGCGCGGAAAATGAACCTGAAGGAAACCTTGAAAAGAAAAGAAAACTGCATAGCGGCACTGATGTTTTCCATTCTTCTGGCTGTGATAACCGGTTTGTTTTTCGACTACTATTTTGCCTTAAACGATGACATGCTGATGAAGGATATTGTGGCAGGAATTTATACCGGTACACCCACCGGGTACAATATCCAGATGCTTTATCCGCTAAGCGCGGCTTTGAGCCTGTTTTACCGCATTGCAAGAACGGTGCCCTGGTACAGTCTGTTTTTTCTGTTCTGTCAGTTTGGCTGTATTGCACTTATCACGGCAAGAATCCTTACCTTCTTTTCCAAAAGATGGACAAAAGGAATCGCCCTTCTGGCAGAAGCGGCTCTTTTTGTAACCTTGCTTTTTTCGGAACTTGTTTTTGTACAGTACACGGTAACTTCAGCTTTTCTTGCGGCAACGGCTGCCTTTCTTTTCTATACGGCTCCGGCAGCGGATACAGTGAAGGAGTTTCTGCAAAAAAATGTAGTAAGCATTGTGCTGGTGGTACTGGCGTACCAGATGCGGACGGAAATGCTGCTTCTTATGCTGCCTTTTATCTGCGTGACGGGAGTATGCCGCTGGGCAAAGGAATGTCCTGTTTTCACAAAACGTAATTTTCAGAAGTACCTTTCCATGATTGGGCTTATTTTAGCCGGTATGACGCTTAGTCAGGGGATTCATATGATAGCCTACGGACAGGGAGCATGGCCGGAATTCAACCGTTTTTTTGATAACAGAACTGAGCTGTATGATTTCCAGACCATTCCACCCTATGCGGAAAATACGTCATTCTATGAAAGCATCGGGCTTACGGAAAGCGAGTATACGTTGCTTGTCAATTACGATTTCGGCATGGATGAAAAAATAGATGCGGACATTTTGGGAAAGATAGCGGAGTATGCGGCGTCCTTAAAAAAGGAAACGGAACCCTCTTTTTCCGCACAGTTAAAAAAAGCGGCATGGGAATTAAAGTACCGCCTTTTATATGAAACGGACAGACCTTACAATCAGGTGGTTATGGTGCTGTATATTTTTGTGCTGGCAGCAGCCCTGTATAACCGGTATTTCCACATTCTCTGGGAACTGCCGTTTTTAGGCTTTGTACGCTCCTGCCTGTGGCTGTTTATTTTATACCGGGGAAGAAGCCCGGAGAGAATCACCCACTCCCTGTATCTGGTGGAAATCATTGTGCTGACGGCGCTTATGCTTCAGGAGACGGCAGCATTTAAGACACAGAAAATCAGACGGCTTTCCACCGCCCTTATTTTGCTGGCACTCTGCACCTGCTGTATAAGCTACACGGGCAAAAGCGTCCGGGCGGTGCAGGAGGAATACAGCCGGAGAGAGGAAGTAAATACTGCCTACGAAAGTCTGCTTTCCTATACGAAGGAGCACCCGGAACGGTTTTATTTCTGGGATGTGTATTCCAGTGTGGCTTATTCCGAAAAGTTCTTTTCGGGGCAGAAAAACACGCTGTCCAATCTGGATATTATGGGAGGCTGGGCAAATAAGAGCCCGCTTACGGAAAAGAAATACGGGCAGTTTGGTTTTACTTCCATGGAAGAGGCAATCCTTACCATGGATAATGTATTTGCGGTGGTAAAGGAGCCGGAGGTAGCGGGACTTCCCACACTTTCTGAGTGGATTACGGCGTATTATGCAGAAAAGGGCATAAAGGTAGGCGTCAAAAAAGCAGACAGTGTCTATACGAAAGACCGGGAAGTATTCGGCATTTACCGGATTTATCCCATTTTATAGAAAAGAGGAAAAAAGATGTCACAGTTAGTCAGTTTTGTCATTCCCTGTTATAAATCGGCGCTCACCATAGGCGGTGTCATTGGCGAAATCGCGGAAGCCATGGCAGCACTTCCGGCATACGAATATGAGATTGTGC
>ERZ1034844.124-NODE-124-length-43550-cov-4.245063_pt1 | contig 43550 bp, 53 predicted proteins | sample MGYA00520594_ERZ1034844 | MGnify/ENA primary metagenome ERZ1034844 (study PRJEB33766, sample SAMN09781733) | gut metagenome | biome: gut microbiome | host: Homo sapiens | place: Madagascar | study: EMG produced TPA metagenomics assembly of the PRJNA485056 data set... | reverse complement strand
TCGGAAATGATAAAGCTGTTGGCTGGAACTGGAATAGCGGGGTCTATAACGCAAATATTGGTGGCGCAACAACATTAATCCTCCATTTCAATATGAATGCGGGGAGCTGCCCTGCTGTACAGTTCCGCGTGAATTACAGAAATGGCGGTATCTTTTATCGTTCAGCGCGTGATGGTTATGGCTTTGAAGCTGACTGGTCAGAGTTTTACACCACAACCCGCAAACCTTCTGCGGGAGACGTTGGTGCATATACGCGGGCAGAATGTAACTCAATGTTTATTACAGGTATTCGCCTTGGCGGTCTGTTATCTGTTAAGACATGGCATGGTTCCGGCTGGTCTGACAGGTCAGGTTATGTCGTTACGGGTTCAGTTAACGAAAACCGTGATGAATTAATTGATACAATTCAGGCAAGGCCAATTCAGTATTGCATTAATGGGGTGTGGTATAACGCGGGGAGTATTTAACGATGATGCACTTAAAAAACATTACTGCTGGCAATCCTAAAACAAAAGAGCAATACCAGCTAACGAAACAATTTAACATCAAATGGCTTTATACAGAGGATGGGAAAAACTGGTATGAGGAACAAAAGAACTTTCAGCCTGATACGTTGAAAATGGTCTATGACCACAACGGCGTTATTATTTGTATTGAAAAGGATGTTTCAGCAATTAATCCGGAAGGCGCAAGCGTCGTTGAATTACCTGATATTACAGCAAATCGCCGGGCTGATATTTCGGGTAAATGGATGTTTAAGGATGGCGTGGTAATTAACCGGGAATGCACTTATGAAGAACTGGTGCAGCAGGCAAAAAATAAAAAGAGCTTATTGATGCGACAGGCCGATGATTGCATGGCCCCCCTTCGGGATGCTGTGGATTTGGATATGGCGACAGAGGGGGAAAAGGAACAGTTACTGACCTGGAAGAAATATCGGGTGTTACTAAACCGTGTTGATACATCGACCGCGCCGGATATCGAATGGCCGGAAGAACCAGACACAATGTAAGCGAAAAAGAAAAACCGCAGACACGACGTATGCAGGACGTGCTGCGGTTGGCTGGCGAACTTTCGATAGTGCGAGTATTGAATGATTTCCAGCCGTTATTGATTTTATATAACTGTAGTGGAGTTATTCAACACACAGGCAAAACGGAATAATCTGAGAAAAAAGCGTGCTTCGCCAATCAGGGGGCGAAGCACGTCTGAATGACACCTGAAAATTTCCCGTCCGTTAAGTGTCCGTCCCGAGAGAAGTGGGGAACCATAACACCCTGTCGGGACGCAGAAAGAAACAACATAACTTGCAGGGATATTTCTCGATACTGCGTCAATGGGGGGTAAATTATTACACTTAGTTACAAATAGAAAAGCCTCTGACTTCATAAGCAGAGGCTTTTCTGAAATGCACGTGCATTTTGCGTGTATATTTTTGTCTTTTTCTGGTCCGCTCACTGTCTGGTTAGTGTCCATAAGTGACTGTTTTTATAGTCTCTGTCTGGTTGTGGTCCTGTCAAAAGTGGTGGAGCTGGCGGGAGTTGAACCCGCGTCCGAAATTCCTACATCCTCGGTACTACATGCTTAGTCAGTCTTTACATTCGCTTGCCAGCTGCGGACGGACACGCCACTAACAAACTAGCCTGATTAAGTTTTAACGCTTCAACCCCAGGCAGGGCTTCCACGCGATCTCTTTTGGGTTTGACCTCTCTTGATCCCCGTCCTAAGAGCGGAGGCTAGGGAGAGAGGGCTCTAAGCAGGTTATTAAGCTGCTAAAGCGTAGTTTTCGTCGTTTGCGACTATTTTTTGCGGCTTTTTACGAGGCCAACCGCCCCTCGGCATGCACCTTGGGTTTCGCAAATCCCGTCGAATCCAGAATCAGCCCCAATGTGTAAAGGTAAGTATACCAGATTTATGAGCGCCATGACCAGCCTCAATGGCGTTATCGTTAAAGATTTAGCACCCATGTAGCCTGATTTTTATTCGATTAAGCAATGGGATGGCAACATTTGTGTCGGATGTGATAGCCAATAAGATGTTCATTCGCGCCGCCGGAGAGGGAGGCGCGGTGAGGAACTGGTCAATAATTGGAGTGCAGGTTTAACGGTGGGCGTTTTTCATGATACGTGCTTTATCCACCTGCCATTCGCGTTCTTTGATATCTGAACGTTTATCGTGCTGTTTTTTACCTTTGGCGACGCCGATTTTCACTTTGCACCAGGCATTTTTCCAGTACAGGGAGAGCGCCACTACGGTATAGCCTTCTCGATTGACGCGACCGTACAATGAGTCCAGTTCGCGTTGGTTGAGAAGTAACTTGCGGGTACGGGTAGGATCGCACACCACATGCGTGGAGGCCACGGCCATTGGCGTGATGTTAGCGCCAAACAGAAATGCCTCTCCGTCACGCAGAAGGACGTAGCTGTCGCTGATATTGGCTTTTCCTGCGCGCAGGGATTTAACCTCCCAGCCTTGCAGGGCAAGTCCCGCTTCGAACTCTTCTTCGATAAAGTATTCGTGACGGGCGCGCTTGTTAAGCGCGATGGTCGCTGAACCAGGTTTATGTGCTTTTTTCTTCGTCATAAGCGTCGTGAATCATCGGTAATCTGAAATCGAAAACACCCCATATCAATCCTGCGGGGGACAAGGCTCTATCTTAGCATGAACCCGATGTTACCCAGCGCCGGGATAGCGTTTTTTTTACAGCAGGATAAATGATATTATTTGTTGGATTTTTGTTGATGGAAATTGTTATGCCTCAGATTAGCCGGACCGCACTGGTACCCTACAGCGCGGAGCAAATGTATCAGTTAGTGAATGACGTTCAGTCTTATCCTCAGTTTTTGCCGGGTTGTACCGGAAGTCGGATTCTGGAGTCCACTCCTGGGCAGATGACTGCGGCGGTAGATGTCTCTAAGGCTGGGATCAGCAAAACGTTTACTACCCGCAACCAGTTGACCAGTAACCAAAGTATTCTTATGAATCTGGTGGATGGGCCGTTCAAGAAATTGATTGGTGGATGGAAGTTTACGCCGCTGAGCCAGGAGGCGTGTCGTATCGAGTTTCATCTCGACTTTGAGTTTACCAATAAGTTGATTGAACTCGCCTTTGGTCGCGTGTTTAAAGAGCTGGCGTCTAATATGGTCCAGGCTTTTACGGTTCGTGCGAAAGAGGTTTACAGTGCCAGGTAAAATTGCCGTTGAGGTGGCTTATGCGCTACCTGAGAAGCAGTACCTGCAGCGCGTGACGCTGCAGGAGGGCGCGACGGTTGAAGAAGCTATTCGCGCCAGTGGCTTGCTGGAATTGCGTACCGATATCGATTTAACTAAAAACAAAGTCGGCATTTACAGCCGTCCGGCAAAACTAAGCGATAGTGTGCATGATGGCGATCGGGTGGAGATTTATCGCCCTCTCATTGCCGATCCGAAAGAGCTTCGCAGGCAACGAGCAGAAAAATCAGCGAATAAATAACAGACAGAAAAAAGGTGCTCATTGAGCACCTTTTTTAACGTCTTTGAGAGCAACTTTATTATTAGTTACCACTCAGCGCAGGTTTGTTATCAATATTGGTCAACACACCGCTACTGTTAAAGGTCAGCGTCAGCGTTTGCTGCGTTACACCTTCATGACCTGGTTGCTGGCGGAAGACATAGAACCAGGTATTCGTACCAAATGGATCGGACATCAGCGGTGTACCCAATGCGTACGCAACTTGTTGTTGCGTCATGCCAACACGTATTTTGGATACGTCGTTAGCGGTCAGATAGTTCCCCTGGTTGATGTCAGGACGGTAAACCACTCGCTCCAGAGTGGAACAGCCTGCGGTCAACATCAATAGTACTGCTGCTGCAGCAGTCAGCGTTTTACAGCGCATAGTGATTTGATTCCTTTTCGGGCCCGAGCAGTACGTGGCTCATCTGTAATATGCCGATGATAATAGACCTTTCATCACTTTAAAACCTTTTGCTTTCCGGTCTTACGGCGTTTTGCTGTTTACTCTGACCGTGAAGCAGGAAAAAAGTTTACGCTGCAAGCAGTTCTTTCGCATTCGCCAGTGTATTACGTGTGACTTCACTGCCACCAAGCAGGCGCGCCAGCTCTTGTAACCGCGCTTTTTTATTCAGGGATTGCATATGCGTTTCTGTCATCGCACCATCGGTTTCTTTGCTGACAAAATAGTGTTGATGACCACATCCCGCGACTTGTGGCAGGTGGGTAACACACATCACCTGAGTTGATTCGCCGAGTTGACGCAGCAGTTTGCCGACAACTGCCGCTGTTGGACCGCTAATACCTACATCCACTTCATCAAAAATCAGTGCCGGGGTTTCCATTTTACGCGCCGTGATGACCTGGATTGCCAGTGCGATGCGGGACAATTCACCACCGGATGCGACTTTGGCAATAGGCTGCATTGGCTGACCTGGGTTGGTGGTTACCCGAAACTCAATACGATCGGCACCGTCAGCGCCCAGGTGATGCTCGTCAAATTTAACATCGATCGTAAACTGCCCATGCGGCATTGAGAGCGCATGCATACTGTCGGTGATCAGCTGTGCAAGTTCTTCTGCATATTGCTGGCGTTGTTGGTGTAATGCGCGCGCGATTTCCAGTGCCTGCTGATGATGTTTCGTTACCGCCAGCGCAAGCGTTTCTTGTGAGTCGGCCTGATCGTCCAGTTGCTGCTGTTCTTCCAGTAGCGACTGGTAATACTGTGGCAATGCCTCAGGGCTGACGTGATGTTTACGTGCCAGCGAAATCTGTTTTGAGATGCGCTGTTCAAGTTCAAATAGTCGGTTGGGATCGAGATCCAGACGATCGCAGTAGTGGCGCAGTTCATCGCTGGCTTCAGCAATCTGGATGGTAGCTTCTTCCAGCATATCAAGTACGCCGGACAGTTTGCTGTCCATGCCAATCAATTCGCTCACCAGTTGTTTAGCCGTGTAAAGCTGACTTTGCAGGTTTGCGTCTTCACCGTCGGCCATTAATGCCAATGCATTCTGGCTGGTGGTCAGCAATTGACCGCTGTTCGCCAGACGTTTGTACTCTTCGTCGATTTGTTCAAACTCTCCGGGCTGCGGATTAAATTCGTTAAGTTCTTTTAATTGGTATTGCAGCAGTTCCGCACGGGCGGCGCGTTCCTGACTTAACTGTTGATGATGCGCGAGGTCACGGCAGCTTTGATGCCACAACTGATAACGTGCGGTCATTTCCTGCAGTAGAGAGGTTTCATTGGCATAGCCATCAAGCAGGAATTTTTGGTGCTCAGGTTTGGTGAGTAATTGATGAGCGTGCTGACCATGGATCTGAATCAGCAACTGACCCAGTTCGCGCAGTTGTGACAGAGGAACAGCTGTACCGTTGATGAAACCACGGGAGCGACCATCGCTGCTGATCACTCGACGAAGCAAACATTCATGCCCGTCTTCAAGCTGATTTTCTTCCAGCCAGCGCAGAGCCGCTGGCGTATCTTTCAGAGAAAAACGGGCGCACAGGTCAGCGCGAGCAGCGCCGGTACGCACCATGTCGGCTTCAGCGCGACCACCGAGACAAAGACCGAGGGCATCTATTGCAATAGATTTACCCGCGCCGGTCTCGCCAGTTATTACGGTCATGCCGCTATGAAAATCAATCTCAAGCTCACGAACGATAGCAAAGTTGCTGATGGTCAGTTGTGCCAACATAGTCGTTTTCCTGTATGAAAAACCATTACTGTTATTGTGTACAGTATAAACTGGTTTTATATACAGTAAAGAGGCTGGCGTAAAATTAGAATAATTTTTTTGACCAGCCGAGCTTGGTGCTTAATGTGTTGAAATAACTGTAATCTTTCGGATGAATCAGATTCAGATGGTAATCACAGCGACGAATCAGGACATCTTCACCTTCCTGAATCGGCAGTGCTATCTGGCTGTCGCAACTGATTTCCAGGTCGTTACGGCGATGCGAAAAACGCAGACGGATCGTGCTGCTGCTGTTTATGACCAGTGGTCGTGCTGACAACGTATGCGGGAACATGGGCACCAGGGTAATCGCATCCAGAGAGGGGGTCAGAATAGGACCGCCTGCAGAGAGGGAATAGGCGGTGGAGCCTGTTGGCGTCGAAATAATTAGTCCATCAGATCGCTGAGAAAACGCAAAGATCTCGTCGATATACACTTCGAACTCTATCATATGCGCCACTTTGCCTGGATGAAGCACCACTTCATTTATCGCGGTGCTGATGCGCTTTTGGCAATCTTGCTGACAGACTTGCGCTTCCAGCAAAAAACGTTTCTCGCTGATGTAGTGGCCTTCCAGCACATCGGCTAACTGTTGCTGGGCGTTATCGGGGTCAAGGTCAGTCAGGAAACCCAGGTTGCCACGGTTGATTCCAATAACTTTAATATCGTAACGGGCGAGTGTGCGTGCCGCGCCCAGCATATTACCGTCGCCACCAACGACTACCGCGAGATCAGCTAGTTGCCCAATCTCCGCGAGCGTGCCAGTTTTCACATTCTTCAGTTGCAGTTCGTGAGCGATTTGTTGCTCAACGATGACCTCGTAACCTTTTGTGCACAGCCAGCGGTAGAGCATTTCATGTGTTGTCAGTGCAGTGGGGTGCCGTGGGTGTCCCACAATGCCAATACACTTGAAATGATTATTCATTTTTCCGAGGTCCTTGTTGCGAAGATTGATGACAATGTGAGTGCTTCCCTTGAAACCCTGAAACTGATCCCCATAATAAGCGAAGTTAGCGAGATGAATGCGAAAAAAACGCGGAGAAATTCATGAGTAGTAAAGAACAGAAAACGCCTGAGGGGCAAGCCCCGGAAGAAATTATCATGGATCAGCACGAAGAGATTGAGGCAGTTGAGCCAGAAGCTTCTGCTGAGCAGGTGGATCCGCGCGATGAAAAAATTGCGAATCTCGAAGCTCAGCTGGCTGAAGCCCAGACCCGTGAACGTGACGGCATTTTGCGTGTAAAAGCCGAAATGGAAAACCTGCGTCGACGTACTGAACTGGATATTGAAAAAGCCCACAAATTCGCGCTGGAGAAATTCATCAACGAATTGCTGCCGGTGATTGATAGCCTGGATCGTGCGCTGGAAGTGGCTGATAAAGCTAACCCGGATATGTCTGCGATGGTTGAAGGCATTGAGCTGACGCTGAAGTCGATGCTGGATGTTGTGCGTAAGTTTGGTGTTGAAGTGATCGCCGAAACTAACGTGCCGCTGGACCCGAATGTGCATCAGGCTATCGCAATGGTGGAATCTGATGACGTTGCGCCAGGTAACGTACTGGGCATTATGCAGAAGGGTTATACGCTGAATGGTCGTACGATTCGTGCGGCGATGGTAACTGTAGCGAAAGCAAAAGCGTAATTTCTGTTTTCGTAATAATTAACGGCCCTGCATGCGAATGCAGGGCCGTTTTCGTTACTCCGCCACACTCTCGCGCAGCGGTTTCACAGGAAAAACTTTTACCTGCTTAATCATATTGTCCTGTACGTCGAGAATATCTATATCGTACTCGCCAATACGCACGCGGGTGCCTGCGACAGGGATCTCTTCCAGTGCCTCAAGAATGACGCCATTAACCGTGCGGGCATCATCTTCCGGTAGATGCCAGTTAAAGGCTTTGTTGATTTCCCGCACGTTGGCGGTGCCATCGATAATCACCGAACCGTCGTTTTGCGGCGTGACCTCTTCGGCAAGTGTTGGCGACATCGACGTAGTGAAATCGCCGACAATCTCTTCCAGAATATCTTCAACCGTCACCAGCCCCTGAATGTCGCCATACTCGTTGACGACCAGGCCGACTTTCTTTTTGTTGCGCTGAAACTTTACCAACTGCGTGCTGAGCGGCGTACCTTCCGGCACAAAATAGATCTCGTCCGCGGCGCGCAGCATGGTTTCTTTGGTGAACTCTTTTTTCTCCGACATCAACCGCCAGGCTTCACGTACTCGCAGCATACTGATGGCGTCGTCCAGCGAATCACGGTAGAGCACGATGCGCCCGTGAGGTGAGTGGGAGAGTTGGCGCAGAATCGATTTCCAGTCATCGTTGATATCAATACCGATAATTTCACTGCGCGGCACCATGATGTCATCAACGGTCATCTTTTCCAGATCGAGCACAGACAGTAGCATATCCTGATTGCGACGGGAAATTTGTGAGCGTGATTCGTGCACGATAGTGCGCAACTCTTCTTTGCTCAAAGAGCCGCTAACCACGATATCGGTTTTGATACCCATCATGCGCATCAGCATACGGGTGATAGCATTCAGCAACCAGACCAGCGGCATCATCAAAATTTGCAGCGGAGCCAGCAGAAAACTACTCGGATAAGCGACTTTTTCCGGGTACAGCGCGGCAATGGTTTTCGGCAATACCTCAGCAAAAACCAGTACGACAAAAGTCAGCACACCAGTCGCAATTGCCACGCCCGCATCGCCGTACAAACGCATCCCAACAATAGTGCCGAGCGCGGAGGCAAGAATATTGACCAGGTTATTGCCGATTAACACCAGGCTTATCAGGCGGTCTGGCTTACGCAGCAATTTTTCGACGCGTTTGGCCGAGCGATTACCCTGTTTCGCCATATGTCGCAGACGATAGCGGTTGAGGGTCATCATTCCGGTTTCGGACCCGGAAAAATAGGCTGAAATGACCACCATGATGATCAGAATAATGATCAACGTAGTAGTAGAAATGTGTTCCAGGGGAAACTCCTTTTCTGGGTTTAGCTGATTAACTGCTGGGCAATTCGGCTGCCGAAGTAGGCCAGTGTCAGGATGACTGCACCCGCAACGTTAAACCAGACGACGCGGCGTCCACGCCATCCTTCATGATAATGTCCCCACAGCAGCACAATATAGACAAACCACGCCACGATAGAGAGCACGGCCTTGTCGATATTTTCCATGCTAAATAAGTTGTGCATGTAGAACAGGCCAGTGCAAAGCGTGAGCGTTAGCAGCACCACGCCAATCTGCGTGATGTGGAACATTTTACGCTCGATACTCATCAATGGCGGCATTTCCTGGTTAAATGCCAGCGTCTTGTTCTTCAGTTGGTAATCAATCCACGCCAGTTGCAGCGCGTACAGGGCGGCGATAATTAGCGTGGCATAGGAAAAGAGCGATAAGCCAATGTGCACCAGCATCCCTGGCGTTGCTTCCAGATGGGTGATGTATTCATTGGGCATGAAGGTCGCCAGCGCCAGGTTGATAAGCGCAAAGGCATAGACAATGGGTAGCAGCAACCAGCCACGATTGCGAGAAGCCACAATGGTCATTACCGTACAGATCATCAAACTGACCAATGAACCAACGTTCAGCAGGCTGAGGTTTTGTCCGCTATCACCGTCGGGCAGGATGCGGGCTTCCAGAGCGATTGCGTGGCAGACCAGCGCAATGACCGCAGAAATAATAGCCATGCGCCGCCAGCCGCCGTTTTTTTGCAGCAGACCGGGAACAATCAGCGCAAGACTGACGGAGTAGGCGACAAGCGCGAGCAGAGCAAAAACGGGCATAGTGATGTCGACAGTTTGAGCAATAAGAAAGAGAAGCAGTATAGCGTCAGGTGAACGCTGCTCCAACCGTTGCATAACAACAAAGACGCCTTCATGTTATACTGCGGCAAAATACTGATGATGTGTCGCGATTGCGGCCAACCGTTTCCACCCCAGGCGAGAGACAATGTTTGATAATTTAACCGATCGTTTGTCGCGCACGCTGCGCAATATCAGTGGCCGTGGACGCCTCACTGAAGACAACGTAAAAGATACGCTGCGCGAAGTGCGCATGGCGCTGCTGGAGGCGGATGTCGCTCTGCCGGTAGTGCGTGAGTTTATCAATCGCGTAAAAGAGAAAGCGGTTGGTCATGAAGTTAATAAGAGCCTGACGCCGGGGCAGGAGTTCGTCAAAATCGTCCGTAACGAACTGGTTGCGGCGATGGGCGAAGAGAACCAGACCCTGAACCTGGCGGCGCAACCGCCTGCGGTCGTGCTGATGGCGGGCCTGCAAGGTGCCGGTAAAACAACCAGCGTTGGTAAACTCGGTAAGTTCCTGCGCGAGAAGCACAAGAAGAAAGTGCTGGTGGTTTCTGCCGACGTTTATCGCCCGGCGGCAATCAAACAGCTTGAGACGCTGGCAGAGCAGGTGGGCGTTGATTTCTTCCCTTCTGATGTTGGTCAGAAGCCGGTAGATATCGTTAACGCGGCGCTGAAAGAAGCCAAACTGAAATTCTACGACGTGCTGCTGGTGGATACCGCTGGTCGTCTGCACGTTGACGAAGCGATGATGGACGAGATCAAACAAGTCCATGCGTCGATTAACCCGGTTGAAACCCTGTTTGTGGTTGACGCCATGACCGGTCAGGATGCGGCCAATACGGCAAAAGCATTCAATGAAGCGTTACCGCTTACCGGCGTAGTGTTGACCAAAGTGGACGGCGATGCCCGCGGCGGTGCGGCGCTCTCTATTCGTCACATCACTGGCAAACCGATCAAGTTTCTCGGTGTTGGCGAGAAAACTGAGGCGCTGGAGCCGTTCCATCCGGACCGCATCGCGTCGCGTATTCTCGGCATGGGCGACGTACTGTCGCTGATCGAAGATATCGAAAGCAAAGTTGACCGCGCGCAGGCAGAGAAATTAGCCAGCAAGCTGAAAAAAGGCGACGGCTTCGATCTCAACGATTTTCTTGAGCAACTGCGCCAGATGAAAAATATGGGCGGCATGGCTAGCCTGATGGGCAAGCTGCCGGGCATGGGGCAGATCCCGGATAATGTTAAGTCGCAGATGGACGATAAAGTGCTGGTGCGTATGGAAGCCATCATCAACTCGATGACGATGAAAGAGCGCGCTAAGCCAGAAATCATCAAAGGTTCGCGTAAGCGTCGTATCGCTGCCGGTTGCGGTATGCAGGTGCAGGACGTGAACCGCCTTCTGAAGCAGTTCGACGACATGCAGCGCATGATGAAGAAAATGAAGAAAGGCGGAATGGCGAAGATGATGAGAAGCATGAAGGGGATGATGCCGCCGGGATTTCCTGGTCGCTAAATGACCTTATGCGACAGAGTTATTAACTGCTGATTGCATTTTCTCCAGAAATCAGTAAAATTTTCGGGCTTTTAATATGACACCGGACTCCGTTCCTCGATGGGGTCCGGTTGTTTTATTCACACAAGAGGATGTTATGGTAACTATTCGTTTAGCACGTCACGGCGCTAAAAAGCGTCCGTTCTACCAGGTTGTTGTCGCTGACAGCCGTAATGCACGCAACGGTCGCTTCATCGAGCGCGTTGGTTTCTTCAACCCAATCGCTAGCGAAAAAGAAGAAGGCACTCGCCTGGATCTGGATCGCATCGCTCACTGGGTTGGCCAGGGCGCAACTATTTCTGATCGCGTTGCTGCGCTGATCAAAGAAGTAAACAAAGCAGCTTAATCTGTCACGGTGGTCATGATGAGCAAACAACTCACCGCGCAAGCACCTGTTGATCCCATCGTTTTGGGGAAAATGGGTTCGTCTTACGGTATTCGTGGGTGGCTCAGAGTGTTTTCTTCCACCGAAGACGCCGAAAGCATTTTTGACTATCAGCCCTGGTTTATCCAGAAGGCGGGTCAGTGGCAGCAAGTCCAGCTGGAAAGCTGGAAGCACCACAATCAGGACATGATCATCAAGCTGAAAGGCGTTGACGATCGTGATGCGGCGAACCTGCTGACGAATTGTGAAATTGTCGTGGATTCATCGCAGCTGCCTCAGCTTGAAGAGGGTGACTACTACTGGAAAGACCTGATGGGCTGCCAGGTAGTAACCACTGAAGGCTACGATCTCGGTAAAGTCGTCGATATGATGGAAACCGGATCTAATGACGTTCTCGTCATTAAGGCAAACCTGAAAGATGCGTTTGGTATCAAGGAACGTCTCGTACCGTTCCTCGATGGGCAGGTTATCAAGAAAGTCGATCTCACTACTCGTTCAATCGAAGTAGATTGGGATCCTGGTTTTTAAACCACCGGATAAACGGTAAAAGACGGCGCTATGTGGATTGGCATAATTAGCCTGTTTCCTGAAATGTTCCGCGCAATTACCGATTACGGGGTAACTGGCCGGGCAGTTAAAAATGGCCTGCTGAGCATCCAGAGTTGGAGTCCTCGCGACTTCACGCATGACCGGCACCGTACCGTGGACGATCGTCCTTACGGCGGCGGACCGGGGATGTTAATGATGGTGCAACCCTTGCGGGACGCCATTCATGCAGCAAAAGCCGCGGCGGGTGAAGGCGCAAAGGTGATTTATCTGTCACCACAGGGACGCAAGCTTGATCAAGCGGGCGTCAGCGAACTGGCAACGAATCAAAAATTGATTCTGGTGTGCGGTCGCTACGAAGGTATAGATGAGCGCGTGATCCAAACCGAAATTGACGAAGAATGGTCAATCGGCGATTACGTTCTCAGTGGTGGTGAGTTACCAGCAATGACGCTGATTGACTCCGTTTCCCGGTTTATTCCGGGAGTACTGGGACATGAAGCCTCGGCAACGGAAGATTCCTTTGCTGAAGGATTGCTGGATTGCCCGCACTATACGCGGCCTGAGGTGTTAGAAGGGATGGAAGTTCCGCCAGTGTTACTGTCGGGCAACCATGCCGAGATACGTCGCTGGCGTTTGAAACAGTCGCTGGGCCGTACCTGGCTTAGAAGACCTGAACTTCTGGAAAACCTGGCTCTGACTGAAGAGCAAGCAAGGTTGCTGGCGGAGTTCAAAACGGAACACGCACAACAGCAACATAAACATGATGGGATGGCGTAAGCCCCCGAGATATCAGTTTACCCAGGATAAGAGATTAAATTATGAGCAACATTATTAAGCAACTTGAACAAGAGCAGATGAAGCAGGACGTACCTTCCTTCCGTCCGGGTGATACCGTGGAAGTGAAAGTATGGGTTGTTGAAGGTTCCAAAAAACGTCTGCAGGCATTCGAGGGCGTGGTTATCGCTATTCGTAACCGCGGTCTGCACTCTGCATTCACTGTTCGTAAAATTTCCAACGGCGAAGGCGTTGAGCGTGTCTTCCAGACTCACTCTCCGGTAGTTGACAGCATTTCTGTCAAACGTCGTGGTGCTGTTCGTAAAGCTAAACTGTACTACCTGCGTGAGCGTACTGGTAAGGCTGCTCGTATCAAAGAGCGTCTTAACTAAGATTTCGCTTAAGCGACATCCTGTTAAGAAGGGCTGGCCAATTGGCTGGCCCTTTTTTTGTCTGTTTGCTCGTGTTTTAAGGGGTTGTAATCACCACTGCGACGCGGCGGTTCTCGGCGCGGCCCTGGGCGGTCTTGTTACTGGCTATGGGATATTTTTTTCCTAAACCCTGTGTGGTGAGATTGCTGCGTGGAATTTGTCCACCCATAGCCCATGCATCGGCCACGACATTCGCCCGTTTCAATGATAAGCCTTCGTTGTAACTGTCTTCACCATAGTTATCGGTGTGTCCATCCATACGGGCATGTGTTAGCCCTGTCGAGGCCAATTTGGCTGCCATGGTTTGGATCTGTTGCTGGCTTTCCGGGAGCAATTTGTAGTCATTTTTTGCGAACAGAATGGCATCTGATAAGCCCAGCGACCAGTCGCCGGCGGATTCAGTAAATCCATAAGATTGCATAGCGGCGACTTGCTCAGGAGTAAACTTTCCCTGAGGGGACTGGCAGCCAGTCAGTATTAGTGAGGTGAAAATCAGGGGTGCTACCAGGTGCTTTATCATATCGATATATCCTTGTTATCTCACCAGCTTTTCGGCACGCTGGTGTTTGGCCTGATACATATTGTGATCGGCAAGCTCTTGTAATTTTTCCGCAGAGGCGTGCTCAATGGTCATCGCGTAACCAATGCTTAATGTCATGGTGGTCTGATGGCCATTATGAAGATCAAACGGGAGATTAAAGATTTGTGTCAGTGCTGAGCATATCTGCTGCACTTCAGATTCCGACTGTACATCATAGAGCACCATAGCGAATTCATCGCCGCCCAGGCGGTATGCTTTATGTCGCAGCCCGCCAAATTCAGCTAACCGTTTTGCGATTTCAATCAAGACTCTATCGCCCGTCGCATGACCCCAGGTATCATTGATATATTTGAAATTATCGCCATCAAGAAATAGTAACGCCGACGTTTTTCGGGCATCGGAATTGTTCATCAACGTATTGATGCCGCTACGAAACGCTGCGCGGTTAGCCAGCCCGGTTAATGGATCATGTAGTGCTGTACGCAGAAGGTGCTCATTTTTGACCTGTAAACGAAGCTGCCACTCTTCCATTTCATCCAGCAGACTGTTGAAGTCGAGAGCGAAGCGGTGAAACTCAGCAATACGTTCTTCCGAAACTCGTCGGGAAAAATTGCGGTTGGAACGCACATCATGTACGACATCGGTGATATTTTTCAGTGCTTCCACCAGGCCATTGTGCAAATGGCGGGTGAGGGTAATTGCGATGCCTGATGCCAGCAGGATACAACCGGTCAGTACGGCGAGCGAAAACCAGATAAAATGGCTGATTGAACTGTCGCGAGCGGTTAAGCGTACTTCGCCAATGGTTTCACCATTGTGACGAATCGGCTGAATGATGGGGGCAGGGAAGAGCCAGTGGCTTATGAAATTGCTGAAAGTATCGCCTGGATCCTTACGGGTGTAATGCCAGGATGCCAGAATATTTTGCTGCTTATCACGTACTTCTGCAGTTGAAAATTGCCCTTGTTGGCCCAGCGCTGCCAGTGTTTCAGTTGCTGCAGGGCCATCGGCAAAAACGACAGCTGCTTCCAGACTGTAAGTCATTGTTGCTGCTGTCAGTGCCAGGTTTTTTTGCGCGTACTGTTTCAGGGTCAGCACCGAGGTCACGGAAAGCAGCAACCAGATCAGCATCATAGTGATAAATATGCTGGTCATACTGATGTTGCGTAATGCTCTTTTAAACGTGGGGCGCTTATTAAGAGAATTATCGTTATCCATCATTTTTCTTCCGTGCGAGCATTAAGACATCCGGGTTGACCTTTACACCGCTACGCGATAAGGCATCCAGGTTTACGGCAAATCTGACGTCATTATTGTGGATGATCAGACAAAAGGCGCTACCAATAATGCACTCGGTATTTTGTTCGGCAATTAATAATAACGCCTTTGACGGATATTGTTCGGTTAATTCCATCTGGAATGTCGGTGACTCGTTGCCAAAATAAAAACCATTGCAGCCTGAAATCATCGCCTCTTGTTGAGTGTGAATGATGACAGGCAGATAAGGCAAAGATGTCGCGGCATTCTCTTGTAGGGCGGTACTAAAACGTGAAGATGAAAAGATACATAACTTTGGTGGCCCTGATAGCGCAGGCCAGCGGGTGTAACTGACAATACCGGAAACCATCATACGCACGTTTTTCGCAACGTCAGAAGGCTCCTGAGCGAGTATTGGTGCTCCCGTCAGCAGGAGAATCAGAAGTAAGAACAGTCGGTGAGAAAAACGCATTCAGGGATCCCCACCATCTTCGCTCGAAATGCATCGATATTTTTTCAGAATGCTCATTAAAATATCATTTTTTCATGCGACCGTCATCAATGTGAGAAATAAAACACAATGAGTAAAATCTTATGTTTAATTTATTTGTGGGGTTTTAATTAATTTAATCGTATTGTGCTGGCATTTTCATCAGCCCCTTTTTGCCATACTTCATGCAGTTGGCTGGCATTTTCAACATTGTTGCAGCTGGCAGGAAAGCTTTTACCGGAAAGTCCTCGGGCATAAGTAAAATCGGTCTGGCAAGTTTTCTTTTGTCCTTCGGCATATCCTTTAAGGTATAGACCGCGATCCGCCTGTGAATCGCTAAATGCATCGTCATCTTTTATGGCGCTGCCCGATATCGCATCTTCCATACCAACATCATACCAGTCGGTGCTGGTCAAGGTTGGCGCGTGAGTATAAGGATCAATCTGACATCCGCTAACCAGTAAAGCCAACAAGGGGGCGATAAACTTTTTCATCATTTCTTTCTCCTTTTTCAAAGCATAGCGGATTGTTTTCAAAGGGGGTGTAAATTTATCTATACAGAAGTAAGGGGTGAAATCGCGACTAAATTGCCTGTGTAAATAAAAATGTACGAAATATGGATTGAAAACTTTACTTTATGTGTTATCGTTACGTCATCCTCGCTGAGGATCAACTATCGCAAACGAGCATAAACAGGATCGCCATCATGCAAAAAGACGCGCTGAATAACGTACATATTACCGACGAACAGGTTTTAATGACTCCGGAACAACTGAAGGCCGCTTTTCCATTGAGCCTGCAACAAGAAGCCCAGATTGCTGACTCGCGTAAAACCATTTCAGATATTATCGCCGGGCGCGATCCTCGTCTGCTGGTAGTATGTGGTCCTTGTTCCATTCATGATCCGGAAACTGCTCTGGAATATGCTCGTCGATTTAAAGCCCTTGCCGCAGAGGTCAGCGATAGCCTCTATCTGGTAATGCGCGTCTATTTTGAAAAACCCCGTACCACTGTCGGCTGGAAAGGGTTAATTAACGATCCCCATATGGATGGCTCTTTTGATGTAGAAGCCGGGCTGCAGATCGCGCGTAAATTGCTGCTTGAGCTGGTGAATATGGGACTGCCACTGGCGACGGAAGCGTTAGATCCGAATAGCCCGCAATACCTGGGCGATCTGTTTAGCTGGTCAGCAATTGGTGCTCGTACAACGGAATCGCAAACTCACCGTGAAATGGCCTCCGGGCTTTCCATGCCGGTTGGTTTTAAAAACGGCACCGACGGCAGTCTGGCAACAGCAATTAACGCTATGCGCGCCGCCGCCCAGCCGCACCGTTTTGTTGGCATTAACCAGGCAGGGCAGGTTGCGTTGCTACAAACTCAGGGGAATCCGGACGGGCATGTCATCCTGCGCGGTGGTAAAGCGCCGAACTATAGCCCTGCGGATGTTGCGCAATGTGAAAAAGAGATGGAACAGGCGGGACTGCGCCCGTCTCTGATGGTAGATTGCAGCCACGGTAATTCCAATAAAGATTATCGCCGTCAGCCTGCGGTGGCAGAATCCGTGGTTGCTCAAATCAAAGATGGCAATCGCTCAATTATTGGTCTGATGATCGAAAGTAATATCCACGAGGGCAATCAGTCTTCCGAGCAACCGCGCAGTGAAATGAAATACGGTGTATCCGTAACCGATGCCTGCATTAGCTGGGAAATGACCGATGCCTTGCTGCGTGAAATTCATCAGGATCTGAACGGGCTGCTGACGGCTCGCGTGGCTTAAGAGGTTTATTATGGTTGCTGAATTGACCGCATTACGCGATCAAATTGATGAAGTCGATAAAGCGCTGCTGAATTTATTAGCTAAGCGTCTGGAACTGGTTGCTGAAGTGGGCGAGGTGAAAAGCCGCTTTGGACTGCCTATTTATGTTCCGGAGCGCGAGGCATCTATGTTGGCCTCGCGTCGTGCAGAGGCGGAAGCTCTGGGTGTACCGCCAGATCTGATTGAGGATGTTTTGCGTCGGGTGATGCGTGAATCTTACTCCAGTGAAAACGACAAAGGATTTAAAACACTTTGTCCGTCACTGCGTCCGGTGGTTATCGTCGGCGGTGGCGGTCAGATGGGACGCCTGTTCGAGAAGATGCTGACCCTCTCGGGTTATCAGGTGCGGATTCTGGAGCAACATGACTGGGATCGAGCGGCTGATATTGTTGCCGATGCCGGAATGGTGATTGTTAGTGTGCCAATCCACGTTACTGAGCAAGTTATCGGCAAATTACCGCCTTTACCGAAAGATTGTATTCTGGTTGATCTGGCATCAGTGAAAAATGGACCATTACAGGCCATGCTGGCGGCGCACGATGGCCCGGTACTGGGGTTACACCCGATGTTCGGCCCGGACAGCGGTAGCCTGGCAAAGCAAGTTGTGGTCTGGTGTGATGGACGTAAGCCGGAAGCATACCAATGGTTTCTGGAGCAAATTCAGGTCTGGGGCGCTCGGCTGCATCGTATTAGCGCTGTCGAGCACGATCAGAATATGGCGTTTATTCAGGCTCTGCGCCACTTTGCTACTTTTGCTTATGGGCTGCATCTGGCAGAAGAAAATGTTCAGCTTGAGCAACTTCTGGCGCTCTCTTCGCCGATTTACCGCCTTGAGCTGGCGATGGTCGGGCGACTGTTTGCTCAGGATCCGCAGCTTTATGCCGACATTATTATGTCGTCAGAGCGTAATCTGGCGTTAATCAAACGTTACTATAAGCGTTTCGGCGAGGCGATTGAGTTGCTGGAGCAGGGCGATAAGCAGGCGTTTATTGACAGTTTCCGCAAGGTGGAGCACTGGTTCGGCGATTACGCACAGCGTTTTCAGAGTGAAAGCCGCGTGTTATTGCGTCAGGCGAATGACAACCGCCAGTAATAATCCAGTGCCGGATGATTCACATCATCCGGCACCTTTTCATCAGGTTGGATCAACAGGCACTACGTTCTCACTTGGGTAACAGCCCAATACCTTCATTGAACGGGTAATTTCCCCTAACTCTTTCAATGCTTTTTGCATTTCCGCTGATTCAAGATTGGCCTGAATATCCAGATAAAACATCTCTTCCCATGGATTACCGTGAATCGGGCGTGATTCCAGACGGGTCATAATCAGATTGTGGTTGCGCAGCACCAGCAACGCTTCAACCAGCGCACCGGCTTGTTGCCCGGTCGCCATTAACAACGTCGTTTTCGCCGGAACCTGGTCAGACACGTTAATGGCTTTACGTGCCAACACCACAAATCGGGTGAAGTTTTGTTGCTGATTCGCTTCAATACGCTCCAGTACCTGCAAACCGTACAAAGTGCCGCCAGCTTCGCTTCCCAATGCAGCAACATGCGGTGATTTTGCCTGTGCAACCTTTTCCATTGCCGCAGACGTACTTTCGGTATATTCAATCTTCCAGTGAGGATAACGATTAAGGAATTTGCTGCATTGCTGGAATGGCTGCGGATGGCTGTAGACCGTATTAATGGTGGATAAATCAGTCGTGCCGGAGACCAACAAACAATGGTCGATAGTTAACGTCATCTCGCCAACAATCGACAAGCTGGTATGTTGCAGCAGATCGTAAACGTCGTTTATGGCACCGGAGCTGGTATTTTCAATCGGTACGACGGCATAGTCGGCCTGGCCGGTTTCCACCTGATTAAAAATATCGGCAAATTTGGCGCAGCCACTTTCAATGAATTGCTCAAAGTGACGGGCAGCATACTGGCGCGCCGCAAGATGGGAATAAGAACCTTTGGGGCCGAGAAAAGCGATGCGTGCTGAGTGCGGATTAATTTTATTGAGATGTTGCTGGAGCAAAGCCTGCTGAGTTAATACGGAATCTTCAATGATGAGCTGGAACAGGCGAGTAATGTAATGGGCGTCCAGATGGTGCGCTTTACCGAGCGTAATTAATCTTTCCAGTAAATCGCGTTCACGATCAATATCTCGTACCGGGCGATGCGAGAGCAGTTTGGCTTTTCCTACCTCGACGGCCAATTCGCGCCGCTCTGCCAGTAATGCTAATAATTTTTCATCCAGCGCGCTGATTTTCTCTAGCAGCGCCAGTAACGGGTTTTCCGATGTCATAGTGTTGCCTTTTTGTTATCAATAAAAAAGGCCCCCCGATTTGGGAGGCCTTATTGTTCGTCTTCGCATTCTGTTTCACACGACGAAACGCCTCCCATTCAGGGGAAGGTAAAAAAGAATGCGAAGAAAAACGGTGTGTGTTTCATGTTTGTTTCCTTAAGTGACTTTAGTACAGTACCCGTACTGTTTTCACGCTGTCAACAAAAAACGCGCCCGAAGGTGCGTTGTAAAACCCACTGAATTCAATGTTTTCCCTTTGTTTTCAGTGGGTTTTGTTATTGGTGGGGGTTACTGATTACCCTATAAAACCCACTTATGTGGATGAAATGTGGATGCCTCCTTTTAACGGATTAAGTGAAATTGCATCCTGGAGGAAATCAGGAGCGAGGTGCGCATAGGTCATAGTTTGCTGGATCGTGGCGTGCCCCATAATTCGCTGGAGCGTAAGTATATTTCCTCCATTAATCATAAAGTGAGCAGCAAAGGTATGGCGTAGAACATGTACAGCCTGTCCTTTTGGTAGGTCTGGCTTAACACTGCGAAGCACCTTGCGATATTCCTCATAATTGACGTCAAACAAAAGGCCGGATTTCTTTGTTTTGATCTCACTAACAACTTCATCAGAGACAGGAATAATTCGAACTTTTCCGTTTTTAGTTTTGTTAAACGTCACGCGATTATTGATGATGTGTTCCGCGCGTAGATTTTTCGCTTCTCCCCATCTCGCCCCAGTACTGAGACAAAGTAGCGTAATCCGCCGGGCATCACCGCTTACTGCATCCAGCAATTTGGCGATTTCTTCCGTAGTGAGGTACGTCATTTCGGGTGATTTTCGTTTCAAAGAGGGGAGGGCGCGGAGTGGATTTTCTCCGTGAAATTCTCCGGCATTTGCCAGGAGTGTAAACATTCCTCCGAGATCCGACTCATCACGCCGAACAGTAGACTCTTTTACTCCCAAAGATAAACGGGAGCTTCGATAAGCGGCCATGAAACGAGCATTAATCTGGCTAACCCTTGGATCATTCATTTCTTTGATGATTTTTTTCAACCTGGTTAGAACGCCGTTAGCATATGGCTTATTGCGTCCACCCAATTCCCACCATAACGGAAGCAGATCTGAGAGATGACGTTGCTCTGTTGGCTTTTCAAGCCATTCCTTATCGTGCATGTGGCTGAGAACATAACGCTCAAAGGCCACTGCATCTGCCTTTTTCTTAAAAATCCGCTGAATCCGACGTCCACTTCGGCCACGCGGTCTAACATCCACTTTATACCGTCCACCATCGAGCGCTTTAATTGCCATTGGCAAGCCCTCCGGTGAAACGAGGAAAGACATTTCCAGTTTGTAAAACGTAAGAATAATAAAGGGTTAACCAATTTTCCTTTCGGATGGGGGTAAGTCCGTTGGCTCTTGCCCATAGTGTGCGAGAGCCGGAGCTATCTGCCCGGATTCAGGCGCAATTTTTCCAGTCATAAACCACAACGCATATTTCTCAAATCTGGGGTTGTTTAGTATTTGCTCAATTACTTCAGCATTAGGGATAGTTTTACCGCTTTCATATCTCCACAGAGCATCACGGTTTAAACCAAGCATTTTTGCTGTATCCGGGAGGCTAGTAAGTCTCTCGCTTTCACGCATGATTTTTATGCGCTCTCCAATAGTCATACGCATGTTGCAATTCTCCAACGTCTGTATTAATGTTTATACAAATGAGTTTGATTTGGGGCATCCGTCGCAAGAAATACCCCAAACAGGGAGATTATCACATGAATGAAGAACTATTGAGGGCATTGTTTAAGATCCCAGACCCCATCACCGTCGATGAGTTTTCCCGCCGCACAGGTAAGACCGAATCAGCCGTAAGAAAGTTGGTAGAGCGTCGACTCATCCCTCTAACTACTGAGCGCGAGGTTTTAGGCGAGGAAGGGAGTTCGCGCCGTCTTCTCATCCTTTGGAATGAGTGGCTCGAAATGGTCTATGACGCAACGAAACAACTTCCTCCTGAGCGTAAAGATTGGCGCAATCACTGGCTTAAGAAAGCCAAGAAGCTGGCGGAAGATTTGGGATTAGGCTTTCTTAATTTTGCTGCATGAGATGCAGGGAGTTTTGATATGAAACAGCAACGTAATTCACGCTTTCGTAATGGTGCTGAACGCCACGCTAACCGTTTCGCTACCAGTGCATCGCGTAGCAACTCTCGCTACAGCCTGAGCGAAACACACGCAACGCCGGATGGCTACCCAGTAAAACAAATCGGCGAGCACGCCTGGTTGATTGAGAAAGCTGGAATCGTGGTCCACAAATGCCCACGCAACCCATTTACCGGAAACCGCATTTTTGCACTGAGCAACGGCGACAATCAGTTCGGGCAGGATTTCACATTATACGAAGCACTTCGCACGGTTGATCGTCTGCTTCGCGGGCAAAGTTTTATTAAACAGGCTGATTTATAACAGGTGCTTTATGACCAAAGAGCATGCACAAGGTGTATTTATCCGTTTTATTGATTTTCGCGGTGAACTGTTATTACGCGCATCAGCCATTGACGGAGTTGTTCCATCCGAAAAAAACGCAGCTACTTACGTTTATCTGAACGGTACGCGCCTGACTGTGGAGCTTCCGTACCAGACCGTACGAGAAATCATTAGCGAAGCTGAAAAGGCACGTCAGGTTAATAGCGATGAACCCTATATCGAAATTATTTGTATGGATTCAGAAGCTGAAATTCAGAAAGCAGATTAAAGGGCGTTGCGATGGGCAAAGAATATAAAACTCTCATTAACAAAGCACTTGAGCGTTTTTATTTTCGCTTAAGTGCATCAGGCGCTCATGCTGAACGTGCAGCCCGTGACTCATTGACCAGGGCAATCCGGAGTTTGTATGACGTCGCTTTTTACGCTGATGATCTGGATGCACTTAACGAACTTTCCGAGCTGATCTGTGCCGCAGAATGCGGGGAACATATTGAACCGTATAAGCTGGGGAATATCGCATGAGTATATTTATCTCATGGCTTGTTCTGATTATTTCGGTGGCCTGCGCCATTGGAATTATGCGAATTATTCATTCAGTAAAAAAGATTGAACGTTTTTTCACTGGTGAATAACGATACAAATAAAACATCAAATTAAATAAGAAAACGTGAAAACCATCCGTATTAACGGAGGTATTCGCACACGCAAATAACGGAGATACAAAAATGCACGCAAAAGAAGAAGGTATCATCAGAGCACTGAAAGAAATTTCAAAGATTGAAAGCGAAGTAGCGAAAAAAGCCGTAGCAAATACTCATATAGACGTCGCTACCCACACAATGATAGTCGCAAAAGTCACGGCAGAAGCCGCCAAAATCATCGAAGAACAGGGTGCGGAACTTACGCTTTTCAAAACTCAACCAGTCACCGGACTGGATTTATCTAACACCGGACGCCTTATTTACACAATTGGCTCGGAGCTACAGCGATACACCATTATCGCCGGATTACAGGGCAAATACCTGATCACTCCTCACCCCATAAGGGAATCAGAAATTCTGACAAATCTCCGCCTGATAGATCGCTCTCAAGTTGCATTCATTGATGACGCACAGCACACCGTATTTAACGCATAGGGTTATTGGACAAAAAAAGGGGGGGGCAATGGCAATTAAGCATTTTCCCGTCGTTCGCTTTACCTCCAGAGGGCGCGAATACGAGGTCGACGAACGCCTGATTACCACTATCGACAAACATCGTTCGGAAAAGGATGCACACCACATCTACCTCACTGACGGCACTTACTTCTGCGCCACTAATGTGGCGCGGGTAAACCTTATCCGACAGGTACAGGAGCATCGTAAATGAGCAGAAAGCGAATCACACGCAGGCATCGCCGCACACACATGAATTCCTTACCGACGCTGAAAGAACTCATTCAACACGAGATCGCTGATTTCTGCGCACCGCTGGGGTCGCCTGGCGAACCGGAAACGCCAGAAGCGATGCAGCGCGAACTCATGATGCGCATCGATAACGTTTTTGACTTTTTCCTGAATAACAAAAGAGAGCAATCAACATGAACAAAAAGACCTGGTTTCGCGCATATATGTGGGCGCTGGTATGCGTCCTCGTCTCTCTCATTCTGTATGCAGGACTACTCCCCCGAATGATTTCATCAGACAGCTCCTTCCTGGTATTGCTGGGCATTTTCATTGCCATGCTGTACCCGGCAGGCGTTGTTCGCCTTTTCAGTAAGTACATCAAGGAAATCAAACAATGAAGAAATTCAAACTCTTTCAGATTCTCCCGCTTTTTGCCGCCATCCTGCTGGTTGGCTGCGATCGCGTTGAGCCAGGTAATGTGGGCATCAAAGTCAACAAGCTGGGCGACGACAAAGGCGTTGGCGAAGTGGTTGGCGTTGGCCGCTACTGGACTGGCTGGAATACCGAGGTTTACATCTTCCCGACCTTCAAACAAATGAAGACCTACGATGACCCGTTCAGCTTCCAGATGAGTGACGGCACAACCATCGGCTATCACATCGGCGTGGCCTACAAGGTCGATCCATCCAAAGTTACCACAGTGTTTCAGACCTACCGCAAAGGCGTGGACGACATTACCGACACTGACCTGCGCCAGAAGATCGCCGACGCACTCAACCGACTGGCCAGCAAAATGACCACAGATAAATTCATCGACGGTGGCAAGTCTGAACTGCTGGATTCAGCACTTAAAGATATTCAGGAAGAGATGACCCCCATCGGCATTCAGGTCATGAGCCTCTCTTATGTCGGTAAACCGGAATATCCGCCAACCGTTATCGACAGCATTAACGCCAAAGTCACGGCAAACCAGAAAACCCTGCAACGCGAACAGGAAGTCAAGCAACGCGAAGCAGAAGCCAACATGTTGCGCGCAGAAGCTGCCGGACAGGCTGATGCCATTCGCACAAAAGCCCAGGCTGAAGCCGACGCCATTCGTTTACGCGGTGAAGCTCTGCGCCAGAATCCCGGCGTTATGGAGCTGGAAGCAATCAACAAATGGAACGGCACGCTACCGCAATACATGACCAGCAATACCGCTGTTCCGTTTGTTCCGGTGAAGTAATTAAACCCGGCCAGTGAAAACCGCTGGCCGGAGCAGTATCAGGATTTTTTAGTATGCCGTTCTCACAAAAAAACCGCTTGCCATGCCGCAATCAGTCAGGTTACATTTCCGCTGCACCTCATAAAACGGGTGCCGGGTTTCGCAGCCTGCTGACTACAAGAGCGCACAACCGCGCCAGCGGTTTTTTTGTGCGTACTGTATTGCCACGTTTTTTTCGCGTCAGAATTATGGCGGGGCGTACGGGGCCGACTTCGGTCGGGCCGGGATCTCTTGTAGCCGGTACTGCGAACCTCGTACGTCTCGCCACCCACAGTTTCGCAGCTCTGGATGGTGAGTTTTCACAACTTACTACAAGAGGCCACATATCATGGCAAACCGCAAACAGCACCGCACTATCGCGGAGCGTCGTCACATCCAGACTGAAATCAACCGCAGACTTTCCCGCGCATTCCGCGTCGCTAAAATCATGCACATCAATATGCTGCATGAGCGTAGCTGCGAACTTTCAAACCTCTATTCATCCGCTGTTTTCAGCTATCTGGCGGATGATCTGCGCGAGCTTCAACAGCTCATCCAGCAGCAAAACAAACTCCATTAATTCCTGTTCCGGGCCTTTCCTGCACCTTGCGGCGGGAGGCCTTCGCACATCTGTAACAAGAGGATTGCCGCAATGATTCTCGCCAACGACTTTCTTGAATACCTGCTCAACACAGAACGTGATCTTGCCGCTCGCGTGCGTGATCGTTATGACATGTACCTGAAATCCCTGCCTGTACCGCAGCTCGCTGACGGAAAGATTGTTATTGATGGTCGCTACATGATTGACAGCCACGAGGGAAATTACAGGCTTTACCGCATTGAAGGTGGTACTCCGTCCGTTATTGGCATTTACCAGCGCCCATCCTCTGCAATCGTCGATGTGATTGCCGACAGCATCCGCATCACACATCGCCATGCCGACACAGAAGACACCGTGCTGGAAATTCAGCGGCTGGCTACAGTCTGCCGCGACACCCTGAATGGCATGACGAAGTAAATCACTATGACGGCAGAGTACATCAGGGACTGGCAACAACCGCGCCACGCAGTGGGGCGTGAAGGAACGGGGATCCCCGCTCCTGAATCCGCGCTTTCCTCCTGGCTGGATGCCTACCGGGCAGAGAACGAGCGCCGCCAGGAAATGGCTGATGCGGCGTTCTCCGCCACGCCGCTGGGCAACCTGATTAATAAAAGCCTGGATGCACAGGAAAAACAGGACAAAACCATCACACTGGCAGGAGACGCCAGAAAACAGGCACGCGGCGCGGTGGATGAAGCCATGGCCTCGCTGCGCCTGCTGCCGTCCTATCTGCGCGATCCGCTTATTCGCCACCTCTCCTTCCTGCGCAAAAAACAGGAAGCCGATCGCCGGAAAGGCAAAAAGAGCTGGCAGGCTGAACGCTACGCGTGCGGAACCCTGCGCAAAATATTCGAACGTCTGGACCGCACCGACCACCACTGGCTGACACCGGCTTATCGCTCCCTTGCCGGACGCGAACGCCTGGATGATTTGCTTTACCTGCCGCAGCTCAACAAACACCAGATACAGACGCTGGCCACCATGACAGCGGCGATGTTCAGCAGCACCTTCGAAAAACTCTGCGATGGCTTTGGCGCGACTGATGGCGAGCTGACCATGGATGTAACGCTGAAGGCGTATCAGATGCTGGCCCGCATGGCGTTACACCTGCACGCCATGCCTCCGCATTATGACGCACTGACAACAGACAAAGACCGGAGGAACGAACCAGACACAGAACTGCTACCGGGCGCAATCCTTCGCCTGACCTGTGCGGAATGGTGGAAACGCAAACTGTGGCTGTTACGTTGCGAGTGGAGAGAAGAACAACTCCGCGCCGCCTGTCTGGTTTCCAGAAAAACATCGCCCTATCTGAGCCAGGACGCGTTAAGCGAGTTTCGCGCACAGCGCGAGAAAACACGCGATTTCCTGAAAAGTTTCATGCTGGAAAATGAAGACGGGTTCACGATTGATCTCGAGACGGTGTATTACGCGGGAGTAAGTAACCCGGTTCACCGTAAGGCAGAAATGATGGCCACCATGAAGGGACTGGAACTTCTGGCCGAAGCCCGTGGCGACAGAGCGGTGTTTCTGACCGTCACCTGCCCGTCAAAATACCACGCAACAACGGAGAACGGTCATCCGAACCCCAAATGGAACGGGGCCACCATGCGCGACTCCAGCGATTACCTGGTTAACACGTTTTTTGCGGCGGTCCGCAAAAAACTGAACCGCGACGGCCTGCGCTGGTATGGCATCCGCACGGTGGAGCCTCACCATGACGGCACTGTGCACTGGCATATGATGGTCTTTGCACATCCGGACGAGATTGAAACCATCGTGTCCCACGTCTGCGATATTGCCATTCAGGAGGACCGCCACGAGCTGGGCGATGACATAACTCCGCGTTTTAAGGCGGAGTATGTCGACGGCTCAAAAGGCACACCAACCAGCTACATCGCCACCTACATCGGAAAGAACCTGGACAGCCGCGCCGTGGATGGCATCGACCCGAAAACGGGCAAGCCACGCGTTGACCACGAAACCGGAAAATCAATGGCCGAGAGCGTGGAGCGCGCCATCGGTTGGGCACGCCTTCACCGGGTCCGCCAGTTCCAGTTCTTTGGCATCCCCTCCCGTCAGGTGTGGCGTGAACTCCGCCGCCTTGCCAGCCAGATGGCGCGCAACCCGGAAGGCCCGCAACGGCTGAAGGATGACGCAATGGATGCGGTACTCGCTGCCGCTGATGCCGGATGTTTTGCCACCTACATAGAGAAACAGGGCGGCGTACTTGTTCCACGCAAAGACTACCTGATTCGTACCGCCTACGACCTCGCCGATGAGCTGAACGATTACGGCGAACAGAGCGTACAGATTTACGGGATCTGGTCACCACTCATCGGGGAATCCTCCCGTGTGTGCACGCATCCGGATAACTGGAAGCTGGTAAGACGCAAACCGGAAGCGGAAGACAGCGCCCGCGAAAATGGTTTTGACCTTCAGGGCGGCCCTGCCGCCCCTTGGACTCGTGGCAATAACTGTCCCCGTGTACAGGAAACGAACAACAACGGGACAGAACAGCCGGAAGAACGGCCAGCACCGTGGCCGCAGCTCCCTGACGGCGTTGAAGTGAATGAATGGATGCGCTCACTGAAACGGCACGAACGCCGGGCGCTGATGCGTTCGCTGCGTGACAAACAGGCAAAAAACAGCAGTGATGAAATGCAGAGCTGGACACAGAGCCGCAAACAGCAGCGGCCTTTGCCTGATAACCACGAATTACTCGCTAAAGAATGGCGGGAGTCTGCTGAATCTCTCGGCCTGCATATCGGTGAACAGCAGATGCAGCACCTGTTACGGGGCGGCAGTCTGTACGTTGACGGCAGCATCATTGCACCGCAGGGATTTGAAATTGTACGCAAACCGGATACCCGACCGGACAGCCGGATCACGCAGCTCTGGCAGCGCCTGAGCCGTAACCACGGCGTAAGCAGCACGGAGATCCGCCATAACCCGGTCGCCAGCTATCTGGAACAGCTGGGGGCATCAGACCCCGAAGCCGCCGCACGCCTGGCATCCACACTTCAGCAGGACCAGAACACCATGAAAACACCCGTTACCGTGCTTTCTGACATGCTGCGCGCCATCCGCGACGCAGAGCACGCACAGAGAATCAGTGAAACCACTGAACGCGCCCGCCGCAAAGCAGACCTGCTGCGGGGTGGCCTGACCAGTGGAAACAAAAAACAGACAGAAACGGGATTCACAAATCCCGTAAATGAGCAAAAAACGCGCCGCGATATATGAAGCGCGCATAAAACAGGCAAAAACGGGATTTCAGAATCCCGTAAACGATTAATTAATCAACATAAGGAAAAGCGACATGAAAATTTGTATCGATGACGGCTCCACCAACATCAAGCTGGCATGGACTGAGAACGGCGAACGCCGCAACGCCATCAGCCCGAACAGCTTCAAGTCGGAATGGTCTGCGCCGTTCGGTGGCACGCAGCCCGCGAACTACATGCTTGATGGCGTGCGCTATGGTTTTGATCCGGTCAGCGATCGCTTTGTCCAGACGACCGACACGCAATACCAGTACAGCGATGTGAATGTCATTGCCATTCATCACGCGCTGGTCAAATCAGGCATCACACCACAGGAAGTGGATGTGGTTGTCACCCTGCCACTGAGCGAGTATTTCGACACAAACGCACAGCCGGACATGGCCAACATCAACCGCAAAAAAGCAAACGTCATGCGCCCGGTGGCGTACCAGAACGGAAAAGCATTCACTATCCGTAACGTACGGGTTATGCCTGAATCCATTCCGGCTGGTTTTAAAGCACTGGCTGACATGAGTCCGTTTGAATCCCTGCTGATTGTGGATTTAGGCGGAACCACGCTGGATGTGGCAAAGGTTCAGGGGCAACTGGCAGGTATCAGCCAGGTGTTTTGCGATCCACACGTAGGCGTTTCTCTGATGGCCAATGCCGTACTGTCGGTGATGGCCACTAACGGTATGCGCACCAGTCACCACATCGCCAATACCATTATCGAACATCGCCATGATGAAGCCTGGCTGCGCCAGCACATCCACAATGACGCGCATTACGCCAGCCTGATGGCGGTTATTCGTGAAAAGGAAGAAACACTGAAACAACGCGTGATCCGCGCGCTGGCGGGTTTTTCGGGTTACGGGCGGGTGATGGTTGTCGGTGGCGGGGCGGAGATTGTGGCACCCGCTATCCGCGAAGCCTGCGGAGTTAATGCGACTTTCATCGCGGACGGGGTGCCACAGTTTGCTCTGGTTAATGGGCTGTACGCAATGGACAAGGAGTAAACCAATGACGACACCAACCAGACGGATAAGTTTCTATCTGAAGCCCGCCGCCGTCAAGAACGAAGGCGAAGCATGCGCCTGGCTGGACAGCCTTACACCAGAAGCCCGCAAAAGCGGCCAACGCGTGGCTTTTCTGGCCGGGCTGGCACTACTGAAAATGAATCCGGCAGAGGCTTACCGACTGGCTGCATGGGTTGATGATGAGGCGTTATCAGTGACACAAACCAGAACAGAACGCCCCGCGTCACAGCCAGTATCAGCCGCACAGATAACCAGTCAGATGGCCGGAAATATCCGGGCGTTATTTCCCGAATAACACAACATCAGGGCGCATCCGCCCTGATGACTTTAACCCGGGAGCATAAACAAGGGGGACACAATGGAACACATTGACAGAGAAAAAGCGCAGCGACTGATTGAGCGGATGGAAGCGCTGGCGAAAGAAGAAAATGTCAACATCCAAAAAATAGCTGAATGTGGCCAGATAGTTCTTCGTCGTGAAAAAGATCTCAAACAACTGATGTCTGGCGAAACCAGCAAAACATGGACTTCAGGCGAGAAGACGGTTTATTGCAGTTTCTGCAATAAATCCCAGTACGAAGTCACAAAGGTGATTGCCGGACCGTCTGTTTACATCTGCAATGAGTGCGTGGATTTGTGCAATGAAATTATCAGGAGAGAAGTGACAGACAAAAAGGAAAAAAACGCATGAACAGAAAACAAAAACAAGAGTTGAAATACTTTTTACGTAAAGAAATTGCCAGGCTTGAAGATGCAGAATCACAATCATCAGAAATTCCGTTCGGAATGGATATCAACGACGCCCGTATGCTTCAGGCATACCGCATAGCTCAGGCTGCACTACAGGCAAAACCGTCAGATGGACTGGTTAGAGCAGTACATTTCTATGAACTGGTAAAACGTGAGAATCCCCCAGCCGAAACCGGAGCATGGAAAGACGCTGTTGACTGGGTGCTCAAAGAGGCTTGCCAGGCTGTAAACATTCGCATTAAAGGAGAGTGATATGACCACTATTACCAGAGAACAGGCACAGAAAATTATTGAAGCAGCCGATGAGGTTATTAGTGCGCTTGCCGGAACTAACGAGGATGTTCACCCTGGTAGCGATAACATGCTACGTCTGTGGGATGACCTGAATGACCGTTACGCGCCGCCGGAAGTTGTGCGTGAGCTGGCACGGATTGCGCTGGCATCGCTGGAAGCAGAGCCAGTAGCATGGATGCATGTAAATAACGGCATCGGAATACCAGCAATAACAAGGAGTAAAGATGTTGCAGAGAGTTGGTTATCAAAAGGCTGGTATGTCCAACCCTTACATCTAGCCCAGCCTGCATCAAAGCTATAGAAATGAGCCAAAACGCCCTCTTCCAGGGCGTTTATTTCAATGCACAATAGTGCACAAATTTGCACAATTTTTTTGAACGACTTTTTACCCTTCCGGCCCGCATGGCGGCTGGATCCGTCAAGGATCCGTGCGTGCACAAAAAAACGCGCTTTTTCTGCGCGCAGGTGACGGGGGAACAGCCCGCGTTTCAGGGGGTAAATAGCATTCCCTGAACGATGTCGCAGAGACACAACAGAATGGCTGTATTTCTCACGCTGAGCGTGAAAAATACGTGAGGGATTCTGATTTGATGGGGTGAAAGGTAAGGCCGTCAAAATCGCACTGAGGCGGCGAAGAACATGCAGTCAACGCGGTGGGATTGCGTAAGAGTCTGACCGCCGATGATGGCAATAAGCAGAAAAGCGTCGTGAAATTATCTGATTGATACAGGAGCTGGAGAGCCGGGGCATAAATTTTTTATGCCCCGGCGAAGCAGCAGACAAGCGAAGCGCGTCAGGATGTGGGCTGGGTATCTAACAGTGCGTAAGGGTTAAAGCGGATCACCTCTTCGCCAAGCCAGTCATTGATGTGCTTCATGGCCTCCATGACGGGCATCAGCTCGTTAATTGCGTAAACCCGCGCGGCCTTCTCCACATCACCAAACGCACTTTTTTCACCCGGCATCGCCCCCATCAGTTGCGGCGGAACGCGGTGCGCAGCCAGCACATCATCACGGGATGCCGCCTTAACATTCATGAACTCATCCTTTGCGGTGATCTGCTGGAACGGCAAAATTTGCACCCCCTCTTTGCCCCCGTTGGGCGCATGAATGAGCACGTTTTTAAACGCACCGCCACCACGTGCACCCTGTAGCGTTTCTTTCAGGGAGTCCATGCTTTCGCGGTTTACCTGCGCTGCACCGATGTAGATGATGCACCCGGCGTGGGATCCGTTGTCGTAATACAGTTTTCTGAACATGTCCGCCGAATGAGACAGGCTGGCCGAGAGTAATGCGCCGAGATATTCCGGCATGCCGTAGATTTCCTGGTTAATGTCAGGATTCATCAGGTGGCACACTTTGCCAGGGCGAAACTGGAACGCATCCTTGCCATCCTGCACATACCACCATGATTCAAGATCGCTACCGCGTCGCATGTATTTTGCCAGGGCGTGCCGTAATTTAAGCGGTTCGCCGAGCATATTGCTTCGAAGCTCAAGGAATGCGTTACCGAACACAAACCAGTCCAGCGCCAGCGCCGAGAAATCCTGCCGGGAAAGCAGCGGGTGCGGGATGTAGCAACCGAGTAATACATTGCGCTTAAAGTAAAGCGCAGACTGATGCCAGGACGTTTGTCGGGCAGCTCTTGCCAGACCGTACCAGTCCACCGGGGTTTCATACCACCGCCCGTTATCAGCACAGTACATATTGTCCAGCAGGTCATGCCCGGTCAGGCGATAAGGACCATCAAATGTGAATGCACTGAGCGACGATTCTTTCCTGAGCGCATCAGCGAGATCAATGCGTGAACCCATGCGCACTTTTTTATTTTTTCTGCTCATCAGAACTCCATAACCGTGAAACGCTCGTTTTCTCCTTCGCCGCCAATCGGTTCGTTAATGACAGCAAGCATGGTCGCCCACGCAAGGTCGCCGTGGCTGATCCCCCTCGCGCGGTCCGTTTCGTAAGTGATAAAGCCGCCCGGTGTTTTCACCTTACGCACGGCGTTAAAGGCCGCGACCAGTTCGCGTTCGGCGCGATCGTATTCCCACCGCCCGGCACGCATTATTTGCAGCATTTTCAGTACCAGCGACCGTTTTGATGACAGCGTGAAGGTGTACGGAATAGCAGCAGGGAAAAACCGTTTCACTATCTGATAAACAGCCTCCCCGTTCCCGCCCGTCACATCAATGCCGATGTGTTCCACGTTGTAGCGACACGTGAACTCTTCAATGACTCTGGCCTGTTCTTCAAACTCCAGCCCCTGAACGCGTCGCGTCTCCACCGTTCGAAAACGGCCACCAGGAACAGCCGGAGGAACCACCACGGACACAGCGCCGCTGTCGCCGTTGCCACTGCTGCCGTTTGCGTCATACCCAATCCATACCGGACGATTCCCCATCGGGCGGGGAGCAAAAGGTTTCCAGTCTTTCCAGTCGTCGTATCCGTCAACACCGCAGCCAATCAGGATATTCAGGTTAAATGCCGATTCCCCTTCGCGGACAAACTCACACATATAGAGATTGAGGAACTCGTCTTCGGTGTTTTCATCACGAATTTCGTCGATATCGGTGTGTTTCCAGCCGTGTTTAACCACATCTTCCAGCGTGACAATTTGCCGCCACGTCCGGTCAGGGCAGATAAGCCCGTTATGCAGCGTTTTCCAGTCCACAGAAAAACGCTGGCGTTTATGCGAGGCCTTTTTCTCGTTCCAGCGGTCGCCGTTCCAGTAGGCGTATGCCTCGTGCGTTTCGGTGGATGGCGTGGAGAAGTAGGTGCGCCGCAGTCCGCTGAGGGTTGCCATAGCGCCAGCCACCTTGCGCAGTTCAGCAAAGCGACTGACCCAGAAGAATTCATCAAAATAAAAATTGCCCGTATAGGACTGTGCCGACGCAGCAGAAGTGCCGAGAAAATGCAGCTCTGCGCCGTTGGAGAGGATGATTTTATCGCCCCCTTTCAGCTCCACATCAACTTCAGCCGCGGCCTTCTGAATAATGCTTTTAAACTGGAACGCCTGACGACGCGACGCAGACAAAAAAATCTGGTTACGCTGATAAGGTTGCACCACATCGTCACGCAGCGCCATCAGCAGTGCTTCCTGTGCAAAATACCAGGTCGCCCCAATCTGTCGGGATTTCAGGATCATCCTGTTACGTATCCCGGCTTCCCTGCAAAGGGTCAGGGAGTCAAACCAGCCCCGCTGATGCCACTCCAGCCTGCTGATGATTTTTTCCCGCAGTGCGGCAATCTGTTCCGGCGTGAAATGATTTTTGAGTTTTTTCGCCCGGCCTTTCTTTCCTGCGGCCATCACATCCGGCTGGCCATCATGCAGCTTTTTAAGCTGCCGTGTCAGCAGGTCTATTTCCTTGAAGTCACCGCCTGTTTTATTCTGTTTTTCAGTAAGCTGGATGAGGCGCGCATCAATGGATTGCGTGACACGCTGCACGGGTGGCGTTTCATCCCACTGGTCGCGTTTTTTCCACGCATAAATCGTGTTCGGGTTTATTCCCATCAGACGTGATATTTCTGCGGGCGGATAACCCTGCCAGTAAAGTTGTCGCGCACGCTGGCGCACAAAAGCGTCCTGAATCATTGCTCCCCCTGAGTAATTACAGGAAGATTACCCGCGCGCGAAACCGTTCTCCTTAACCCCCTGTTCTGACTGTTTTCTTACAACAAAAGCCCTTTGTATCAGCCTGTTACGCTTTGCCATCATGACTGAAGAACCAGTCAGAGGGGCAAAAACTATGGCTAATGAAAAAAAGACATCCCGCAAAAAGTTTCGCGTGGCTGTCTCCGGTGTAACGGCAGACGGGCGCGAAATCAACGGCGACATGCTGAAAGCTGCCGCCACCAGTTATAACCCGTCCGTTTATGGTGCACGTGTGAATATTGAGCACATCCTGTCACCACTCCCCGGTAGCGAGTTTTCCGCTATGGGCGATGTTGTGGGGTTGAGCACCGAAGACATAACCGATGGCCCGCTGGCAGGTCGCACGGCACTGTATGCCGAAATTGAGCCGACCGCTCGCATGATGTCCCTGCTTAACGATGGTAAAAAAATTTACTCCAGTATTGAGCTGGAACCACAGTCAACCATCACGGGAGGCCCTTACCTGCGCGGGCTGGCAATGACCGACACCCCCGCCAGCCTGGGCACGGAACGTCTGGCCTTTGCGGCACAACAACGTATGCAACTGATGACATTCAACTGTCAGCAGGGAGACGTGGCGATGTTTACCGCCGCTATGGAGTCAGAACTTATCGAACTCACCGAACAACGTCAGGAAGAAGGCACCCAGTGGTTTAACCGCGTTATGGGGATTATTGGCCGTGGCCGCAAAGCGGATGACGCCAGTTTCTCCCGTATTCAGGAAGCGGTGGAAGGTGTCGCAACGTCACAGGCCGACATTATCGACCGTTTTAATGCGCTGGAAACCCGCCATCAGCAGGACAGCCAGAAAATCACTTTACTGACCACAGAGCTGACAGCACTGAAGGAAAAACTGCGCACGCAGGACGGCGATCCGCAGAACCGGTTCACCGCAACGGGCGCAGCCTCCGATCAACTGGCTGACTTCTGATAAGACAAAGGAGCAAATTTTTTATGAATCTGGTGATGTCAGATATTACCCGCAACAAGCTGGGTTGCTATATGGCGCAGCAGGCGTCGCTTAACAACATCCCGGTATCTGCACTGGTATCGCGATTTACCGTGGAACCCTCGGTGCAGCAGCGTTTTGAAAACGCAGTAAAGGAGAGCACTGAATTTACAAAAAAAATTAACGTGTTCGGTGTGACCGACCAGAAAGGCGAAAAAATCCTCCTGGACACCACCGGGCCGATTGCGCGCACGAATACCAGTTATGACGGCACAAAACGCCGTAACCCGAATAACGTGGTTGATCTGAAAAACCGCAAATATCAGTGCGAACAGGTGAACTACGACACGTTTATTTCGTATCCGCAGCTTGATGCCTGGGCGGCACACCCTGATTTTCAGTCACGCGTCAGCACACAGATTGCCCGGCAGGTGGCGCTTGACCGCATCATGATCGGTTTTAACGGCACGTCTCACGCGGATGAGTCCAACTTCAGCACCAACAAGCTGCTTCAGGACGTTAACGTGGGATGGCTGGAGCACATCAGAACCGACGCCAGCGAGCGCGTAATGAATGACGTGACGCTGACCTCCCGCAACATGGACAACACCGTGGCGCACGCGGGTAAGTATGCGAACGCTGATGCACTGGTACAGGACGCGCGCTCATCCCTGCTGGATGAATGGCACAAGGAAGCTGACGACCTCGTGGTGATTATGGGGCGCAACCTGTTTAACTCGCTGCGTCTGCCCGTGCTGAACAGCATCAGCGGCCAGAATCCCAATGCGGAATTACTTGCCGGACAGCTCATCCTGTCATCGCGCGCCATTGGCGGGCTGGATGTATTCCTTGCGCCGTTCTTCCCGGATTCAACGATGCTGATCACCTCGTTCAATAACCTGTCGATTTACTGGCAGAAAGGAACAATGCGTCGCCTGATGAAAGACGAGCCGGAATACAACCGCATCGCCACCTACCAGTCCATCAATGACGCTTATGTCGTTGAAGACTATGGCAAGTGCGCGATGGTCACTGGCCTGAAGTTCGCCGACAGCTAATCAACTCACGGCGGGCATCATGCCCGCCTGTAACGGAGAGAAAAAATGATTACTCCTGCACAGCAACACTGGCAGAACGTGATGGCACAGCGCGCAGGCCGGGCGAATGAAGGCGTGGACCACGCCGCGCGTACCGCGCATGAAGAGGTGCTGTATCGTCTGCGTCTGGCACAGGCCCGACTTAAGGGCGTACAGGCCAGAAGCGCGAAAGCCGCCATCAAAAAAGAGTTGTTGCCGGATTTTTCCGGCTGGATTGAGGGAACGCTGGAGGCTGACGGCGGGCAGCAGGATGAAGTGATTGCCACGCTGATGGTGTGGGCGATTGACTGCGGCGATCTTCCGCTGGCGTTGCGTATTGGTGCGTATGTGGTCCGTCATAACCTCATTATGCCGGATAACTTTGGCCGTACTGCTGCCACGGTACTGACCGAAGAAATCTGTAATCCGGTACTGACGCAGGCCGGGACGGATGCCGACGCGGATTTGTCCGCCTTTATCGAACCACTGGACACCCTCCGGGAGATTGTCACCGACCAGGACATGCCGGACGAAGTGCGCGCCAAATTATGCAAGGCGTGCGCCTTTGCCCGTCGTGGCCTGACCGATGCGGACAGCATGGCCTCATCACTGAAGCTGCTGCGCGAAGCGATGCACCTGAACCCGAACGCAGGTGTGAAACGCGAGATTGCAACCCTTTCCCGCGCCCTGAAAAAAGCCGATTCCGCAGCCGCACCAGAAGATGCCAGCACACCGCAGGCGCAGGACGAAAGCAGCAAAAGTAAAAAGACAACGCGGAAGCCTGCAACACGAAAAACCACCGCGACGCAGAAGGCGAAGCGCGGTTAACGACTGACCCCGTCAGCGGGCGGCGTGCGCGGTGTTCCGGTTTGACTCCGTGACCGTTTACACCGCGCACCCACCGCCCGATTTTTTCAGGAGTGAACCCCATGAGTATGGTTGCCAGAACCAACCCCGGCCCCGCAGAGGACGACATCACCGATACCGATGATGGTGATACCCGTATTTCAGCGGGCGCATTCTGGCCGGATATTGTGCTGCGTGAGCTGCGTCTGGCGATACGACTGCCGGGCCGTGTGACCACCTCCCGCCTGCTGCATACCGCCACCGGGGCCGTGGCACACGTTACCCGCGAGCTGGAAGCGTGGCAGAAGGAACAGCAGGCGGCTGGCCATCAGACGCTGGCCGATGTTCCGGCACCCGTAATTAACGGAGAAAGCGTCAATCTCTGGCACTGGCGCAATGCCGTTTATACCGCCACACGCGCCCTGATTCTGGAGCGTTACCGCGATGCGGACACAACGGATAAGGGCGACCGCCGGGCGGACGCACTGGATATACAGACATCGGATTTGTGGCGCGATGTGAGCTGGGCCATCTCTGACATTCTGCGCCGCCCGCGAATTTTTGCGGAGCTGTGCTGATGAAAGTGAAGGCACTGGAAGGCGACACCGTGGATTCGCTCTGTTTCCGGTACTACGGCACGACGCAGGGCGTCACCGAAAAGGTGCTGGATGCCAACCCCGGACTCTGTCAGCAGGTATTTCTGGACGCCGGGCAGGACGTGGAGATGCCGGAGCCGGAGAAGAAGAAACGAGAAATGATTCAGTTGTGGGGGGAGTAGCAGTGAGCACCATTCAAACAGGGATCACAGAGCAGGTTATTGCGTGGCTCTTTGACCACCTGCCAACGGTGTATGCAGTAGGCGCGGCAGTCAGCATTTCCGCGCTGATGAGTCTTTATGACGGACGAACACTGGTTCAGACCGTAACGGGATCGCTGGCGTGCGGCGTTCTTGCCATGGCCGTGGCCGGGTCGTTGCGCTTCTTCGGGTTTCCTGAAGATGCCGTGACGTTTATCGGCGCATCAATCGGTTTTATGGGCGCAGAGAAAGCACGCGACAAGGTTATTGCGGCCTTTAATCGCAGGGTGAAGGAGAAGGACGAATGAGCAACACATTTAAATTCAGCAGCCGGAGCGAAAAGAATTTGCAGGGCGTAAATCCTGATCTGGTGAAAGTGACCCGACGGGCACTGGAAATTTCGGAAGTGGATTTTGGTATCACAGAAGGGTTGCGCAGCCGTTACCGCCAGAAGCAACTTGTGGCCACAGGTAAGAGCCAGACCATGAACAGCCGCCACCTTACGGGACATGCCGTGGATGTTGTGGCTTATATCGGTAGCCAGGTGTCATGGGAATGGCCGCTGTACGAAAAAATCGCAGCAGCATTCAGACAGGCCAGCCGGGAACTGAATATTCCGGTGGAATGGGGCGGCGACTGGAAGACCCTGAAAGACGGACCGCATTTTCAGTTACCACACGGAGCCTATCCGGCATGAAGCTCTGGCCCACGCTGGGCGTCGCTTTCCTTCTGATTGCTGGATGGGGAACATCCATGCGTCTGTCGTGGTCGCTGGGCCGGGAGAACGCCAGAAACGAAGCGCAGGCCAGCACCCTGAAAAGTACCGCCGACACCCTGAATATTATCAGCGCTGGGGTACAGGATATGCAGCAGGTGCTGGCGCAACTCCGCGTGGAAAATCAGCAACGCAATCAGGACGGAGAGGTAAGACGTGAACAGCTACGCAACGATATTGCAAAAGATGAATGCGCCCACGCTTTGCCTGACGCTCGTTTTACTGACAGGCTGCGCAGGCACGCAGAACGCGCCACGGCCAGCGCCGTCAGTCCGGCTTATACCGCAGACGCTGACCATACCGGTAACGCCTCCCCCCTTCCCTGATACTCCCACATGGGGAAATCTCGGTATATGGGGCGACCGCCTTCTGGATGCACTGGAAACCTGTAACGCGGATAAACGGGCCATTGAATTACTGGAACAGCGCAGGCTGCAACGACTGAACAACGAGGATAACAACCATGCTGAAAACTGATTCCCTGCGTGAAGCCATGACCCGTTCATGCCGATGGTGTCAGGCCAACCCGGAAAAATTCACCATTTTCGTGGAGAGCGGCAACATTGAAACGACCGGAGAAACCCCATCGTTTGTTTACCGCTATCAGATGGTGATGTTTGTCATGGATTACGCCGGGGAGCTGGATGACCTCACGCTGCCGCTGCTGGCGTGGTTATCCCAAAATCAGCCACAGTTGTTGCTCAACCCTGAGCGTAATCAGGACATCAAATTCTCCGCCGTTATCAATGACGATGACAGCGCCGATCTCCTGTTTACGCTCCCCTTGCGGGAACGCGTTCGCATCACGCGCAGCAGTCAGGGCACACCGCAGGCAGAACACCTGCCGGAGCCAAAACCCCGCCTGCCATCTTCCGAAGGCGACTGGTCGCATGTATTCCAGGATGTGACGTGGGGTGAAAGCGATGGATAAGGCATTCACCCGCGTGGATGAAACCTTTGAGGCCATCCGCGACAGCCTGAATCAGCAGGCCATCAATAACATCGCCAGAAAGCTGGCACAGGATTTACGTCGCGCCCAGCAGGCACGTATCCGGTCACAGAAAGCGCCGGACGGGACCGCATGGACACCACGCAGACGCCGCGTAACCCGGATACAGGAACGCATTCGCTTTATCTGGAATAACGAAGCACGCACGCTGAAAAACTGGCATCACGACACGGGGAAATACGGGCGAACCATCACCGGGTGGGATGAGGATAAAAACAACATCCGCACGTTTTACCGGGATGACATCGACCGCTTTCTGGAAATACGCACCCGGCGCATCAACCAGGACAGCACAAAGCGCGTCCCCATGTTCGTAAAACTGCGCACCGCCCGCTACCTGAAAGCCCGTGCGGATACTTCCGGTGTGACGGTGGGTTACAGCGGCGTGGCTGCACGTATTGCACGCGTTCATCAGTTCGGTGAGCGCGATCAGGTTGCGCCGGGCATTTTCACCGATTACCCGGTACGTGAGCTGTTGGGCATCAGTCAGGCAGATGAACGCCTGATTTATAACACGGTGCTGGGTCGGATTGCGGAGGCTGTACGGTGAGCGCAGAACTCATGCGACTGCTGAGCAATATCATCCGCACCGGGATCATCTCTGAAGTTGATGAGAAGTCCTGGCGCGTGCGCGTTCGCAGCGGCGAACTGGAGACAGGCTGGTTGCGCTGGAACACCACGCGCGCGGGAGCCTTCAATGTGTGGCTGCCGCCATCACCAGGCGAACAGGTGGTAATTGCCTGCATTGGCGGCAACCCGGAAACCGCCATGATAATTGGCAGCCTGTGGAGTGATGCCAATCCGGCCCCCGGCAAAAGCCTGAAAGAAATCGTGATCAGCGCGCCGGACGGCGCGGTGTTCCGCTACGACGCGGACGCAGGCGCACTGAGCGCCAGCGGCATGAAAACGGCCACTTTACAGGCATCCGTCAGCGTGACACTGGACACGCCCGTCGTGGAATGCACAAACCTTCTGAGAACGGCGACGCTTGACGTCACAAAAGGGGGAAAGATGAGCGGCAATATCACGCACAGCGGCGGCGATTTCACCTCAAACGGCATTACCGTGCATACGCATAAACACGGTGGCGTGAAAGGTGGCAGCGATTCGACAGGAGGCCCGCAGTGACAACCCGCTACACAGGAATGAACCCGGACGGAACGGGAAACCTGAACGATATGGAGCACCTGAAACAGTCAGTCAGGGACATCCTGACCACCCCACTGGCAAGCCGGGTTATGCGACGGGAATATGGCAGCCTTGTGCCTGATTTGATTGACGAACCCATGAATAACACCACGCGTCTGCAATGCATGAGTGCTGCCGTGATTGCGCTGACACGATGGGAACCCCGCATTGCCCTGGATGCCATCGACGTTGTCTGGAAAGCGCGAGGCCGCGCCGGGGTGACGCTGTCGGGCACTGTCATGCAGACCATGCAGAATGTTGAATTAACCATCACGCTGAGGGAGTAAATCATGCCCGCCGTTGACCTTTCACAGTTACCGGACCCCGCCATCATCGCGGAGCCTGACTTTGAGGCAATTCTGGCTGACACAAAGGCCATGATGATTGCGGCTTATCCCGCCGAACAGCGTGAAGCCGTTTCCGCCGCGCTGGAGCTGGAATCGGAACCCCTTAACGTTATCGCTCAAACCATGTCGTTTCGTGAAATGCTGTTACGCCAGCGGGTTAACGAGGGGGCACGCGCCTGCATGTTAAGCCACAGCGCCGGGACAGACCTGGACAACCTCGCGGGCAATATGAACACAAAACGCCTGGTTATCACTCCGGCAACGGATACCACCGACGCGGTGATGGAGAGCGACACCTCGCTGAGACTGCGGGCGCAGCGGGCGTACGACGGCCTGAGTGTTGCTGGCCCGTCAGGTGCATACGAGTATTTTGCACGCAGCGCCAGCGGTCTGGTGCGTGATGCGCGGGCTATCAGTCCGTCTCCGGCAAATGTGACGGTTTCCATTCTGTCCACTGAAGGCGACGGCACAGCAACGGAGGCGTTGCTTAATACCGTTCGCGCCGTTCTGAATGCAGAGGACACCCGCCCGGTGGCCGACCGCCTGACCGTACAGAGCGCCAGAATCGTGACATGGCGGCTGAATGCAAAACTGTACTTTTACCCCGGCCCGGAATCCGAACCTATTCTGGCTGCGGCGGAATCGTCGTTCAGGAAGTGGCTGGCTGAGCAGGGGCTTATCGGTCAGGACGTGGCGTTGTCCGCCATTGCTGCCGCACTGCATGTGCACGGTGTGCAACGCGTGGAGATAATCGAACCCACACAGAATATGGCCATCAGCGACATACAGGCGGCGCGCTGTGAGTCGTTCACCATCAGCGAAGGTGGGCGCAATGAGTAATTCACTGTTACCACCATCAGCCAGCAGTTTCATGCGTTGTGCCGAAGCCGTCGGAACGCGCATTACAGACATCCCGGTAGACCTCAACACGCTGTGGTCGCCGGATACCTGCCCGGTGCATCTGCTGCCTTATCTCGCCTGGGCGTTTTCCGTTGACCGCTGGGATCGCAACTGGCCGGAAGAGACAAAACGACAGGTGATTCGTGATGCATGGCTGATACACCGACACAAAGGGACCATCAGCGCACTGCGCAGGGCCATTGAGCCGCTGGGATACCTCATTCGCGTGTCTGAGTGGTGGGAGTTCGGCGGAGAACCGGGAACATTTACCGTTGAAGTCGGCACACTGGACAGTGGCGTGACGGAGGAAATGTATCTGGAAATGGAGCGGTTGATTGCTGATGCCCGTCCGGTCAGCCGCCACATGACAGGGCTGAATATCATTCAGGAAATTCCGGGGGATATTTTCGCAGCGGCGGCAACTTATGACGGTGAAGTTATTACCATTTATCCGGACGATTAAGCATGAGTACCACAACACGAAAATTTAAAACCGTTATCACCGATACAGGTGCCAAAAAATTAGCTCAGGCAGCCGCGCCAGATGGTAAGCCTGTTCGCCTGACTCATATGGCCGTGGGCGACGGTGGCGGCACGTTGCCCACACCAGACAGTAAGCAGACCCGTCTGGTGCATGAGGTGTGGCGACATACTGTTAATCGCGTCATCCTGGACGCAACACATCAGAACCGCATTATTGCGGAGCTGCTTATTCCTCCTGAAACGGGCGGATTCTGGATCCGGGAAATTGGTGTGTTTGATGAGAACGGCGATTTGATCGCGGTGGGCAATACTGCCGAAAGTTACAAGCCAATCGTTGCCGAAGGGTCCGGACGCGCACAAACATTTCGCACCATTCTGACCGTATCCAGCACTGCCACCGTGGCGCTTACCGTGAATAACACCATGGTGATGGCCACAGTGGATTACGTGGATGACAAACTGAAAGAGCATGAACAGTCACGACGTCACCCGGACGCCTCGCTGACCGCAAAAGGCTTTGTTCAACTCAGTAGCGCCACTAACAGCGTGTCTGAAACGCAGGCTGCAACGCCGAAAGCGGTTAAGGCCGCGTATGATCTTGCTAACGGTAAATATACTGCGCAGGATGCCAGCACGACGCGAAAAGGCCTTGTCCAGCTCAGTAGCGCCACCAACAGCACGTCTGAAACGCAGGCTGCAACGCCGAAAGCAGTAAAGGCCGCGTATGATCTTGCTAACGCAAAATATACCGCTCAGGACGCCACGACAGCACAAAAAGGGATTGTCCAGCTCAGTAGTGCCACCAACAGCACGTCTGAAACACTGGCCGCGACATCGAAAGCGGTTAAGGCGGTAA